>Ga0210395_10002343_pt1 | contig 14740 bp, 17 predicted proteins | sample IncBWH4OmetaG_FD_150861 | JGI IMG/M metagenome (GOLD analysis project Ga0210395, IMG submission 150861) | Forest soil microbial communities from Barre Woods Harvard Forest LTER site, Petersham, Massachusetts, United States - Inc-BW-H-4-O ... | reverse complement strand
ACGATGGGACGGATTTCCCAAGTCCAGGTGTCGGCGGAGAATTCGGGGCGCTGGTAGCCAATTTCGTTCGACAAACTTACTCCCACCGGCCAGTGCCACGACTCCGGAATGCGGAAGCGCGGGCGGATGTGATCGCCCACCCATTGCCAGCCCCCATCAGACTGAATGCTGGTGAAGATGTAAAAGCCGGTCTCGAACCAGTCGTTGATGCCCTGGGTGATTTCAACCGTTTCATGCTCGGCGTGGTTGGTGGGCAGGACGCCGTCGATGGTCGTCTTGCTGCCCTCAACCGTAAAGTTGGAATGTAGTTCCACCATGGTGTGATCGGGCGCAACCAAGTCCGAACCGTAAACTTGGATTTCATAGTTGTCTTGTGCCCAGGCGGGAATGGTTGCGGCGACGGGCAGGAGGATTCCGAAGACGATCAGCAGGTGAACCTGGAGCCATCGAGTATGCATGCTCTCAGCGGCAAGCTCAATGCCGCGACTCTCTGATGATGCATGGGCGAGTAACGCAGTGCAAGCGCCCCGCTGTGAATTCTCCCCTTGCTGGAACTTACTGGCGAATGCGAGTGTCCAATCTTCTTAGACATGCGTGCCCGAGAGGAGCAAATTTCCATGGCATTCTCGATCGCAGGCGGTGGTCCGTCCGATCCACAAATCAACGTCACTCCCCTGATTGACGTGTTGCTGGTGCTGATCATTGTCTTCATGGTGGTGCAGTCGATGTCGAAGACACAGGGTCTGGAAGCACAGATTCCACAACCCGCGCAGGATGATAAGAGTCAAGCTGTCCGCGTCGACAGGACGATTGTGATTCAGGTGGTCTGGGGCGCTCAAAACCAACCTCCAATACTCAAGATCAATCAGGAAGCGGTGAAGTGGGGGGATTTGCAAAGCCGGTTGCACAACATATTCAAGATCCCCGCGGAGCGAATAGCGTTTGTGCGCGGCGACGATGACATTGATTTCAAATATGTCGCGGACGTAATTGACATCGCCCGCGCCGCCGGCGTGAACCGGGTTGGATTGTTGACGAAAGTGCAGTGACGAATGGTAGGCTTCCATGGCAGATTGCTAGCGATGTCGTGCCTAGGGGAGAAAGCGTGGAGGCATTTGAGAAAAAGGTGAGGGACAGTTTTGGTCAGCAACGCTTCATGTCCACTATCGGTGCGGAAATGATTTCAGTCGATCGGGGGAGCGTCGAGATTCGATTTCCGTTCAGCTCTAAACTGACCCAGCAAAATGGATTCGTACACGCAGGCGCGGTCACCAGCATTATGGATTCGGCCTGTGGCTATGCGGCTCTTAGCGTGGCCCCACCCGAGGCCGACGTCCTCAGCGTGGAATTCAAAGTCAACTTTCTTTCGCCGGGAATCGGGGAATCGTTCGAGGCTCGCGCATCAGTGAAGCGCGCCGGTAAAAAGCTGGCTGTTTGTACCGCTGACGCGTTTGCCGTGCGAGCAGGCGAAGAGAAACTGATTGCAACCATGCTGGCCACGATAATGAATATCGATTCGAACGCGAGCTGATGCTGCTTTTGAAAACTTAGTCTCGCGCCCGGTTCTTGATCCAGATCGGTGAGCCCACGAATCCAAAGGCTTTTCGTAGCTGGTTTTCCAGAAATCGCTGGTACGAAAAGTGCAGTTTCACTTTGCGATTGGTAAAGAGCACAAAGGTTGGCGGCGATACTCCCGCCTGGGTCATGTAATAGATCTTGACCTGCTGGCGGGCGGGTACCGAAGCACGTTCGAAGTCGACGTATTTCAGGAAACGGTTCATCTCGGCAGTCGGAATGCGTTTCCGGCGCTCGGAGGCGACTTCTTCCAGCGTGGGGAGAATCTTCTCCACTCCTTTGCCTGTGGCAGCGGAGACGAAAAGCACAGGGGCGTAGCTCAGGAATTTGAGATCGTAGCGGACTCGTTGTTCATATTCCGCGCGATCGGTTGGACTCTTGCCCTCCCGAATACGCGTTGCTTTCGAATCGCGCCCGGCTTTCTTCCGACCACTCGTCACCAAGTCCCATTTGTTGACGATGACGATCACCGAGCGGCCGCTCTCGTGGGCATAGCCGGCGATCGTAGCGTCGAGCGCGCTCACGCCCTCGGTGGCGTCAATCACCAGCAGTGCGATGTCAGCGGCGTCAAGATGCTTGCGTGCCATCACGACGGAAAGCTTTTCCGCCATCAGATGAGTCTTGCCCTTGCGTCGGATTCCGGCGGTGTCAATGAAGCGGAAGCTTTTACCGTCGATCTCAACCACTTCGTCGACCGCATCGCGGGTCGTGCCCGGGATCGGCGAAACGATTGATCGAGAAGTGCCGGTAAGGCGGTTCAGCAACGTCGACTTGCCCACGTTCGGATGCCCGATAATCGCGACTTTGACTTCTTTGGGCTCGGGAACGGCCTGGCCTTCGTCCTGCGTCTCCTCGCCGTACTCTGCGACTTCTGGCTCCACGGCATCAGACTCGTCGGTTTCTTCGTGCAAAGTTTCAAGCCCTAAAGATTCAAAGACCGCTTCCAGAACGTCATCCACGCCGCGCCCGTGTTCGGCGGAAACAGGAAATATTTTTCTGATTCCCAGGCGATGGAATTCGTCAGTGAGCGATTGCTGTTTTTCGCTGTCGATCTTGTTGACCGCCAGAAACAGCGGCTTTCCGCCTCGGATCAAAAGGCGGGCGAGGTCGAGATCGGGCGCCGTGAGTTCGCTGCGTCCATCCACCACAAGAATAATCGCGTCAGCCTCTTCCAGCGCGACCTTGGCCTGGCGAAAGATCTCCGCCGGGATGAAGTCTTTTTCGTCGGGTTCGATTCCACCGGTATCCACGATGCGCAGGCGATGTCCGCGGAAGTGAGCTTCGCCGTAGAGCCGGTCGCGCGTGATCCCAGGCTCATCGCCGACAATGGCGCGCCGTGAGCCGACGATGCGATTGAACAACGTGGATTTTCCGACGTTGGGGCGGCCAACGATAGCAATCGTGGGCACGCCAACCGTGACTGGGGCGCTCATCGAGTTGGAATTGATTCGCGTCAAGCGTGTTCGAGATTGTGTAGGCACGGATCTCTGACCCGTGATGGCCGAGTTGGTTGGCGGCCCTGAGACGTTGCTGCTACGTCTCTCTCAACCTGCCGTGGCTTATTATAGAGACTCTGTGGCCCCGACTCCTCAGCCCGCTTCATCCGCCGTCCCTAGCGTCAAGAAACAAGGAGTCTCGCTCTACCAATTCTTCGCGCCCGGAGGCGTGCTTTCCCGCACCCATCCTGCCTACGAATTTCGCCGCGGACAGCTTCAGATGGCCCAGGCGGTCGAGCAGGCTCTAGAAGAAAAGCGTCATCTCATCGTCGAGGCCGGTACTGGCACGGGCAAAACGCTGGCCTATCTTGTCCCAGTGATTCGTTCCGGCAAGCGCGTGATCATTTCGACCGGCACCAAGAACTTGCAGGAGCAACTCTTCCACAAGGATATTCCTTTTCTTGAGCAAGCGTTGTTTCCCGACGGCGCTAGCCGGTTGAACGTCTGCTACATGAAGGGGCGCAACAATTATCTGTGCCGCAAAAAGCTTTATGACCTTACCGACCAGCCCGTGCTGAGCGGTCTGGAGGAGATTGAGCACTATCGCGCCATTGCCGCGTGGGAGAAGACGACCCAGACCGGAGACCGCGCTGAATTGGCGGAACTGCCTGAGGCCAGCGCGCTCTGGCACAAGGTTGACGCGCGCTCCGACGCTTGCATCGGCCAGAAATGCAGTTCGTGGGATAAATGCTTCATCACGGAGATGCACCGAAGGGCGATGGAAAGCGACATCATCATCGTCAATCACCATCTGTTCTTCGCCGACCTCTCGATCAAGCAGCAATCAGAGTACGCGCCGGATGCGGGCATTTTGCCGGACGTGGGCGCAGTTATTTTCGATGAAGCGCACGAACTGGAAGATGTGGCTGGCAGCTACTTTGGTGTTTCCGTCAGCAACGGGCGAGTGGAAGAGCTATGCCGCGATGTGGAAGCGTCACTGCAGCGCAACCACATGCTTTCAGTGTCGATTTCGAGCGCGGTCAAGAGCCTGAGGGAGCGCTCGATGTTTTTCTTTGCATTACTGCCCCAAGGCGAAGGACGTTTTTCCTTTGAGAACCGCCGCGACTTTCTGGAGGAAAACGGCGAAGAGTTCATGTCCCTGCAGCAATCGTTTACTCGCTTGAACTCGGAGCTGGAAAACCTGTCATCGAAGCCCGAGGAAGTTTTCAACTTTGCCAGACGCGCGCAGGAGTTGCAGGTGCAATTCGGTTTTCTGATGGAGTCGGAAGACCACAATACCGTGTTCTGGATCGAGCGGCGGCGCGGAGGACGCGACAAATACAACGTCTATCTGCAGGCTACGCCGATTGACGTGGCCCCGATTCTGAAGAGCTGCCTCTTCGACACTCTGGAATGCGCCGTGCTGACGTCGGCCACACTTGCCGTCGGCGGCGGCTTCGAGTACATGCGCCGCCGGCTCGGGCTCGAGCATACAAGAGAATCCGTACTGCCGTCGCATTTCGACTACGAAAACCAGGCGCTGCTCTACGTGCCGCCCGATCTGCCCGATCCGCGCACGCCCCAGTTCGCAGCCAAGGCGGCGGACCGGATCCGGCGACTCCTCGAAATCACCCGAGGCCGGGCGTTCGTATTGTTTACCAGCTACGCGCAGATGAATGATGTTTACCAGCGCCTGCTTGGGGAACTCGACTTTCCCATGCTGTTGCAGGGGGACGCGCCGAAGAGTGCTCTGCTGGAGGAATTCCGCTTGACCCCCAATGCCGTGCTGTTCGCGACTTCGTCGTTCTGGCAGGGCGTCGACGTGCAAGGAGAACAGCTCAGTTGCGTGATCATCGATCGGCTGCCATTTGCCGTTCCCAGCGATCCGGTGGTCGCAGCGCGAGTGCGGTCTATCGACGCCGATGGCGGCAATGCGTTCTTTCAGTATCAGGTGCCCGCAGCGGTCATCACGCTGAAACAAGGTTTCGGGCGGCTTATCCGTTCGCTCCATGACCGTGGCCTATTGGTATTGTTGGACAATCGCATCTTAAAGAAGGCCTACGGGAAAGTTTTCGTGGAGAGCCTTCCAAATTATCGCAAGACGACGGAACTGGCAGTGGTTGAGGAGTTCTTTGGAATTGTGTAACGAAGAACCGGGTGCATTGAATGGCTGGACTCGGCATCAAACTATTTGAGAGGACACTGGATGCTCAAGAAAGCAGCACTGGTCGTTGCAACATTATTCTTATTCACGTCACTGGCGCTAAGCCAGAACCAAGGTCATTTCGACGCAAGCTTCAATAGCGCGCTTATATTCACCCAGGCGGGTAGCGCAAATAGCATTCAACAGAGCGCAACGATTGGGGCGAACTATTTCGGCACTTTCCGGTTCCGGTTCAAGACGAAGTCCAAGAGCTCGCTGATATTCAATTATGGTTACGCCAAGAACTCACAGGTGTACCAGAGCAACTTCGATTACCACCAACTGGATACGATTCACGAGTACACCGGCGCCTATGTCCGCAACTTCCATGAAACGGGGAAATTCCAGCCATTTTTTCTGGTCGGAGCCGGGATGCTTCGCTTTAATCCTCGCAGTACATGGGCATACTTTCCTGATCTACCCAACAATATCCCGAATCGTCTGCAGATCAACGTAAACGCTCAGTCGCAGAACGAGGCCACACTCTTGTATGGCGGAGGCGTAGATTACAAGCTGCCTTACAACTTCGCTTTCCGCTTGCAATATCGTGGACTTTACTACAACAACCCGAACTTCAAAGTGAATAACCTCAATGGAAGCGCGATAAGTTTCGTCGCGGGAAACCGGGCACACATGGCCGAGCCTTCGATAGGGCTGGTGTTCAGGTTCTAGCCTTTGAGCAAAGACGCCACGGATCTACGGATCAAATCGATAAAGTGTCTTAATCCGTGGGAACCCGGGGCCGATTTTTAGGAGTTGAGTGCAGCCTTGCGCAACTTGCGGCTTTCCGCCAGGAGCGCCATGGAGTGCATCAGATTTTGCAGGGTGACGATGCCAATCAGGCGTTCGTCCTCAACCACGGGGATAATGCTGAGATTGCGCGCGGTCAACTTCCGGAATGCCGATGCCAGCGATTCCTTCTTCTGCGCTACTTCAAAAAGACGGTTCATCACGGCCTGCACATATCCGTTCCCCTCGGCGCGCAGTGCCGCCAGGATCTTCTGTTTCGAAATGACTCCAACCATGTCACTGCCGCGAATGACCGGGAAATCGTCCTGCAAGGAATGGACGGCTTTCTCCAACGCGTCTTCCAAAGTATCGGCGGGAGATAACGTGGCGAAATCGGTGAGCATGATATCTTCCAGCCGCACAGTTTCGAGCACCGACTGAAACACGGCCGAGCGTTCCTCTAGTTGCGCCGCAACGAAGAGGAAAAAGCCAATCATCGTAAACCAGATATTCGAAAGCATCCCCACCAGCATGAACAGCGTTGCGAAGGCCTGGCCAATCGAAACCGCGCGTCGCGTGGCCCGGACGGAATCCATGCGGCGGCTGAAAACGGCTCGCAGCACCCGACCCCCATCCATCGGATACGCGGGCAGCAGGTTGAATAGCGCCAGGCCCAGGTTCGACCAGACCAGGCTCCGAGGCAGATTTCCCGAATAAACGTAAGGCTTTGTCCAGAGGTGAACCTGAGGCGCGACCGCAAGCAGCACAGCACCCGCGATTACCGCAATCAGGATGTTGACCACTGGTCCGGCCACGGCGATGCGGATATCCCGCTTCCAGGTTAGCATCCCCGGCTCGATGGGACGTTGAGTTTCATCGAGCAACGTAACCCCGCCGATGGGTAGCAGGATGATGGCTTTGGCTGGAATGCCGGCACGCATGCTAACCAGCGCGTGCCCTAATTCGTGAAGCACCACACTGCCGAAAATAATTCCCACTAAGGCCAAACCGCGACCGGCATTGGCTGGACCATGCGCTGTTGCCTCGGTCAGCCACACAAAGATAAGAAGAAAAAAGAATGTCAGATGAACGCGGAGTTCGACCCCGAATATCCGACCCGCCGGAATAGACCAGTTTCTCACCTGAAAACCAACCTCTCTTATCTCTATTCTATATAGTTTAGACTCCGCTGCGAGGTTACGAGATTCGGTTCGATAATCGAAGGTAGTGGGACTGGAGTTGACTGCGTGGGACAGCCGCCCTCGGCGGTCCGTCGCGCGAAACTCAGCCAGGCATTTGTTTTGCAGGCGCGGGAGACGTCCCGCGTGAATCATGAGAGTCGTCGCAGGAAAATATCGGAGCCGACAGCTAAAATCGTTGCCCGGCATGGACGTTCGTCCTACCGCTGATCGGCTGCGCGAGACGCTGTTCAACGTGCTCACGGCGGGAAACCCGTCGGCCCTGGAAGGAACGGTTTGGGTTGATCTGTTCGCCGGAACGGGAGCCGTAGGCATTGAATCCATGAGCCGCGGCGCAAGCATGGTTCACTTCGTGGAATCGTCGGCTCGTGGTACCGAACTGATCAGGCGAAATCTAACTTCGTTGGGAATAGAAACAGGTTTTCAGATTCTGAAGCAGGATTCGATTCGCGCTATGCCCGCGCTGGAGTCGAGCGGTACGATCGCAGATTTTGTTTTCCTTGATCCTCCCTACGACATGAAAGGCGCCTATCTGCAAACCTTGGAGACACTTTCAAAGTCGCAGCTGTTGAAGCCCGAGAGCGTCGTCATCGCCGAACATCAGAAGAAGTTTGATCCGGGAGAATCGTTCCAATCGCTGGTTCGATTCAGGAAGCTGGAGCAAGGGGATGCGGCACTCAGCTTTTATCGGAGGGTTTCGACCTAATAGAAGACCTCGGACGAGGCGTCCGGGGCTACGTGTTTACATCAGAAGTTCATTCGTCCGCCGCATAATCGGGTGCTGCATCTCTTGCAGATCGTTCTTCACCTGGTTGAGTCCGTAAACGCACTGCTCGAAATGGCTTGACAGGCTGGCGAACAACGGAGCCACCTTCGTGTATTCGAAATGCTCAAATTTGGAGACGATGTAGTAGCTCTCCTTGCCGGCCTTTATCCAGTCCACGAAATTTTCCGTGCGGTCGCGGCGCAAACGGAAGTGATTGATGCTTTCCGGGAACATCCCTGCAAAGAAGAGTGTGTAATCTCCGATGTGTTTGCGAACCTGGCGTTCGCGATCGAAAGAAGGCGCGGGACCATACACAGGATTGGACTCGATCAGCATTTCGCCGACATCGGTGAGGGGTTTGTCCGCGCTGTTGTGAATCTTGAACAACTGCTCGACTTCGCAAAACTCGGCCATGAGATGTGCGACGTAGTTCACGATCTGAGGGTCGCGAATCCCAATCTCCTCAGCATAGTGACGGCCAATGAGTTCAACAAACAACTGCTGCAGCGGGTGCGATTCCGAAATCATCGTTCAGGGCCCCCGAACTCCGCCTCCAAAGCGGAGTTCCAATCTGTTGCGTGATGTTTTATCGCGATCACGCCGAGAACGCAAGTGACTTTTGTAAGTCACAGCTATCTACTTTTCTTATGGTGCGCAATCGCTGCAAAAGGTTTCTTTGGAATTATTAGCAGCCGTACAGATCGACTGCTGATCGCCCGCGTTAGCCTCAAGTTACAATCACCGTACAGGAGGAAATTTCGCTTTATGGAACGACAGAACATTTCCAGTGGCACACCCTGGGAACCGATCGTGGGTTACTCTCGTGCGGTTAAGGTTGGTTCTTACGTGCATGTGGCCGGGACGACCGCTACTGGCGCAGACGGCAAAATCGTTGGGTTGGGTGATGCTTACGCACAAGCTATACAGACTCTAAAGAACATTGAGTCTGCCCTACGCAAAGCGGGCGCTTCATTGAAGGATGTAGTGCGCACGCGGATGTTTGTGATCAACATCGCCGATTGGGAGAAGATTGGCAAGGCCCATGGGGAGTTCTTCCGCGACATCCGTCCGGCGACTTCGATGGTACAGGTGAGCGCTCTGGTTTCTCCGGACATGTTGGTCGAGATTGAAGCCGACGCTGTGATTGACGCCTCCCAGGCGTAGAATGCGCTGGACATTGTCGGACTTTTGATCCAACGCGTTTGATCACGATTCATGGAGCGGCCGAAATGAGAAACTCTTGTTGCGTGTTCCTCTTTGTTTTTGCAGTTGTGATTTACAGCGGCGCCCAGGAAAATAGCAACAGCAATCCGGTTCTGCATCCGTTTACGGTTATCCGCGCGGGCGCAGTCATTGACGGCAATTCCGATTCCGTTCGCCGCAACCAGATCATTATCATCCGCGGCAACCGAATCGAAAGCATCTCCGATGCAGCCGCCGCGAACGTTCCCGCAGGCTCGGATGAGATCGATCTAACCCACGCAACCGTGCTGCCAGGCTTGATCGATTCCCACACCCACATTTTCCTTCAAGGGGAAGACCCGACGCAGGGCGGATACGACATCAACATCCTGAAATACCCGTTGGCACTACGGGCGGCGCGGGCAACGGTTTCTGTGCGGCGCGCGTTGGAGCAGGGTTTCACCACGTTGCGCGACTTGGAAACCGAAGGCGCAGGCTACGGTGATATCGGCATCAAGCAGGCCATCGAGGGCGGATACATTCCGGGACCTCGGCTGTTCGTCTCGACCCGCGCCATTTCCACAACTGGCGGCTATCCACTCGAAGGCTACGCGCCCGAGCTTGACATGCCCACCGGAGCGCAACTCATCGACGGGGCCGTGGAGGCCCGCAAAGCCGCCCGTGAACAACTGTCTCATGGAGCCGACTGGATCAAGGTCTACATGACGCATCGCTCGTGGGTGGGGAAGAACGGCGAGTTGGTTTCCCAACCGACTCTGACAGTCGAGGAACTGAAAGCGATCGTCGACGAAAGCCACGGATGGGGAAAGAAAGTTGCGTGCCACGCCTACGGCGGAATTGGATTGCACCGCGCACTCGACGGCGGTTGCGACTCGATTGAACATGGACTCGACCTCGATGACGCTGCCATCGCCCAGATGCTCAAGCAGGGTACATGGTACTGTCCGACCATTAGCGCGTACTACCACGATTGGGCACCGGCAGATACTCCCGAAGGTCAGCGGGATCGAAAGCGCGCAGCGGTGCATGAAGTATCGTTCCCCAAGGCGCTGCACGCTGGCGTAAAAATCGTCTTTGGTACCGACATCGGAGGCATTTCGTGGAGCGAGCCCATTGCCCAGGAGTTCCCACACATGGTCGATCTCGGCATGCCGCCCATGGACGCAATCAAGAGCGCCACCTCGCGCGCCGCCGAGATGCTCGATATGCAAGGGCAAATTGGCGTGATCTCTCCTGGAGCTTGGGCGGATATTGTCGCGGTAAACGGTGATCCACTGGCTGACATCAAGGTCCTGCAAAACGTCCAGTTCGTCATGAAGGACGGCAAGGTCTTCAAAAACGAGGTCAAATAGAGCGGTTGCAGCCTAGCGCACCACCGATCACGCAACTAGTAATTAAACTACTTGACACGGATACAGCACGCGTCATAATGCCCGCATCGTTTTCATCCCCTGAACTCGACAGGGGCAGCGCGGGTACTCCCCCAGGAGGCGAGTATGAATGTGCTTGAACTTTGTGATCCCGAAGCAGCAGCGGTCCCGGTGGAAGCCACGGTAGCCGACGCGATCTCTAGGATGCTCGACTTCCACGTCGGCGCGGTCGCCATCATTGATGGCGAGAGGCGGGTGGCCGGCATCTTCACCGAACGCGACGTCTTGCGCAAGTTTTCGTTGAGCGGACGCGATCCCGCCCAAACCCCGGTTCGAGAACTGATGACCACCCCAGTCGAGCTGGCCACCTCACAAACCGGCCCGGGCGAGGCTCTGGTCACGATGGTCGAGCGCCACTTCCGGCACCTTCCCGTGGTGGATAACAATGGCAAGCTGCTCGGGATGCTCTCGATTCGCAATGTGTTGGAGTGGCGGATCGAGGATTTAAGCCGCGAAGTAGGTTCGCTCGAACAGTACGTCAGCAACGACGCACCGGGCGGAGATTAGGAAATCTCCCCTCCACCCGCCACTCCTGTCGACCGAGGAGTGCGCGAGAATTGCAAAGCGGCCCTGGACGCTACCAAACTCCCCACGGTGAACCCGGACCCCAACCCGGCAGTGTGCGAGCCGCCGCTCACGCGATTCGTCGGATATTTCCTCTGGCTCGGAACCGTGGGTTTTGGCGGACCGATTGCCCTTGCCGGACACATGCAGCAAGATCTTGTTGAGGATCGGGGATGGGTTCGCAAGGAAGACTACGTGGAGGGTCTGGCACTTGCGCAGCTGGCGCCGGGCCCGCTGGCGGCTCAGCTCGCGATTTATCTGGGCTACATTCGTGCGGGGATGATCGGAGCCACGGCAGTCGGAGTGGTGTTCGTTCTACCGTCCTTTCTGATGGTGTTAGGTCTATCGGCAGCTTACGTTCGCTTCGACGGCTTACCCTGGATGCAGGGGATATTTTATGGAATCGGCGCGGCCGTGATCGGGATCATCGCCCGGTCAGCATTCAAGCTGACAAAGCTCACCATTGGGAAAGACAAGTTGCTGTGGGGAATATTCGCGACTCTGGCGATCTCCACCGCATGGACATCTCAGGAAATCATCTGGCTTTTTTTGCTGGGCGGAGTCGTAAACTTGGTGCTCAGAGCCTTACCAGGTCGGCTGAAGGCCGAAAGCGCTTTGTGTTCCCTATTCGGTGCGACCCTGGGCATGTTCGGAGCAAGTGGCACGCTGTTGCAGATTTTCATTTACTTTGCCAAAGCTGGGATGTTCGTGTTCGGCAGCGGACTCGCTGTAGTGCCGTTTCTTTATGGCGGTGTGGTGCAAGGGCATCATTGGCTGACCGACCGTCAGTTTGTCGACGCGGTTGCGGTGGCCATGATTACCCCCGGCCCAGTTGTTATCACGGTCGCGTTTATCGGTTATCTGATCTCCGGGGTTGCCGGAGCGACGGCAGCGGCTCTGGGCATCTTTCTTCCCGTTTATCTTGTGGTCGTTTTACTCGCTCCGTCCTATAAACGGTGGGCGAAGAATCCGCAGTTGAGCGCTTTCGTCCGTGGCGTCACCGCGGCAGCTACGGGTGCAATAGCTGGAGCGGTTGTAGTTCTCGCCCGGCGCTCGGTTTACGATCTGCCAACCATTCTGATCTGCACCGCCAGTATTGCCGTTCTATTTCGCTGGAAGATCCCCGAGCCGGTTCTTATTGCGTGTGCTGCGGTTGCGGGCTTGCTGCTGCACCACTAATGCGACTACCTCTCCTGCCTTATCTCTAGTCTACGGCACACCGGACTGGTGTGATTCTCCTACTCTTGGCGTAACATCGTCATTCACCAGCAATGCGGGCCGCGACTATAAGATTTCTCTTTCCCGCCAAAAATGAGCCGGTGAAGCGGGTGTGCAATTCTGCAAGATTGGGGGAGGGCGTTTTGGATTTGGAGAGATCGAAAATGCGTGCGGCAGTCTCGGCGTCGAAGACGATTGCCGTAGTGCGCATGGCCACGGCTGTGTTCTTCATCCTCTTCGGCCAATACAAACTCTTTGGCTCGGGCTTCGCTCATGGCGGATTTCAAGAATATCTGCGGGGATACATTCAGGGCAGCGCAGTCAGTTTCTACCGGCCCATTCTGGCCGATCTGGTGCTTCCTCATGCGATATTCCTTGGATATGCGGTAGGCGTGGTTGAAATGTTTATCGGATTGTCGTTGCTGCTGGGAATTTGGGTCCGGCCCGCGTCCGTGCTGGGCGCACTCCACATGCTGAGCTTGACGCTAGCCACCTGGTGGGATCCTGGCCACAGCGTTCCCCTATGGCGCTATTTTGGCAACGAACTCGATCATCTGCCCGTACTCTTTCTCTTCATCATCTTCTTCGTTTCCGACGCTGGCCGGCAATGGGGGCTGGACGGACGCAGGCAAAAATCGACGAGAGCAAGTTGACGCCCCGACCTGCCTCCTTCATACTTGGCGCCGGAAACCACGCAATCCGGCCAGAGACTTCCATCGTTCATAAGGAGATTTCAAATGTTGAGATCGTTCGCGCCGTTGCTGGCGCTTTTCGCATTGCTTGCCTCTGCCCCATTCATGCAGGCTCAAGCCCCAAGCCAAGCACAGTCGCAATATCCCATCGCCGACAAGCTCGCCGACAAAATCATTGCCAAATACCAGACGTCAAGCTGCGATCAGCTAAAAGCTCAAAAACAAGCGCCCCCAAATGCCCAGCATGAGGAGATGGAAACCAAAGTGATTGATCTTCTCAAGCAAAATCCGCCGATGCGCCAACACTTCCTCAACCGGATCGCCGGCCCCATCGTCAATAAGATGTTCGAATGCGGAATGATTCCCTGATTTGCCGGCGTTATCTCTTCGTAGGAGAAGTAAAAGATGACTACTCGAACAATGCAGTTTCGTAAGTTAGCAAGCCTCGGATTGCTGCTGATAGCGACCTCAGCATCGGCGCAGTGGGTAATGGTGGCGCGAGCGGTATCTGGCAGAGTGCAGCAGATGAGTCACAAGCCGGTTAACGGCGCGGGTTATGACGTCGCCACGGTTGTGCTCGAAGCCAAAGCCGACAAGGTTTATTCGACGGCGCTAAGTTCGTTGAAGACGCACCCTGGCATTACGGTCACCAAGACCAACGACCAGCAGCGAAAGATCGAATTTACCAACGGGCAGCAGTACGCCAGCCTGCAAGCGACGCCCTTGGGCGATAAAATTACCCAACTCGTGATCGCCTCCACCCTGACGTCTTCGGAGCCGAGCGCAACCTCCCTCGTGGTGCAGGGCGTGATGAAAGTCTGCGGCGAGCTGAAGGTCGAGTGCAAGGTGGTGGGAGACTAGCGTTCCCTGTGCTCCTAGGCGCTGGAGCGGTTTCGCCGCGAAGCCCGGGCGGCGTCGGCGCTTAACCATCCTAAATATTTGTACCGTCCACGAAATCGGTGAGCACGAAGGACATCTCTATCATTGTGATGGAGTGCCTCACCGGCACCAGTCGGAAGCACGTGATTCAAGGCAGCCCGTTTGAACTGGACCGGTTCTTGAATATTGGCATCGGGGCGTCCTGAAGCTCCCGAGGCGCGGTCGATGGGCCTTACCCCAACGCAGCTAGCGTCCGTTTCTTCGGCGTTGGAGATGGCTGTTCTGCTCAACGGCTACCACCGCATGCTTGCCGATTTGTATCTGGTCGAAGGGTTGAAGTAAATAACTTCGTGGTCCAGTACGGGCGGGAAACCCGCGCCTACATTGAGATGCGTTCGATTTCGGCCAGGGCTTTGGTCTGGCGATAGCGGCGGATTTCCATCACGCTGGTTGAAATTAAAGCGAAGGCGCCGCCCGCCGCTGCTGTCGGTAGCGCGATATAGCGATACGCTATCGACATGTTCGGATGAAGACCACGCAAGCGCGCTGCGACCACGACTCCCAGGATGCCGAGCAGCAGGCTTACCGCGAAACAAAGCAGCGTCAGCAGGAAAGTCACCAGCAAGACGCGCACCGGGATCAAATGCCAGCGGGGCTTGGCGGCGAGCTCTCTGCTTACGACCATGACCATTCATTGTAATGCCGCCGTCCTTGGCGATGTATGGCGGCTCTGTGCCCGTTGCCCGAGTTCGGCGAACCTTACTCTGGTAGTGCGCTAGAATACTGCTATGTCGCAAGCTGCACCCGCAATCACGCGATCTCCGGACGAGGTGGTTCGCCAGAGTC
>Ga0210395_10002340_pt1 | contig 14746 bp, 13 predicted proteins | sample IncBWH4OmetaG_FD_150861 | JGI IMG/M metagenome (GOLD analysis project Ga0210395, IMG submission 150861) | Forest soil microbial communities from Barre Woods Harvard Forest LTER site, Petersham, Massachusetts, United States - Inc-BW-H-4-O ... | reverse complement strand
CGGGCCCCGCATAGGCAAGGTCGGCGTCGCGGGTGCGGGTGGCCGAGATCCGCTCGGCCGCGTACAGCAGATATGTGCGGTAAGGCTCCTGCGGCGAGCGAGCGGATATCTCACCGAGCAGGTCGGGGTGCGCGGCGGAAGCCGCCGCGAGCGCCCGGCGCAACTCGGCGGACGGGGGCGTGGAGCCCGCGGTCACCGTCAACGCACGGCCGATCCTGATGCAGGCGGCCTCGAGCGCCCGCAGCGCATGGTCGGCCTGGATGATCGCCGCCTCCCTGGTGACAGCCGCGGTCACCGTCGGGTTACCGTCCCTGTCGGCGCCGACCCAGCTGCCGAACCGGACGAACGCCGGCACGGGCGAGCTCACCCGCCCGCTGTCCGGGCCGAGAATCACCTGGTCCAGCGCCCGGTAGAGCGCGGGCACCACCCGGAACAGTGTCTCGTCGAACGCGGTCATGACCGTCCGGACCTCGTCCAGCGGGGTCATTCCCTTGACCCTCAGCTGCGCGGTTCGCCACAGCAGGTCGACCTCTTCGCGCAGCCGCCGCCGCGTCTCCCTCTCCTGTTGGCCAAGACCAGCCGACGCCCCCTCGTCGTCGATGACGGCAAGCAGCCCGCTCGCCCGGCGCAGCGACTCAACCACCGCGCGGCGGCGCGCCTCGGTCGGGTGCGCGGTGAACACCGAGTGCACGCGCAGTCCGGCGAGCAGCTCGTTCACGTGGAGCCGACCCTGCTCCGCGCTGATCTGCGCGACTGCGTCGGCGAGTGACTCTCGGGGCGGGCTGTCACCCGATTCGCGCTCGCGGAGCGTGCGCACGCGCTGCTGCTCTTCGGCCAGGTTGACCAGATGGAAATAGACCGTGAAGGCACGGGCGACCTTTTCTGCGCGTTCCCGGTGCCAGGAGGCGACGAGCGCGGCGATGGCGTCGCCCGCCGCCGCGGCCGCGGGGGACGCGCGGTCAGGCACCCGGCGGGCCTCGATAACCGCGTGCCGCAGGCGTTCCACGTCGGCCAGCAGGTCTGGTCCCTCAGACTCGCTGATCACCTCGCCGAGCATGTCGCCGAGCAGCCGGACGTCCCGGCGCATCGGCCCAGGCAGCTCGGCCGAGTCACGTTCCCTGTCCACGCTGGCTGTACTCACGCGACGAGCCTAACGGCCGCGGGAGGCATGGGGCGGCGGGAGCTCCCCCATGCCGGGGGATCCCGGGGGGCAACACTGGGGGGAACGGGAGCTCCCGATGCCGGGGGTTCGTTCCCGCGGGGCTACACCGTCCCTTCGGGACCATACGGTTAATCTTTCACCCATGACCGCAGCTGACATGATTCCTGGCGACATGCCGGACCGGCATACTACGGCCGGAAAGATCGCCGACCTCGAGCGGCGCCGCTACGAGGCGGTGCATGCCGGTTCCGCGCAGGCGGTGGAGAAACAGCACGCCCGCGGGAAGCTGACCGCCCGCGAGCGGATCGACCTGCTGCTCGACGAGGGCTCGTTCACCGAGTTCGATGAGCTGGCCAGGCACCGGGCGCACGACTTTGGCATCGAGACGAACCGGCCGTACGGCGACGGCGTGGTCACCGGGTACGGCACGGTCGACGGCCGCCCGGTCTGCGTGTTCAGCCAGGACTTCACCGTGTTCGGCGGGTCGCTCGGCGAGGTCTACGGCGAGAAGATCGTCAAGGTCATGGACCACGCGATGAAGACCGGCTGCCCGGTGATCGGGATCAACGACGGGGGCGGCGCCCGGATCCAGGAAGGCGTCGCCGCGCTCGGGCTGTTCGCGGAGATCTTCTTCCGCAACACCCGCGCGTCCGGTGTGATCCCGCAGATCTCGCTGATCATGGGGCCGGCCGCGGGGGGCGCCGTGTACTCTCCCGCGATCACCGACTTCACCCTCATGGTCCGGGGAACCAGCCACATGTTCATCACAGGGCCTGACGTCATCAAGACGGTGACCGGCGAGGACGTCACCTTCGAGGACCTGGGCGGGGCGTACGCGCACGCGGCCAAGTCCGGCGTCGCGCACTACCAGGCGGAATCGGAGGAGGACTGCATCTCCTTCGCCAGGGACCTGCTGTCCTACCTGCCGTCGAACAACCTGGACGAGCCGCCCGTTCGCGTCCCCCTCGGAAACACGGTCATCACGGACCTCGAGATCTCAGCCGAGGACCGGGCGCTCGACACGCTCATCCCAGACTCGCCGAACCAGCCCTACGACATGCACACGGTCATCGAGACCATCCTCGACGAGGGCGAGTTCCTCGAGATCCACGCGGCATTCGCGCCGAACATCCTCGTCGGCTTCGGCCGGATCGCCGGGGCGCCTGTCGGCGTGGTGGCCAACCAGCCGATGCACTTCGCCGGCTGCCTCGACATCGACGCCTCAGAGAAGGCGGCCCGCTTCGTCAGGACCTGCGACGCGTTCAGCATCCCCATCCTCACGCTTGTCGACGTGCCGGGCTTCCTGCCCGGGGTCAGCCAGGAGTGGCGCGGCATCATCCGCCGCGGCGCCAAGCTGATCTACGCCTACGCGGAGGCCACGGTCCCGAAGGTCACCGTGATCACGCGCAAGGCCTACGGCGGCGCCTACGACGTCATGGGGTCCAAGCACCTGGGCGGCGACGTCAACCTGGCCTGGCCGACCGCGCAGATCGCGGTGATGGGCGCCCAGGGGGCGGTCAACATCCTGTACCGCAGGGAACTCGCGTCGGCCGAGAACCCCGAACAGCTCAGGGCGCAGCGCACCAGCGAATACGAGGACACCCTCGCCAACCCGTATATAGCGGCCGAACGCGGGTACCTGGACGCGGTGATCACCCCGGCCGAAACCCGAGTCGCCGTCACCAAGGCGCTGCGGTCGCTGCGCACCAAGCGGGAGACGCTGCCGCCGAAGAAGCACGGCAACATCCCGCTGTGAGCACCGCGATGATGGCAGACACGGAAGCTGCGGACACGGAGAGTAACCGAACGGGAGAGTTGCGCAAGCAATCCCAGCCCAACTGGCACGCGCACCGGCCTAGCTGGCCTAGAGTCATAAGACGATGAGCGAATTCGCCGCCCCGATACCCGTCCTCGCCAGATATGCGGTCATGGTTGACGTCGGGTATATCTACGCGGCCGCGGGTGAATTGCTCTTCGGCACGAGCTCACGACGAGACTACCGGGTCGACGCGGTCGGGCTGATACAGGCCGTTACCAAGCACGCGGACGAACTGTTCCGCGGCGAACTGCTCCGCGTCTACTGGTACGACGCCGCCCGCGACCGGGTGCCGACCATCGACCAGCGTGTCGTCGCGCAAATGGCCTGGGTGAAACTCCGTCTCGGCAACCTCAACGCGCGCGGCCAGCAAAAGGGCGTGGACGCCAACATCCGCGCCGACATGGAAGCGCTGGCCCGGCATCGCGCGATCACCGACGCGGTGCTCATCGCCGGGGACGAGGACATGGTGCCGGCCGTCGAGGCCGCTCAGGCCTTCGGGGTACGGGTGCACCTGTGGGGCATCGAGCCGCCGTATGGCACCAACCAGGCCGAACGCCTCGTCTGGGAGTCGGACACGGTGGACGTGCTTGATGCCGCGTTCCTCCGGCCGTACTTCACCAGGAACCCGGTGACCGAGCAGCCGCGGCCGGACATCCAGACCGTGCCGTCACCGGCCCAACTGTTCGGCGAGCGACAGCACGTCCGCCCGCCTGCCCCGCTCGGCCGCAACTCACACGTCTCCGGCACCGGCCCGATGCCGAGGCTCGGCCCCGACCGGCGGCACGTCGAAGAGGCCGGTGAGCACGTCGCGCACAAGTGGATCCTCACCCGCGGCGCCGACAACATCCGCGACCTGCTGCCAGGACCGATCCTGCCGCCGGTCATCGACAAGGAACTCCTCGTCGAGGCGGAGAAGGAACTCGGCCAGTCGCTGCGCCCGTACCAGGAGGCCCGCGAGTGGCTGCGGGACGCGTTCTGGGCGCGGGTGCACCGCGAATTCGGCATCGGCGTAGGCAAGTCCCGTGGCTGAAGCATACGCGCAAGCGCCATTCCTCCGGCTCGTGCGGGGCGACGCCTCGGACGACGAGATTGCGGCGCTCGTCGCCGCCCTCGCGGCTATCGTCGCTGCTCGGAGTGGAATTTCGGCTGGAGAGCCGGCACCTTCCGTTCGGGAAAACTGGAATGACAGAAGCTGGCTGATGCGGTCAGCCGTGCACCCATCCCCCGGGGGCTGGCGGCGTTCTGCCCTGCCCCACTGAGCCCTCTCCGGGCATTGCTGCCAGATAGCCAAGGCGTCCGGCGAGTTAATAACTTACTACAGTCCGGTAAAAACTCGTTCGCGCGGCACCAGCCGATCCCTGCGTAGAAGTCTTATTCGCTTTCTATATCTTCTGGACCGAAATAGCAGATATGATCTCGCGAGGCAGAATTGACGGTCCTGGATGTGAGGGCCGCACGAGTTCCGCAGGCGGCACCGAGGCTGGCGAGCACCGAGGTGGCGGCGCGAGAGGAGAACCACATGACGGAGCCCACCTCCGGTACGGTCATAGCGGCACCTCCCGCGGCACGGCTTGAACCGGACGCGATTGGTGTCGCGCAAGACACCGTCATCGGGATGGCCTCTGCCGCACCAACGGTATCCGTAGGGCTCACCCTGGCCGCTCTGGCCGCGACGGCGGCGTACGGCGGCGGGCCGATCATCGTCCTGTGCGGCATACCCATGCTGATCATCGCCAACGCTTACCGCAGGCTGAACTTGTGGAACGCGAATTGCGGCGCTTCGTTCGAATGGGTCGGCCGGTCTATCAACCCTTACCTCGGATTCATGACCGGCTGGCTAATGATCGCGGCTTACATCACCGGCGCGGTCAGTGGCGTCGAGGTCCTCGGCCCGTCGGTGCTCGCCGTCTTCGGCGTGAACACCAGCAGCAACTGGGACTATATCGGCATCGCTGTCGCGGTGACCCTGATCATGCTGGTCATCGCGATTATCGGGATCAAGATCACGGCGCGCACCCAGGTCGGAATAGCCGCGATAGAGTACGCGATCCTGATCGGCTTCGCGATTGTCGGCCTCACGTTCGTGCTCAACCATCATGCGGGCACCTACCCCATCACGAGGGACTGGTTCAGTCTCACCGGCATCGGCGGGCACGGCAGCGTCGCTGTAGGACTCATCTCCGCCGTGTACATCTACAGCGGCTGGGAAGGCACGGTCTACGTCAACGAGGAAGTCAAGCACCGGCACACCAACCCGGGCCGGGCGGCGATCATCGCGGTCTCGCTGCTGATCGTTATCTACACGTTCGCGCAGATGGGCCTGCAGGGCGTGGTCTCCCCTGGCAAGCTGCAGCAAGCGGGCAGCAATGGCGACGCGCTCGTCTACGTGGCTAACGCTATCGGCGGCGGAGGCTGGGCCAAGGTGATGGCGCTCGCGCTGGCGCTATCGGTCATCGCCGCGACCGGGACGTCCATCGTGCTTACCGCCCGGATCATCTACGGGATGGCGAGCTACCGGACCCTACCGGACTTCCTCGCCAACGTCTCGCGCCGGTTCGCGACACCCGTCGCCGCCAGCGTTCTCACCGGCATCCTCGTCATCGTGATCACGGTCGTGTACCTGGCCGCCAGCTCGGTCGAGAGTGCTTTCGATGACGTCGTCGGGCTCAGCGGCCAGCTATTCGCGGCCTTCTACATCCTGACCGCGCTCGCCACGATCGTGTACTACCGGCGACGGGTGATCTCGAGTGTGTGGAACGCGATCGTCCTCGGGATCCTGCCCCTCGCGGCGGCCGGCTTCCTGGTCTGGGTCCTGTTCAAGTTCCTGCAGGGCGCGAGCAGCCCGTCGCTGTACTCGATCCTGGGCATCGTGGTCGTGGGCCTCGTGCTCATGGTGGTCGCCCGGTGGTTGCTGCGGTCGTCGTTCTTCGCGATCCCCCGGGAGAGCGACCCCGGTCAGCCCGCGAGGAAGCACTGACGGCAACTGGGAACCCTCGGCTTGGACCGGCGAGGACGTGACCTTCGACGAGCGTTACCGGCAGTGGGCACGGCGCTCTGGTGAGCTATTCACCGAGGCAAGCCGCCTCATTCCCGGCGGCGCCGACAGCGCCGCCCGCACGGTGCAGCTCGGCTGGAAACCGTATCCGCCGTTCATGGCCGAGGGCGCCGGGTCGCGAGTGCGCGACGTCGACGGGCACGAGTACGTCGACTACCTGCTTGGGCTCGGCCCGATGATCCTGGGCCACCGGCACCCGGCGGTGACCCGGGCCGTCACCGACGCGGTGGGCACGCTGGGCACCTGCTTCGGGCTGCCCTACGAGCTGGAGGTCGAGGCCGCCCGCAAGGTCACCGAGGCGGTGCCGGGAGTGGAGCAGGTCCGGTTCTCCAACTCCGGCAGCGAGGCCGTCGGGACGGCTGTCCGGCTTGCCCGCGCGCACACCGGGCGGCGGCTGATCATCCGCTTCGAAGGGCACTACCACGGCTGGCAGGACACCGTCTACTGGAGCGACCACGCGGATCCGGGGCTGGCCGGCCCGGCCCGGATGCCGCGCCCGGTCCCGTCCGGCCCCGGCGTGCCGGCCGAGCTCGAGACCACCCTTATCGTGCTGACCTGGAACGACCCCGACAGCTTCGGCGCGGTGATGGAAGAGCGCGGCGACCGGGTGGCCGCGGTGATCACCGAGCCCGCCGTGTTCAACACCGGCTGTATCCTGCCGTCACCGGGGTATCTCGAACTGCTGCGCGAGCAAACCAGCAAGCACGGGGCGCTGCTGATCTTCGACGAGGTCATCACCGGCTTCCGCATCGCGCGTGGCGGCGCGCAGGAGTACTTCGGGGTCACGCCGGACCTGACCACGATGGCCAAGGGCCTGGGCGGGGGCTTCCCGGCCGCGGCCATCGGCGGATCCCGCGAGGCGATGTCGATGATCGCCGACGGCCGCTACGCGCACTCGGGCACCTACAACGGCAACACGGTCGCGTGCGCCGCCGTGAGCGCGACCATGGACGTGCTGGCGGAGCCCGGCCTGTTCGAGCGGCAGCGCGCGCTCGGGGACAGGCTGATGAACGGACTGCGCGGGCTGGCCGCCGAAGCGGGGCTGGCGGTCATCGTGGAGGGGCTTGGCACGGTCTTCCAGGTGTGGTTCAGCGAGCGGCCGATCAGGAACTGGCGGGACGCGCAGCGGTACGCCGACGAATCGCTCTTCACCCAGTGGTGGCAGGAGATGTTGCTGCGCGGGATCTTGTTCCACCCGAGCCAGTACGAGAACCTGTTCCTCTCGCTTGTGCACACGGACAGGGACGTGGACGACATGCTTGGCGCGGCGCAGGAGGCGTTCGCAGTGATCGCGCGCGGGCGGCCGACGCGGACGCGGTGAACTCGCGGCGCCCGAGCCGGCCTTGTCCTGCCGCAGCAAAGTCATATATGTTCCGGTCGTTGGCTGATCCGGTGAGGCGGGCGCGATGAAGAAGTCAAACCTCAACGAGCTCAAGGTGAGCGACGTACGGCCAGGGGTGACCAGGCGATCGTTCTCCGGCGCGGGCGCGACGCTGGCCTGGGGCACGCTCAGCCCCGGTCACGAGCCGCGGCCGCATACCCATCCGCACGAGCAGATCGTGTACATCGTCTCCGGCCACGGCACGTTCACCGTAGGCGACGAGACGGTCGACGTGGCACAGGGCGACATGCTCGTCGTCCCGTCCGGCGTGCTGCACTACGCGGTGGCGGCTGGCGACGAGCCGATGGTCGACCTGAGCGTGTTCAACCCGCGGCGCGATGACTACTACGCGATCGACGAGGCCGACTCCGCCGCTGATGCGTGACCGACCCGAGCCGCCGGGCGCCGGACGCCGGCGGGCGCTGGCGGGCGCTGGCATCACCTGTCACACCAGCCTCTACTGCTCACTTCGCACACCGTGTGACCAAAATGCCGCCCGAAATGTCCCGAATGTGGGTGCGTAAGGTGTGCGAAGTCGCCGCCGCGCGCCGCGAACAGGGTTCGGGCCGGGGTCTCGCAAGGCCGTGGGAGGCGTGAAGATCACGATCGCCGGGGCGGGGGCGATGGGGTGCCGGTTCGGGAGCGCGCTGTTCGCGGCGGGTCACGAGGTGCTGCTGCTTGACGGGTGGCCTGAGCACGTGGCTGCCATCAACACGCGCGGGCTGCGGGTGGACGACCCGGGCGGCTCGCGGATGGTGCGGGTGCCGGCGCGGGCCTTCCCGGCCGATGAGCCCGCCGACCTGGTCATCGTTTTCGGCAAGGCCACCCAGACCGCGGCCGTGGCGGCCGCCGCGGCGGCCGCTATCGGCCCGTCCACGCTTGTCCTCACGCTGCAGAACGGCCTGGGCAACATCGAGGCGCTGCGGTCCCACGTCCCCGAGACTCGCCTGCTCGCCGGGACCACCACTCTCGGCACCGAACTCATCGGTCCTGGGCACATCCGGGCGCTGGGCTCAGGGGAAACAGTCCTCGGCGCGCTCCAGGCGAGCCCTTCCGATCATGCCGAACGGACCGCGCTGACTCTGTCCGCCGCCGGCCTGCCGACCCGGGCGGCCGACGACGTGCTGAGCGTGATCTGGGCGAAGGTCGCCTTCAACTGCGTGATGAACACCCTGTGCGCGATCGCCTCGATCCCGGTTTCCGCGCTGGCGCGTTACGACGGGTTCGACGAGCTAGCCGGCTCGATCCTGCGGGAGGTCGCCGAAGTGGCCTCGGCGGAAGGCGTCGCGGTCGACACGGCGGCGGCCTTGCGGCTGATGAAGGCCCAGTTCGACCCGGCCGCGTCCGGCGACCACCTGGCGTCGACGCTGCAAGACCTGATGAACGGGCGGCCGACGGAGATCGCCCACCTCAGCGGCGCGATCGCCGACCGCGCGCAGTCCCACGGCATCGAAGCACCGCTGAACACCCTCGTCACTCAGCTGATCGGGCTACTAGAAGCCACCTGGCCCCGCCGCGTAACCCGCCTCCACCCCAACACGCAATAGCTTGCCCGACCTGGATTTCGCACACTCTTCCGGCTCGCGGGGGCATAATTGACATGTGGACAGCATCTCGGTGTCAATCTCTCGTGCTGCGGTTATGGAGGAGCGTTACCGCAGCAGGTTGCCGCGATCGCTGGATGACCTCACCGGCCCGGATCACGGGACTATACAGCTGCCTTTGCACGTCGCTTGGTCGGGCATGACAGCGTTCGATGTTGATCTGCCTAAGCGCTGTATGAGCATGTATCACATCGTCCTCACCGAGGGACAGCGGGACGACGTAGCCGCCTACATTAATCGCCAGCTCTTGCTTAGCTATTGGCCCGTCCTGCGCAAGATGATCGGGCGCATCATCCGTGAAGTCTGGGAGTCGGCGTTCCCGGAACTCAACGGTGGGCAGCCAGAAGCCGCGTGAACCTAAACGACCTGCACAGGCGCCTGCTGCAGGACGTTTTGGTCATCGGCAACACTTTTCCGTTTGTCATCACGGGAGGGTACGCCGTTCAGGCTCATGGCCTCGTTGATCGCCTCAGCCGGGATATCGACGTTGCCACCGAAACCTCTACGTCGATGGATGGCATCGCCTCAACTCTTGTTACAGGCCTGCGTGACCGCGGCTGGCGCGTCAGGATCATCGGGATTGAGCCTCTTTCAGCCCGGTTCATGGTTACCGATCCAGAACTCGACCAGGATTGCGAAGTCGACATCCTCAAGGAAGCGTTCAACCAACCGCCGAAAGACACTCCCTGGGGGCCTGTCCTCGCATTGGACGACGTGATCGGCACCAAGGTCCGAGCGCTCGCCAACAGGGGGTACCCACGAGACCTGATCGACATCAAAGCCGCGTCCGGGCTACGTTCACGCGCTGAGCTGGAATCGCTAGGCAGATTGCACGCCCGCGACGCGTTCAACCTTGAAGACCTCGCGGCTCGCTTGGACGCCGCCCAGTTTCTCGACGATGAAGACTTCGCAGCTTACGGCTTGACCGAAGGCGACATCGCGGGTCTGCGCCGTTGGGCACAGGACTGGTCCGACGATATCAACCAACGCATCTACGGGATGCGGCTCGAGGAGGACAACTTGCCCTGATGAGCCGTCACGACCGCCGACGAACTGGAGGGGGATGTGTGGGCTGATATCGCAGGGGCAGCAGCCATCACTGGCGCGCCACCGCGTACCATCACCGGGTGGCTCAACCGTCGGGGGCCCAAGCGCTGCCCCTTCCCCGAGCCGCGGAGAAGTCTCTATCGCCTGTACTGGCCCGTGTCTGTCTTGCAGTCCTGGCGCAACGATTATGCCGCGAGCGTCGGCCGCCGTGCCGGTGAGCGGGTGTCGATATGAAGGGCCCTTGCGCGGGACCGTAACCACTCTGACTTGCGCTTTCCGCTGCCAAAGGAAGGCATAGACCCGGGACTGCCCCGGGAGGATGGCGCGCCAGCGTGGGGAACGACACGAAAACTTGTGCGTAAAGATGATGGAACTAGGAGATCCGAATCTGTAGTGTGCAAGTTCATGGGACAGCCTGTAGGAGACATTGGGATGAACCGGTCATGCAGGCTCCTTCCTGCTACTGGTGGGCCACGACCTCGATTGACGATGACCTTGCCTGGCCACTTTGGGGGGATCCCATGCATGAGCTGACCTGCCTCGAAATCTGCGCCGGAGCCGGCGGGCAGTCCCTAGGACTAGAGAATGCGGAATTCTCCCATGTCGCGGCCGTCGAGATTGACCCGGACGCCTGTGAGACGCTACGCGTCAACCGGCCTCAGTGGAAAGTCGTCGAGATGGACGTCCACAACTTCGACGGCTACCCCCACCGCGGTGTTGACCTCTTGGCTGGTGGGGTCCCGTGCCCGCCGTTCTCGGTAGCAGGCAAGCAACTCGGTGCCGATGACGAGCGCGACCTGTTCCCGCAGGCCCTGCGACTGGTCAGGGAATGCGAGCCGACTGCTGTAATGCTTGAGAACGTCCCCGGCCTCTCCCAGGCAAGGTTCGCCAGCTACCGCGAGCAGGTTCTCCGCGAACTGCATGACGAGTTGGGCTACAAGGCGGACTGGCAGGTGCTGAACGCTTGCGAGTTCGGCGTCCCGCAGCTACGACCGCGTTTCATCCTGGTGGCGATGAAGCCGGATGCGTACCCGCACTTTGAGTGGCCGAACGCGATCGGGACGCCCCCGACCGTAGGCGAGACCCTGCACGCCATGATGGCCGAAGACGGCTGGAAGGGCGCGGAGGCGTGGGCTAGGAAGGCTAACGGCGTCGGCCCGACGCTGGTGGGAGGATCGCGTAAGCACGGGGGCCCCGATCTTGGTCCCACCCGTGCCCGCGAAGCCTGGAGCAAGCTCAGCGTCGATGGTAGGGGACTGGCCGACGCGCCACCTCCTGCGGATGCTCCTCTCGACTACACGCCGAGGTTGACTCGCGAGATGGCGGCCGCCGTTCAAGGTTTCCCGGCGGACTGGGAGTTCTACGGCCGCAAGACGGCAGCGTATCGGCAGATCGGCAATGCCTTCCCTCCACCCGTCGCACGGGCGGTGGGCACGAGGATCCGCATGGCGATCCAGTCCGCACGTGGCGCGAGCGGCTCTGAGCGGCAGAACCTACTGTGCGCCATTTGAATTGGGATTGTTTCCCACCTAAGGCTTCCCAGCCTTGCGGCGCTTCGCCTCTGCTGTGATGGCCGCGTGTATGTTCTCCGGCCAGGGCGCCGACTGCACCAGCTGGTAGTAGACCCTGACTCTGGCGCCTTCCCCGTGTACCTTGCGCGACTTGTAGTCCCATCCCAGCGCCCGAAGTTCCCTAAGCCGCCTCTCGTAGTCCGTCTGGAACTCCTTGGCGCTGGCCACGATCCCGATCAGCTCACTGGGCACCCACTCGCTTTGAAGGGCCAGGAGCAGTTCGCCGATTCGGCGCTGGGGCTCCCACTCGGGAGGTACCTTCAGGTCCACCTCAAGGACCACGCCGTGCTTCACCGGTGACTTGCCGCACTGGGCACAGAAGCCAGGAGACAGCGCTTGCGCCCGGCGGCGGAGGCTCAGTACGGAGGCCTTCCCGTCGCAGGTTGATGAGGCGCCCAGCCGCGCAATGCGTATTGCTCACCGCCATCACGGACGACCGACGCGATGGCAAAGTAGTTCCTGAGGCTCCGGAGTACCCGGTCGATGGACATACCAGCCGAGGCCGCGGCGTCCAGGAAAAAGCGGATCTCGGAGGCACTTGGCGGGTTAGATTTGCGCCGGTATAGGAGCCCGTAAACCAGTCGGGCACTGCCCTCCCCTAGCAGCGCGGCAATCTGCTCGCTTTCCGGCTCCGGCAACGGCTCGTTGGACATAGCATCGGACGGTAGCCGGCCGGACATACCAGTCCCAAGCGTCCGTGGCCCTGTAGGAAGGCAGTCTCCCACCAAGGATGAGTAAGGCTTCCCCGTGATCAACGAGCCGCTGTTTCCTGTCCCGTCCGACGATCCCGACACGGAAAGGGACGCGGTTGAGGGGGAACTGTACCGGCTCGACCCGACGGGCGACCGAGTAGCGATGGTGCTCCGCGACACGCTCGACCAACTGTATGACGGGCAGCGCACCGGCCGGTGGAAGTACGACCAGTTGCACAAGACTGAGAAGACCTACATGGGCACCCTCGTTGAGATCAACCTGCACCGGCAGTTCGGCTTCGGCGACGGCGACTCGACTGACTACCGGATCGGTGGCATCGAAGTCGATTGCAAATACTCCATGGCCTACGGAGGTTGGGAGCTCCCGCCGGAGGCCATCGATCACCTCTGCCTCCTAATCACGGCGAACGACGAGGCGAGCAGCTGGTCTGCAGGGCTGATCCGGGTCCGCCAGGAGTACCTGCGCGACAGGCGCAACCGCGACTCGAAACGCCAGCTCAGTGCCGCAGGGCGGTTCCACGTAAGGCAGTTGTGGACCCAGCACGGGCACCTCGCCGAAAACATCTTCCTACACATGGACCCCAGGGAGCGCGATCGCATCTTCGGCGCGAGGGCCAAGCGCGGCGACCAGCATGGCCAGGCGAAGACCAATGAACTCTTCCGCACCGTGCAGGGCCGGATAGTACGGCGCGCCGAGGTCGCCACAGTCGCTCAGCAGGATGACTTCATGAAGCGCGTCCGTGGTAACGGCGGAGCGCGTACCGCACTCCAGGCGGAGGGAATCCTGGTGCTGGGCCACCAGGACCACGACCCCCTCGTGGCCGCAGCGCTCGGCTTGCCAGTGCCGCGCAAGGGCGAGTTCGTGTCAGCAAGAGTAGTACCTGCACACGAGGCTCATGTTGGGCATCGTCAATTGGCGTAGTGGTGCTCTGATGCGGATATCTCGCATCATCCAAAGTTGAACCAGGGATTCCAGTGCGAGCAGTTCTTTACGATAGCGAGGCTTGGTAATTGGAGGATCGAACTCTCAAAGGGCCGTAACCGGGACGTCCAAGAAACACCTTGGGACAATTCTCATAACGAAACCCACCGCCTTCTTGCGACTGGTCTCCAGTAGGCGCGAGAGAGTATCGGTTAGGCTCTTTCGGAAGTGCCACACGCTGGACCTTGAAGGGAAAGGATAGCTGGATATAACACTGATTACCTATAGACTCAACTCTATCACCATCATTCACAGACATGTGACATCCCTCAAGCTCAGTGCCAGATGACCGCTTTCTCGGCTCAATCCTGTGTTTCTAACCTAAACCCATTAAACTCTACGCCTTACTAGTGTCTGCTGAAGCCTTTACGTCCATGCGGCAAGCTGCCAATGTGCCCCGACTGTCAGCGCACGCTAGCTGGATAATCAGCGAGAAGCCAGGCAGTCAGTCGCGACCCGCAAGACCGGCAACGCCTACAAGCTAGGCACCTTCAAGGCGTTCATCGGCCAAAGGCCACGATGAATGTCCCCTACAGCTGCCAATAGCAAGCTGAACGGGACATTCATTGTCGATCAAGAGGCCAGGCGCTCCATGATCAACTCGCGGACGCGGGCGGCGTTGGCCTTGCCGCGGGTGGCCTTCATGACCGCGCCGACCAGGACGCCGGCCGCCTGCACCTTGCCGTCGCGGATCCTGGCCACCACGTCCGGGTTCGCCGCGACCGCCTCGTCGATCGCCGCGAGCAACGCGGAGTCGTCGCTGACAACCGCGAGGCCGTGAGCCGCGACCACCTCGTCCGGGGTGCCCTCGCCTTCCAGCACGCCGTCGATGACCTGGCGGGCGAGTTGGTCGTTCAGCGATCCGGAGGCGACCAGTTCGGCCACGCGCGCCACCGCCGTGGGCGTGATCGGCAGCTCGGACACGTCCACGCCGGAGTCGTTGGCGCGCCGGGCCAGTTCGCCCAGCCACCACTTGCGGGCATCGGCGGGGGACGCTCCGACGGCGACGGTCTCCTCTACGACATCGAGCGCGCCCGCGTTGCGCAGCGCCTCGAATTCCAGGTCAGACAACGACCAGGCCGCGAGCAGCCGGGCGCGGCGCGCCGACGGCAACTCGGGCAGCGACGCGTGAATCTCGGCGACCCACTCGGGCGGCGGGGCGACCGGCACCAGGTCGGGCTCGGGGAAGTAGCGGTAGTCCTGCGCCTCTTCCTTCGACCGGCCAGAGGTGGTGACGCCGGAGTCCTCGTGGAAGTGCCTGGTCTCCTGGATCACCCGGTCGCCGGCATCAAGGACCGCCGCCTGCCGCTCGATCTCCGAACGCACCGCACGTTCCACCGAGCGTAGCGAGTTCACGTTCTTGGTCTCGGTCCTGGTTCCCCACACGCCAGAGCCGCGAACCGACAGCGACG
>Ga0210395_10002337_pt1 | contig 14754 bp, 16 predicted proteins | sample IncBWH4OmetaG_FD_150861 | JGI IMG/M metagenome (GOLD analysis project Ga0210395, IMG submission 150861) | Forest soil microbial communities from Barre Woods Harvard Forest LTER site, Petersham, Massachusetts, United States - Inc-BW-H-4-O ... | reverse complement strand
GTGGTCATGAAACGATCGAGTCGGGACAAACAACTGGGGTGGGCATCGCCGCTGCAATCTGCGACGAGCCGAAGCAGCCGCACCAATCACCCTTGCGAAAATGTAACGGGGCTGGATGTAAGTCACCACCCCCGCATCTCTCCGAGGGGCGGGAGAAGTTTTTTTTCTTGACATCCTCTTTCATAGGATGAGCGTAATTGATTCCATGACAATGTCGGCTCCTTTCTCCGAGCCCTTTGGTTGGTTTTGGCACCACCAAAGTTTACTCGGGCGTGGGAGCCGACATTGTCATGGAATCAATAGCGCTCAAAACCCCTCTCGACCTGAGGTGTTTATTGCTGAAGTGTCCGACGAATTGGCCTCCATCGTTGTCCTGGAGCAACGACGTTGACTGGGCAAAGAGCTAGTCTTTCTCCGGCTCGGTCCTTGCTGCTCCCGGCTGAGGTGTGCGTGCTTGATGGCAAGCTGCTACTTGCAGGTCGGCATCGGGCCGAGTCCTTTTTAGCCAGCATTGGCGTTCCGAAGAGGTGCGATTGAGATTTCTGCGCTGTCCTTGGTGTCGTTCCACGAGGCTGATGACGCCACACCAGTACGGGAAGCACGTTTGTCGTGGATGCGGTCATACCATAATGTCTGAGAATCCGGCCTTTAGATGTAGATGTCACCACTGCACGGACCACTCGAAGATTGGAAAAAGTGAACCGCAAGAAATTTCCCGGAGGGGGCGGTCTGACAGTTTATCTCCGGTACCCCAAGAGTGTTGTTTGAACGTGGATACGCTAGAGCAATGATTGAGCTACTCTTCGAGAAGCAAAAGAAACCGTGACTGTCGAAACCAGGCCTCTCTGACAATGTCGGCCCGTGTCAAGCACTTTTGAGTGCATGCAGTAGTGCGCTCGAAAAGTGCTTGACACGGGCCGACATTGTCAGAGACGCGATTTTTCGCCAATTGACCTAACACAATCCATTCGAGAGTTGCCGTATCACGCAGCAGTTTGCCGTCAGGGCTCAATCTTCTCGCAGGCAGTTGGAAGGACCGGAGTTTGCCATCCCATCACATCGAACGGTGATGGCCGTCACTGTAGAGCGTAGCGAAGCAGTGGTATGGTTCTGCTGACAACTCGGAAACGGCTCAAAATCCCTCTCTTCGGGGCTAACAGTTGTTCAAGATTTGAGCCGCCTTAACGAAGACCCGGCTGGAGAAGCTGGGTTTTCGTTTTTTGTCTCAATGATTGTCGTCGGCCCTCCGCTGAGGCTGGCGCTCTACCGTCTGCCCTAACGCACTGAGCGGGCCAAGCGCGGGCGAGCATGTCGATGACAACTCCCGTTCCGCGACACTAAACCGCATAGTCGCAAAGGCACAGGTGACGCATAGCACTCAAAAAAACCCTCAATGAGTTAACCGCGATGTTTCGACAGTTATCCGAGAGACTGGCGTCAGTAGATGCTCCATACACCCGGTGTGACCACCTCCAGCAGATGACCATCGGGGTCGCGGAAGTAAAGCGCCCTCGCCGCAGTATTTCCAAGTCTTTCTGAACTCAATCGGAATTCCCTGTTGCGACAGCCATGCTTCCCAAGCTGGTAGTTCCGACCGGGCAATTCCGAAGGCGATGTGGATTGCGCCTGTGGCGTCAATGTCCGCGGTGGTCCCTTTTTTGAACAGCAGCAAGATGCTGCGGTCACCGGCACGCATCGCACACAGTCGGGTCTGGTCGGTGATGCCTTCTTTCTGATCGAGGTCGATCGGCTCAAAGCCGAATACGCGCCGATAGAATTCGACCGATCGTGTCGGGCGTTCGACGTAGAGCGATGTTTCAAGGATTCCGTTCACCTGCGGTCGGCTGGAAGTAGCCTCTGGCATCGTGACCCTCCGTAGTTCCGATAGCACTCGGATGCAGATGGTATTCTGATGCACCAACGGCCATTTGGACGCAACCTGTGCGACCAGGAGGATGCCAGTGCGTGTGCTTGGGTATACGTGGGCGGGCGTGCGAACCAGCGATCTGAACTCGTCCTCGCGTTTCTTTTCCGACATCCTCGGACTTCGGCGCGTTCACGATGGCAAAGGGTTGGTGCAGTTTGAGCTCCCGTCGGGTCAACTGTTCGAGGTCTTCGGCTCCGAAAGTCGGTACTACCAATTCCATAATTGTCCCGTCGTTGGCTTCCAGGTCGAGGACGTGCGTGCCGCCAAGCAGGAAATGGAATCAAAGGACATCGAGTTTATGACTGAAGTGTTTGGCGACGATATAGAGGCGTGGGCGTATTTCCGTGGACCGGACGGGTACGTGTACGAGATCTGGCAGACTCAACGACTGCTGAAAGCACCGCTCCGCTCGGCGTAGCTGTTGATATAGCGCACAAAAAGCTCAATGAGCGTTCGCGATTTTTCGCCAGTTACCTCTGACCTTGCCATCATCGCACATTAAAATGTGACCCCTATCATTTACAGGACGTCCTCATTCGTATCTGATCAATACGTCTCACCTCCCCGAAGAGCAGTTCCCACCGTGGGACGCAGCACCCCCTAAGGCGAAACGACCCCGAGTTTCCGGGAATGGGTTTCCCGTCATACAAATTTGTCTTTGGAGGTTCGTATGAAACGCCTCAGCATCTCGATTTTGATTCTATGTGCGTGCTTCGTGCCCGTGACATCTGTCACCTGCTACAGCAACTGGAGCGAGTTCCACAGGCCAAACATGAAGCGCTATAACCCGTGTGAAAAGGTGCTTAACGTCAACAATGTTGGGAAGCTCGGTTTGAAATGGAGCTACTACACCGGCTTGGGTTCGGCTTCCTCGTCCGCCGTGGCGAATGGGGTGGTGTATCTTGGCTCGGACGATATCAACGTGTACGCCCTGAAGGCCAGCACCGGCGCCCCGGTGTGGAGCTACCAAACCAACCGGGCCGGCGGCGGAGTGGACTCCTCGCCCGCCGTGGCCAAATGGGGTCGTATATGTCGGCTCCCTGGACAGCAACGTGTACGCGCTGAACGCGACTACCGGCGCCCTGCTGTGGAGCTACCCCACCGGCGCCTTTGTGGACTCCTCGCCCGCCGTGGCCAATGGGGTGGTTCATATCGGATCGGACGATAACAAGGTGTACGCGCTGAACGCAAGGACTGGCTCCCTGGTGTGGAGCTACACTACCGGCTACCAGGTGTTTTCCTCGCCCGCCGTGGCGAATGGGGTAGTTTACGTCACCTCGGAGGACAGCAACGTGTACGCGCTGAACGCCAAGACTGGTGCCAAGCTATGGTACACCGCCTTCAAACATTCGGTGGAGTCCTCGCCAGCTGTGGCGAATGGGGTGGTTTATATCGGATTGGACGACCACAAGGTACACGCCTTCGGCCTGAAGAAGGGTCGGGAACAGCCACCGAATGACCCGCTTGACCTAGACAGTGAACTCGAAGCAACTCTAAAAGGGGACATTTCTAATGTTGCTTCAGGCTAATTTCTAATGTGGTTGAACGCCATCGGAGGCCAGTGCCTTGACAGCCGCCGCAGGCGAGTTCACAATGGCGGGCAGTTTGGGACCCCACAAGGATTTGGCCTGCGAACCAGCGGACGCGTTTTCACTCTCAAGTCTTCACACAACCACACGAGGATGCAATGCAAACCATGCAAAGTGCTCACTCATTCTCTGGCGGAGTCTTGCCCGATCGAGCCTTCCGGCCACTGTGCAAGCTCCTCGCGGTTATCTGCTTGTGGAGTCTCGGCGTTTGGCTTGCGCAGGCTCAAACCTATTCGGGTATGCTCACCTGGCACAATGATCTGGCTCGGACCGGGCAAAACCTCCACGAAACAGTTCTAACGCCGACGAATGTCAACACCAGAACCTTTGGGAAGGTGTTTTCTTTTCCCGTGGATGGTCAAATCTTCGGGCAGCCGCTGTACGTCTACAACGTGGCGATCGCCGGTAAGGGGACATATAACGTCATTTACGTTGCGACCGAGAATGACAGCGTGTACGCGTTCGATGCGGACGGCGTAAACACGATGGCCCTCTGGCACGACAGCTTCATCAATCCCGGCAAAGGGATTACGCCGATTCCGTGCAAAGATACCGGAGCCAAAGTTTGTCCCTTCGCTTCAATTATTGGAGTCACGGGGACGCCGGTGATTGATCCCAACAGTGGGACTCTTTACCTGGTCGCGGCAACGAAAGAGAACGGCAAGTATGTGAACCGACTCCATGCATTGGACATTACGAGCGGAACAGAAAAGTTTGGGGGCCCAGTCCAGATTAAAGCTACGGTAAAGGGGACGGGCGCAGGAAATAGCCACGGTGTTGTGAGTTTCAATGCTCAACACGAATCGCAGCGGCCGGGATTGTTGTTGCTGAATGGGGTTGTTTATATTGGCTGGGCCTCGTTCGCCGATGTCGCGCCATTCCACGGTTGGGTCTTAGGCTACGGGGCTACAAGTCTGGCACAGACGGCTGTCTTTAACAGTACGCCCAATGGTTCTGACGGAGGGGTCTGGCAGAGCGGCGCGGCTCCGTCCGTTGACGCGACCGGTAACATTTACTTGATCACGGGCAACGGGACCTTCGACATCAATAAAGGAGGGAGCGACTGGGGAGATACCTTCCTCAAATTCAATGCCTCGCTCGGTGTGACGGACTACTTCACGCCGTACGATCAACTCAAATTGGCGAAGAACGACCTTGATCTGGGATCGGGATCGGGAATGCTCTTGCCGACGCAAAAAGGCAAGTTTCCGAATGAGATCGTCACCGCGGGAAAAGAAGGACTCATCTACGTGGTAAATCGCTCGAATATGGGCAAGTTCGATGCCCAGAAGAATCGCGTGATCGAAAGCGTGCGTGGCTCCGCTACCGGCTATTGGGGTAGCGCGGCCTATTGGAACAGCACAGTTTATTATTCGGGGACAGATGATTTTCTCAGCCAGTACGCTTTGTCCAACGGCTTGCTTTCCAAGAGCCCGGTCTATCAGGCGCCCACAAAGTTTGTTCGGGGCAGTACGCCTTGCGTTTCAGCCAACGGATCGGCCAACGGAATAGTGTGGGCGATTGAAAAAATACCCTACAACCATGGAATCCCGCCCGAGGTATTGCACGCATACGATGCCAAGAAGGTTTCCCACGAGGTGTACAACACGAATCAGTCGGGAACGCGCGACTTGCTCGGACCCGGAATCACCTTTTCTATCGCAACCGTCATGAATGGGAAGGTGTATGTGGGCACAGGCAGCGAACTGGACGTTCTCGGTCTTCTGCCGTGACAAAGAACAGACTGAGGCTGCCCAGTTGAGAATGTTTAGGTGATTCCCCGGAATTCCTAGCGACCCCACAACCTGGTAGCCGCTGAAATGGTGAAGGAGTGGGAAATCCAATCCGCAAGACAACGTAACTCCACATCCCATTTATCATGCTAAGCGCAAGCTCGCGAGCGATGCGCGAGCAGTTCCGCCACTCTGGTCAAGCAGAATTTTCAATTCAACCACGGTCACGTCGGCGAGATCCACGGCGTAGTCCTCAGTCTCGCGGATTGTCGCAGGCGGACTGAAATTCCATTGTTGGCGAACCATTTCCCGGAACGAACGCCCGTGATCCGGCGACCATCTCAGAACGAACTCTTGTGTGCGCTGGGTTTCAGTTTCCTCGAAAACCAACGTGTGCCGCACAACTCGCAACGTACATGTCCACCTTCAGCACGGCCTGGTTACGGTCGTTGAGTTCGGTAAAGCGGCCGTAGATGCTCTTGTCGGGCGGCACCGGATTTTTCTCCAATCATGTGCCGCAGGCATAGTGGTAGAAATCAGCGCAGGGGTCGACACTTTTGTCCAGGGCAATTGACGTCGAAGCCGGGCTTCAACGCAGGAGAAGAATCGCCCTCCTGCGGTGACGAGTGAATCGTGTCTTGCGCCATAACCGCACCGCCTCGGGTTTATCCGTCCGTACATACTTAATTGGCCTTCTTTCGCAATCATCATGACCTTCACAGCGAGAAGCGTGTTCACTGATAGGCTCGCCCGAAGAATGTCAATCAAGACAACTAGAAGGAGAAGCGCCACGATGAGCGCAACTATAAATTGCTGTGAGCATGGTTTGTTGCCTCCTGGGCATTTTAGTCCCTCACCTCACAGCAGTTGCAAATCGTGGAAACAGGGGTATAGTGGGCGGTAAGTTTTGAGGGGGAGGCTGGCCCGGTTGTTCTCCTCCTGGTTCCGGGCCGCCTTTTTATCGGTAACTTGGGGGCTTTATGGCGATGTGGAAGAAGATTGCGATTGTCGTCGTGGCGTGGGCCGCGTCTGTAGTGGTCTACGTTGAATTTTTCAAAGCTCGCTGAGAGGTTCAATGCGGCGCCGGGCGGCGATGGGGGAGCGCAACCGGCAATAATCCTCGGTGCGACCGCCTCGGCCAGATGCATGCTACTACCGGCGATAATAAAACTCCAACACCGTTGGGCCCTTTTTGCGTTGCAGGTGTCCACGGCTCGCATGGTGCAAAGCTACAATGCGGCTCACCAGCACGCGTGCAAATCTTGCGAGAGCATATGAACGGGCTAAGTCGGTGTCCTCACACTCGCTTAGCCCTAATCAAATTCGCCTGATCGGAGCAGGCAAAATGACACTTCAAAAGGTACGGCCTGTCCCCTTTTGAAATTCACATCTCCTTTCCACAAAAGTAAAAAGAGCGGTCGTGAGGGTCCGAATGTCGGAGGGTACCGACGCTAACCCATGACCGCCCCCATGCAGTTGTGAACTTTTCCACTGCAAAAATACCGCGGGCCCTCGTGGAAGACAATACAGCGAATGCCGTATCCGTGTTGCCCCTGGGAAAGCGGCCAAACTCTCAGCCATGGGCCGGGGAACTAGGTTCCAATGACTACTTAAACCTGACTACTTAAAAACGAGCATTGCTTCTCGTGCATCGGGTGTACACCTGCGCCCAAACGAAGCATCACACAACAAATCAACTCAAAAATTTGGCCCAACCCCAACCCGGTTGGGCCGTTTTTGCGCCTGCACGGGCCCGCTCTCACCTTTTAGGGCTGGGCATAAACTGTTCTCCGCACACGGGGCACTCGATACGCTCAAAGTCGATGTGTCGCACCTCGGCGGGCGGAATCAATCTTCCACATTTCGGGCAGACCGCATCGAGTGATGCCTGCACTTTTTTAAGATTGACTTCCTCGAACGCGGCGCGACCGGCATGTTATCGCCACCCAAGATCACAGATCATCCGTTCCTTACCCCGCTCGTGCCAGCGACTTACCTCACCGGTGCAATGTACACATTTCAGGTCCGGATCTATTGTGTCGGCGAAGCAGTTCAGGGGGAGAGCTGCTGAGAAGGCGTCTTGGACTTGGAGGAGTCTGGGGCGCTTTCTCTCTGTACAGCCTCTCGCATCAATTTCAACAATTCGGCAATGACGTCTCGCCGTCTAACCTGTCGAACCAGATACCCGAGTTTCTCATGTTGATCAGGGTTTTTGGTCTGCCAGTAGAAGCGATCCATCCAATCAATGTCAGTCAGCTCAGCCTTCAGATTTTCTAAGCGAGCCATGCACTGATAGTTTCAATTTCATCGCCAATCGTGGGCTAACCCGCAAAACACTTTGCAGGGAGTGCTTAGCATGGAGTGCCGACTGGTCGGCAATGCTGACGGCATTTCGGCATTCGGTGGCGGCATGTTTTTGGTTCTGTAGCAGCCTGCGAATGCTGTAGTCCGGTGGCCAGAGCGCCAACGACTCGGTCGGATTGGCCTGCCGTGAACCTTGCAAAGCGGTTTCTTCGGTGAAGGTGGTCGTTTCCCAATAGTTCTTTTTGCAGTCACACCCTTAGCATAACCTCTAGCTTTTTCGTAGCAGCCTCAAATGGCGGTCGCAGATTGGAGTGGATTGACTTGCGTATAATCTGGTTGCATGGATGGGAGCATCCAAGAACGAGTTGAGGCGCTGAGGCAAGAGATAGCCGAGATCCAAAGGCTAAATCTGGCGTACTTTCAAACACCCAGACCGAACTTCGGTGAAATAGCCGATCACGAGCGACGCCAACAGAGATTGCGTCAAATCATGGTCGAATTAAGATCCATGACTGACTGGAAGAAACCCTGACTCCCTTGAAGTAGGCTGCCCAAACCCGTACCAATTGTTCCACCGATTTCTTAGCGTTCCTCACGCGCAAGGTGCGCGATTTTCCGTTTTTCCACGTGAATATGGCCCTCATATTCCGCAGTTCCGTGAAAGATAATTAGGTTTAGATAGGAAGGACAGACTAACTATCTAGTTCGATGGAAAAGCGGAAATCTTCTGACCTCTAAACCCTGCAGCAAAGCCACCTCACCAAGCGAAGATGCCCCCATAGCTCCTGAGTCGGAGGTAGGAGCTTCGGACTCTGAATTTTGGGGCCTCCCGATTCAGAATCCTGCTGGGGGCATCAAGTCCTCGCACGTCATCGTCATAATTATTATCCCGATCCATAAGTCGTATCTGTGATCGTTGTCACCGAATGAAGATCCGCAATTCCGTGAAAGACGCTAGATCTAGATGCGAGCGAACTAACAATCTTTAGTGGATTTTCATGGAAAATCGGAAAACCTCCTAGGCGCATGCAAATATGGGATTCAAGGATGCTCCGAGGGGGGTGATGTGGAGCGGGCCTGAGCTGGATCTTACACGGGTGGAAAATAGGGTCAAACGATTAGGGGGGTATCCAGCGACGGCAAAACGCCCCTCCCCCGTTCCGGTGCAATCACGACAGGAGTTGGACTTCCCAGAGTGCTCCAACTTTGGGATTTTGCGTGTAATGGCCCTGGGATGGTGATTCTGGGGTGCTCTTCTTTCTTGCACCGCAATTGGTGTACCCGGCGCAAGAAACTCGTTTGCCCAGGACATCAACAATGCGGGCGACATTTCGTACCAATGGACAATGGCGATGGCGTAAACCTCGTAGCGCTGCGGCACGCTGGCAAGTTCTACAAGTTCGACTACCCAAAAACGCTTACAGTGCCGTCAGGGGGATCAACGACAAGAGCGCAATAATGGGGGGGGTATTAGACCAAGGCCTCTTCGTCTTTCCCAAGTTCATGGTGTGCTTGGATTGCGGCTTTGCGGGGTTCGCCATCGCAGAGCGCGAATTGCGTCCACTAAAGAAGTTCGGGTGGCGTCTGCGGCTGCTTGATCGCCAACGGAAGGAAGCCGAGCTTAAAGCACTGAATAGCGGCATTGCCGTGACGCCAGAAAACGGAACCAGCGGGCACTGCTCGTTGGCAGCATTGATCGCTGAATTCCTGGACGAAACCAAGCTCACGAAGAAGCCCAACACTCTAGCCGCGTACAGGACGGCCCTGAACTGCTTCGGTGAATCCTGCCCGAAGCTCTACCTTGAAGATCTCAACCGAAGTGATCTGCTGAAGTTTGCCGCCTTCTTGCGCGACGAAAAGGAGTTGCATCCCCGCACCGTTTACAACAAGTTCGAGAACGTGATGTCATTTCTCAAGACGTAGGGGGTTCGCGGTTTTGGTCGGTAAGAACGATTGGCCGCGCTTCGTGGAAGAGGAGCCAGAGGTGTACGAGCGGGAGGACCTGGATACGCTGTTTGCAGCGTGTGACAAGCAGGAGCGGTTATGGTTCGAGTTCTTCCTGATGACGGGAATGCGGGAACAGGAAGTGATGCACTGCGCCTGGGATGACATCAACCTGATCCGCGGCACCGTGACGGTCCGCTATAAGCCAGAGTACGGTTTCAGTCCGAAAAACTACCGCGAGCGTGAAATTCCAATTCCCGCGAGGCTGATAAAGGAACTGAAGGCTCTGAAGGTGAAATCTGAGAAAACCTGCGTATTTCCTACGTCGGGTTGCAATCCTAAGCAAAACTTTCTGGACGATCCGACGGCATGTGCCGAGCGTGCGAAGCTGAAGAGGGCGTAGTTCTGGCTTCACAAGTTTCGCGCTACGTTTGCAACCTGGAGTTTGTGGGCCGGGTTGATCTGCGAACGGTGCAACAGTGGCTCAGGCACTCGGACATGGAAAGCACGATGCGCTACTTAAAGCCATCACGGAGCCAGCAGGTGCGCAAGAAGGTGAATGAGATTTTCGCATAGCATGTGGAGTCGATTTTGGGATTCCCACCCCGGACGGCGCCCGTTTTACGCCAAGTTGACAGCCGTCAGGCCTCCAACTGACTCGTCTGAAGGCGGGCCTCGAATCTGCTAAAGATGTCTGTGAGCAAGGAAGGTGAGCGTTACTGTTGTTTTTTTTCGCGTTGATGCTTGCGCCCATTGATGCTGGATTCCTTCTCGGCCGAAAATCTGAAGCAAGCACTCCCGACAAAACCAAGTCACGATCTCCGTGTCGAGGACGCGATACTTGGCATTCTCGCGCTGCTGCTCCGGATTCAATATGTTCATGGCCGTATCCCGTTTCGATGCCCGCAAGCAGCTGGTGCTGGACGAAGCCAATGCCGGCCAAGAACCAGGAAAAAAACTCTCTCCTTGACGAACTAGGAGAGTTTTTGCTAACGTCTCTCCTAGACGCACAAGGTGACCCAATCGTGGACAAACAGATTGATTTGCTGCAGGGAACGTTGGACATGCTAATCCTCAAAGCGGTCTCGCTTGGTCCACTGCATGGCTACGGGGTGCTGCTGCGCATTCAGCAGATCTCCGGCGACCGGTTGGAAATTCAGCAAGGCTCGTTATATCCGGCGCTGTATCGGCTGGAGCATCAGGGCTGGATCGCCAGCGAGTGGGGAGAATCGGACAACAAACGCAAGGCGAAGTTCTATAGTCTGACCGCAGCCGGACGACGACGGCTCCATTCCGAAACCGAAAAGTGGAACCGCATGTCGTCATTGATTGCGAGCATCCTGCGCACCACTCCGGAGCAGATATGAATCTTCTGGCTCGATTCCATTCGTGGTCGAAGTGGATCACCGAGCGGCAGAGGCTTGAAAGCGAGATGGAAGCGGAAGTGCGTTTTCACATTGAGAGCTACGCTGCAGACCTGATTCGCAAAGGCGTTTCCCGGGAAGAAGCAATGCGGCGGGCGCGGATTGAATTCGGAGGAATCGAGACTCACAAAGACGAAATGCGCGCCTCGGTTGGCGTGCGTTGGTGGGGCGAACTGAGTTCGGACGTTCGATACGGAGCCCGATTGTTGCGTAAGAATCCAAGCTTCGCGGCGGTGGTCGTACTGACCTTAGCCATCGGCGTCGGCGCCAATACGGCGATTTTCAGCATTGTGAACTCTGTGTTGCTGCACCCTCTTCCGTACCGCGAACCCGGCCGCCTGGTGCGAATCTTCTTTAACGAGCCGGGTGTGGGATTGCGGGACATCACGTTTTCCAAGCCTGAACTGGACGATCTTATCGATCGAGCGGGCGTATTTGAAGAAGTGAGCGCGATCGGCGGCGGCAGTGCCAACTTGACCGGCGTCAAACAACCCGAGCGCATCGAGTTTGTCCTCATCGGCTTCGACTACTTTTCAATGTTGGGAGCGACCCCGCAAATCGGGCGGTTGTATGGCCCGCAGGACGTCGTGCCAGGTTTCTCGCCCAATGTCGTGATCAGCGACGCTTTGTGGCGCCGCGACTTTGGCGCCGATCCGAACGTCCTCGGCCGCACGTTCGGGTTCGATGGCGATCCAGCCACGATCATTGGCGTCCTCCCTGCGGGATTTCGCCATCCCGGGCCGACGGTGTCTGGCGACGTGCAGGTATGGGCTGCCGCGGGGTTCAGCGCCGATCCATTCCCCAAGGCAATCCGAAGCAACCGCACGCTCAACGCGGGAACTATCGGGCGACTGAAGCCGGGACTAACGCTGGCCGAAGCTCAATCGCGGCTCACTACCATGACTGCCGACCTTCGCAAAGATTTCCCCACTGACTATTCTCCGCAAGCCCAGTGGACAATTGAGATTCAACCGCTACAGGAAGTTCTGGTAGGCCCGGTTCGACCCATGCTGCTGGTCACGCTCGGTGCAGTGATCCTGATCATTTTCATCGTGTCGTTGAATATTGCCAATCTCCTGTTAGCGCGCGCTTCCGGACGGCAGCAAGAGATGGCGGTGCGTTCCGCTCTAGGGGCGAGCCGTGGGCGGGTGATACGCCAGATGTTGACCGAGTCCCTGCTGCTGTCATCTATCGGTGGTTTGGCTGGTGTGGCAACGGTATTCAGCACTTTGGGCTTCATCCTGCGCTTTGTGCCTTCGAACATACCCCGGCTCAACGAAGTAAGAATCGATTGGGTGGTGCTGGGTTTTGCGCTTCTCATCACGATTTTTACCGGCTTGCTTTTTGGGCTCGTCCCGGCACTTCACTCCGCGAAAGTTACGTTGTCCGCAGCAATTCGGGAAGGCGGCCGAAGTTCCGGCTACAGCAATAGGACTGGCCGCTTGCGGGACGTCCTAATCGTCTCTGAACTGGCATTTGCCGTTGTCCTGATGGTGGGAGCCGGCTTGCTGCTGCGTACTCTGCGTGATCTACTACGGGAAAATCCCGGCTTCAATCCGACCCAGGTCGTCGCCGCCAATGTCTGGCTACCGATTCCGGACGATCCGAAAAACGATCCGTACCGCGGCATCGCTCCCAAGGTTATTTTTGATCGAGAGTTGCTGCGGCGACTGAAGGCGATTTCGGGAGTTGAGCTGGCCGCTATCACCACAGATCTGCCGACCACCAATCACAGCCTCAATGATCCCAATGGGAATTACGCCTTAGCGATTGAAGACCGTCCGGTCGAGTCCTCACAGGATCTGCGCGCCGAGAGAGTCCGGATCAGCCCCGACTATTTCAAACTGATGCAGGCACCAGTGGTGCGCGGCCGTTCCTTTTTCGAAGACGACGAAGACGGCAAGCAACCCGTGGCCGTCGTTGATGAGACTACCGCCGGTAAATATTGGCCGGGCCGTGATCCGCTGGGCCGCCGAATTCGATTCGGCCAGGATCCCACCCGGCCATGGATGACCATCGTCGGTATTGTCAAAGACATCAAGAGTGACGGGCTCGATATCGATGGTGTCCCCCATATCTACGTGTCCATTTATCAAGACCCCTGGAGAGCACACAGCGTTGTCTTGCGAACCTCTTTGCCGGCGAGCACCTTGGAGTCGCAGATTCGACACGAAGTTCAGAGCATTGATCCCGGCCTGCCGGTATATGGCGTTTCTTCTATGAACGAAGTGCTCGATCGTTCGCTGGCTTCGCGCCGCTTCTCCGCCAATCTTGTCGGTGGATTTGCCGCGCTGGCGCTTCTTCTCGCCGCAATCGGAATTTACGGCTTGCTAGCCTACATGGTCGATCAAAGGTCGCGCGAGATTGGTCTCCGTATGGCCTTGGGCGCCAGCCGCGCCGATGTCCTGAAGCTCTTTCTCCAAAAGGGTGTCGCTCTAGCTGGCATCGGAGTTCTGGCTGGCATGATTTTTGCCGCGTCCACCGCCTCGATGATGGCGAGCGTGCTCTATGGGGTTCGTCCCCGCGATCCGGCCGTCTTTGTGGTCGTGCCTTTGGGCCTGTTTCTCGTCGCTGTGTTGGCCAGCTACCTTCCCGCCCGGCGAGCCACGAAGGTGGACCCAATGTTCGCCCTTCGCGAGGCATGAACTCTAATGTCGTAGGACTTTCCGATCGTCAGGAGGATCGGGTCACATGCGCAAGTTACTCACGCTGTGGGCGTCACTATTCTCCGTTCTGTTTTCAGTAGGGCAGCTTTCCGCCCAATCGCCTGCTCTGACAACACTAATACGAGCTGGCCACCTGCTCGACCCGCGGACGGGGAATGTACTGTCGCCCGCTGCCGTGCTGATTGAAGGCAGCAAGATCAAGGAACTAGGAGCCCCTACGCAAGTGCAAGCGCATGTGCCGGCTGGCGCCAAGACGATTGATTTGGGCACCGCGACGCTCCTTCCCGGGCTCATCGACAGTCACACACACTTGCTTATGGACGTAATTGTGCCGCCAGAAGCGGAGAGAGAACGCCGTTGGAATGGCGGCTTTGCTCCGGGGCAATTGCTGGCGATCGTCGAGTCGCCGAGTAAACGCGTATTGCTGGGCGCGCAGATGGCTCGTGAAGACCTGGAAAGTGGTTTCACCACGGTACGAAATCTTGGGCACTCCGGTATTGATGGCGATGCCGAGCTGCGCGATGCGATCAACGTCGGCCGCGTCCCTGGCCCGAGAATTCTGGCGTCTGGACGTAAGCTTATCGCGCTGGGTTCCTACGTCCAGAGTCTCAATCCCGCAATTGCCGAGGCAATCTTACAACAGGAATTTCTACCGATAAACAGCCCAGATGAAGCTCGGCAGGCAGTACGACAGAACGCGTTCTATAACGTCGACGTTATCAAGGTTACGATCGGCGACGATATCTCAACCCCCGAATTAAAGGCGGTTGTCGAAGAAGCTCACCGCCAGCACCTGAGAGTTGCCGTCCACGCCGTCGATGCAGTCAGCATTCAAACTGCGATTGACGGAGGCGCGGATTCTATCGAGCACGGCAACGAGGCTACCGATGAGCAACTCAAGCAGATGCGGGACAAAGGGATATTTTTCGATTTCACACCCACTTCTTATGGCGACTTTCTTACTAGGATTTTCGAGGGAACTATTGCGATGTCTTTAACGCTGCGACCTGAGCGTCTCGATGCCGATCAGCGCACCCGGCAGCGGTACAACGATCTGGCTCAGCTTTTGAAGTCGGGAGCGAGGTTTCCCGATGAGTCCGACGAACGGGAGAACCAACGATACAACAGTCTGGTCCAGCGAGTTCTGAAGTCAGGAGTAAAGTTTGC
>Ga0210395_10002336_pt1 | contig 14754 bp, 13 predicted proteins | sample IncBWH4OmetaG_FD_150861 | JGI IMG/M metagenome (GOLD analysis project Ga0210395, IMG submission 150861) | Forest soil microbial communities from Barre Woods Harvard Forest LTER site, Petersham, Massachusetts, United States - Inc-BW-H-4-O ... | reverse complement strand
AAAATCCTGTCGGGTGAAGACAATCACCTCATCCGCACCCGCCTCGCGCGCCAGTGTGGCCTTTTCTTCGCTCGAAACGGTGCCAATCACCCGCGCCCCGATCGTGCGCGCCATCTGCACCAGCAAGAGCCCCACCCCACCTGCGGCTGCGTGCACCAGAGCGGTCTCGCCCGCCTTCAGCTTGTGGGCGTCGTTCACCAGATAGTGCGCTGTCAGGCCGTGCACCATCGCCGCTGCAGCCTGTTCATCACTGATCGCCGCCGGCACCGGCACCAGAAGTTCCTCGGGCGATACCACGAACTCCGCGTAGGAACCCAACACTCCGCTCCACGCCACACGGTCGCCCACCTTCACCAACTTCGCCTGCTCACCCACCGCCGTAACCACTCCTGTGCCTTCTTGCCCAGGAATGAACGGCAGCGGCGTGCGGAACCTGCCATCACGGAAGTAGCCATCGATCGCGTTCACTCCCGCAACCGATACTTTCACCACCGCCTCGGTGGCCTTCGCTGGCCGGACCGGAACCTCCTCCAGTTCCATCACCTCCGGCCCGCCGGTGTGGTGCATGCGGATCGCTTTCATGATTTTCTCGGGGAGCAGCCCTCGATTACGGGATCAGCAGCAGCTTCCCAGTCGTCTTCCTTGCTTCCAAGTCCCTATGCGCCCGCTGCGCCTCAGACAGAGGATAGGTATGTTCAATCCGCAGCTTGAGTTTTCCGGACGTGATCATAGCAAAGACGGCGCTCGACCGCGTCACCAACTCTTCGCGCGTAGCGATGTAATTCGTCAGCGAAGGCCTGGTTAGAAACAGCGATCCCTTTTGCGTCAGAATGATTGGGTCAAACGGCGGCGCCGCCCCGCTTGATCCGCCGAACAGCACCATCATCCCGCGCGGCCGCAGGACGTTGAATCCCTTCTCAAATGTGGTCTTCCCCACCGAGTCGTAGACCACATCCACGCCTTGGCCTCCGGTCAGGCGCTTGGTTTCGGCTTCGAAGTCCGCTTGCGTGTAGAGAATCACATCATCTGCACCGGCCGTGCGCGCTAGCTTCGCCTTCTCCTCGGTAGAAACCGTCGCGATCACGCGCGCCCCGAGATTGTGCGCCATCTGCACCAGAAGCAGTCCCACGCCGCCCGCCGCGGCATGAACCAACGCCGTCTCGCCTTTCTTCAGCGGATAGGTGCTGTGCGACAAATACTGCGCCGTCATGCCCTGCAGCATTGCTGCGGCGGCCTGCTGATCGCTCACGCCCGCCGGAATCTGCACCAATCGTTCCGCCAGCACTGCCTCGTACTGCGCATAAGAACCCAGCAGCCCGCTCCACGCCACACGATCTCCCACTTTCACGGACTTCACGTCCGCACCGGTGGCGCTCACCACACCCGCACCCTCTTGTCCCAAGACCAGCGGCAACGGCGCCTTGTACCGACCCTCGCGGAAGTAGACATCGATAAAGTTCACGCCCGCGGCAGCCAGCTTCACCACCGCCTCATTCGCCTTCGGCTGTGGAACCGGCAACTCCACCAGTTCCATCACTTCCGGCCCGCCAACCTGCTTCACTTGAATAGCTTTCATGGTTGCCTTGGATTCGTTTATCGCAACAAAAGATTCCGTTCTTGACGCTGGTTCTCAGTTCTGAGTTCTCCGGCAGCATTGGGTCTTGATTTTACTGGGAACTGAGAACTGAGAACTGAGAACTGAACTCCTCTGCTAAACTTGCCATTCCGCCGCAAAAGGAGCCCTTCGTCATGGCTGAAAAGAAACCGCAAACCTTGGCCAACCATGCGCGCTATGATCCGCTCTTTCACTTTTTTGTCCTTCCGGTCTTCGTGCTTTCCACGCTCGCTGCAATCATCCAATTCGTGTGGCACCCCAGTCTGCATTCGGCGTGGCGCTTCGTTCTCCTTGCCGCGGGCACCGTTGCCGTATTCAAGATCCGTATGTACGCGCTCCGCGTGCAAGACCGCGTAATTCGCCTGGAGGAGCGTCTGCGTCTGGCTTCGCTTTTGCCCGAGCCGTCGCGCTCGCGTATTCCGGAATTAACCGAAGGCCAACTCCTCGCGCTGCGCTTCGCATCCGATGGAGAAGTCGCCCAGCTGGCCGAGAGGGCGCTTGCCGAAAAGCTTTCTCGGGCGGATATCAAGAAAGCGATTCAAACCTGGCGTCCTGACTACTGGCGAGTCTGAGTTTGCAATCGCGCGCGATAGCGGCTGAGTAAGTATTCGGTCCGGTGCCAAAAGTAATCACGGAGTCCGGTTTCAACGTTGACCCGAGGCCTAGCGCGGGGTACGATTTTTGATAGAATTCGGCAGATTTTAACCCCGGGGAGCAGTCCGCATCTTATAGATAAATATGCGCGTTGCAAAAATCCATGTGCGGATCGCGACCCTGGCTGTTCTGGCTTTAGCGGCTTGCTCCTGCCAGACTGCCCAAAAGCCAGCTTCCCTGGCACCGGCGAAAACTGCACCGGCCCTGACCGCCACAAAGGCTGTCCCTCAGCAGCCAGCAGCGCAGCAAGCCCCTCGCGCTTCCGCATCGGCCGCCGCTGCTAAGCCGCCGCAGGCCCAAACTCAGGCCACGACTCAAGCCCAAGATCAAACTCCAGATCAGGGCGCCAAGCCGGAATCCCCGTCACCGACGCCCACCGCCGATCCAGTTGGCGATCTCATCGCCGGCGTCGAAAAGGATTATCAGGCCGGACTCGACGCCTATAAGGCGGGCCAAACCGACTCTGCCAAGCACGATTTCGACAAGGCCATCAACGCGTTGCTCGAAAGCAACCTTGATATCCGCTCCGACGACCGCCTGCAGCAGGAGTTCGACCGCATCGTGGAAGGCGTCAACCGCCTGGATCTCGCGAGCCTGGGCTACGCCTCCGACTCCGATGCCCAGAAGTCTGAGCCTGCACCCATCGATGAGACCAACGGCATTGTTCCTTCCGCTGACCCGAACGTGAGGGCCAAAGCCCAGGCCGAAATCAAATCAACCCGTTCCGACCTGCCACTCATGATGACCGATCAGGTCGCCGGCTACATCAGCTATTTCTCCAATCGTGGACGCGGTACTTTCGAGCGCGCCTTCGCCCGCTCTGGCCGCTATCACGACATGATGGTCACGATTCTCAAACAGGAAGGCGTCCCGCAGGATTTGATCTACCTCGCTCAAGCCGAGTCCGGATTTCATCCCCTCGCTGTTTCCCGCGTCGGCGCCCGTGGCATCTGGCAATTCATGGCCAGCCGCGCCCGGGGTTACGGCCTGCAGCACAGCATGTGGGTCGACGATCGCCAGGATCCCGAAAAATCCACGCGTGCCGCCGCCCGTCACCTGAAAGATCTCTACGCCCAATTCGGCGACTGGTATCTCGCCATGGCCGCCTACAACTCCGGCCCCGGCACAGTTCAGGCTGCCGTCAAGCGCACCGGCTACGCAGATTTCTGGGAACTCTACCGCCGCAACGTTCTACCGACAGAGACCCGCAACTACGTCCCCATCATCCTCGCGATGACCATCGTGAGCAAGAATCTGTCGCAGTATGGCTTTGATGACGTCTCCATGGACGAGCCGCTCGCCTATGACACCGTAACCGTCAACTATCCCGTGGATTTGCGACTGGCAGGCGAGTGCGTGGACGCCACCGCCGTCCAACTGCAAGAGTTGAACCCCAGCCTGCTCCGGCTGACCACGCCTCGAGAAGGAACTTTCGTGCTCCACTTGCCTCGGGGGACGAAAGATCAGTACCTAACCGCCATCGCCGTCGTCCCGCCCGATATGCGCCTGTGGTGGCGCTATCACAAGGTTCAGCCCGGCGACACCATCGCTTCGCTTTCCCGTTCGTACCACGTCCCGGCCAAGTCAATTGCCGCGGCCAATCACCTGGATGACACAGACAAAGACCTCGAAGCCGACGCCAAGCTGGTCATCCCGCTGGCGGTCGGCAAGCATCCCGCTAGCGATACCGCCACCTATGCGCGCCGCATTACGCGTTACCACGTCCGTAAGGGAGACACCGTCGAGTCCGTAGCCGAGAACTTCGGCGTCTCCGCTCAGATGGTCCGCCGCTGGAACGGCCTGCCCCGTGGCTCCAGCCTGCGCGGAAGGAAAGTGCTTGCCCTGCACCTGCCGGTTTCGCCCAGCACCGAAGCCGTCGCCGACAAGCCTGCCGGGCACACCCGAAGAACCACCCAAACCGTCAGCGCGAAGCTTCCGGCTGAGAGCTCCGCAAGCGACTCCGTTCAAGATAGTTCGGGGCAGCCCGCCGTTCTCCGCCACACAGTGAAAAGCGGCGAAACTCTCTACTCGATTGCCACTACGTACAAGACCACCGTCGCCGCCCTCAAGCGCAACAACGGTAACGTAGCCGTGCTCCACCCCGGCATGATCCTGATCGTCGAACCCCGCCGGTAAGCCCAGCACAGGCGAAACCAAAGAGGAAAAGCAGTGACCGTTAATTACCGCGGAATGCGATTGGCGGGCAGCATGGTAGTTGGAAGCCTCTTTGCCTCGATGCCTACCTTCCTGATTTGGGTGATGGCGAAACACAAGGCAAGGGTTCTCGTTGTTTTCTTCCCTCTAGCAATTTTCCTGACACGGATGGTTCTTTGGGGATGGGAACGATCCTCGAAAGAAGATGCTAACTTTGCCCGCAAACGCTACAAATCTGGCCGCCCGCCTTATGGGCGATAGGTTCTCAGAGGCATAATTCCACAGAATCTTCTTCCATTCGTCCCTTCGCTGTGGTAACAGGATAGGCAGGGTGGATGTGACCACGGCCCTTGCCGTCTGCCGCAAACGTCGTGCTATAATCGCCCGCCGTTCCAGCATAAGTTCTGGTGGTCTTTTAATTTCTCGTGCCCGGCAGCCTTGCGCAGCCGTTCCTGCGCCCGGAAGCCAAAACAAGATCAGGAGGAGCAATGACGTTCTACGATCCCACACTCTACGGCCGTGATGAAGAAGAAGAATTCGGCGACAGCGGTGCTTACAGTGAGTCGCTCGAAGAAGATTTCGAAGAGGAAGAAGAGGAGGAGGAAGAAGCTGGCGTGCCGGAACCCGCGATGAGTGAGCCGGTCATGCCCGCTCCCCCGCCTCCCGCACCCAGACCCGCCGCTCCCGCCGGAGGAGGCGGTGGCAGCAAGCCCGCCACCAAGAAGAAAGCGGCTAAAAAGAAGGCGGCTAAAAAGCCAGCCAAGAAGAAGGCAGCCAAAAAGCCTGCCAAGAAAAAGAAAGCCGCTAAAAAGAAGCCCGCTAAAAAGAAAGCGGCCAAAAAGCGAGCGAAAAAAGCAAAAAAGAAAGCAGCGAAGAAACGGCGTCGCTAAGAGCTAAGAGGAACATCCACATTCAAGAACCGCGGCCCACGGGTCGCGGTTCTTTTCTTTGTGCTCCCGCTCACCATGCGCGCGAGCGTTCAATCTGGCCATGGTTCGTGCGCTTCTGCTCGACAGACCGTTGGATCACGGTCTTGAGCCGATCCTCATCGTCATCGGCGAGCGCCACGAAGCGAAATGGTTGCAGGCCCCAGGAGAGCGGGCTGAGCATTTCCGCCGAACCCAGCACCATGCCGGCCGCGGTCAGAAACATTAATTTTGCGCTGGATCCCGTGTTCACCGGATGAGGCACGGAGAGCAATCCGCCCGTAAGAGAAACAACCTTCAACTTGGCTGAGACCCGGCGGCCGTCACCAAGTCGAAGCACCGCTGGAGTGCGTTCGGTGAAATGCACTCTCGTGGCCCGCGGCGCGGGCTGAGATTGAGGGAGGGACAACATTAGCTCAAGTATCTTCCCTAATGGCCCCATTCGAGCAGATTACGGAAGGCCTTGTCCGCAGCCGATTACGGCCCTCTATTTCTTCCCCTCCACCGCCGCCCGGCACTTCCCATACAACTCGAGCAAATGCCCGGCATACTCCTCGGGCTTCGATGCCGAACCCGTGCCCTGAAAACCCACACCCGACGAAGTGGTCCGTCCATACCCTGTGGTCATCGCGACAAATTTCATCAGATCAAGCGCGATATCCTCATTACGACGCGCGCTCCCATGCAAAGCTGGACCTTCATCCATAAGTCCTTCTCCTGAACCCGAAATATAAGGAAGTCCCTCGTCGTCTTCCAAGTCTTCCATAACGAAGCGATCCGTAATCATGTCTTCGATAGCGTTCAAAACTCCGCCCACGATGATAGCAGGGTCGACACCCTCCCGCCCCGCACCCAGCCGGGCGTCATCCCGAGTCCCGCGTTTTCACCAGCGGGACGAGGGATGTCCCCGGTACACTCAGCCGTCTCGGGTGCCTGGATTCGCACTCAATCACCGGTCGGCAATTGAAAATCCACCTGCGCGGTCCGGCGCAGCCGATACATCAGCCACAGCGAAGCCGCGAATAGAAACGGAGAAGAATAAAATCCCGGCCCCGGATACGGCACCGTCACGGCAGCCACAGTATGTCCCAGAATCGAAAACAGGGCAGATCCCAGCCCGCTAAGAAACATGAGGACGGCGTAAACCCACGCCAGAGGCCGCAAGCCGCTCATCCCGCGCCCTGCCACCGGAGTCAGAAAAAACAGCACACCGCAGGCCACGATCAGCGCTGCCAGCCACTCCCCGAAATCGAATGTTCCAGTGGGAAACCAACCCCAGCGCCCGCGCAGGATGGTCACGGTTGGGTTGTACACGGCAAGAAAGCCGCTGGACGCCGCGTCGAAAATATGCAGCGCGAACGCCACGCACAGCGCAAACCACGCACTGCCAAATCCCGGCGCTGAAAGTGCAGCTGCTTGCTTCACGAAACCGCCTGTCAAAAGAATTCTCAATCACCAATCCAAGAATTAGCAATTAAAAATGGTCTCTTGAGAGCGCACGGATGGGCACCGGCATCGCCATCCTCCCGCTACCGCGCCACTTCGCTCATCAGCGCCAGCAGGTTTCCTTCCGAATCGCGGAAAAACGTCATCCATAAATCATGCGTCGGCATTTTCGCGATCACATGCGGTTCGTCCTCAAAATGCACTCCGCCTTCTTTCAGTTTGCCGTATGCCCCGTGAATGTCGGGCACGGAAAAATACAGGACCGAACTGGGATGATCGAACTCCGGCTTCTCCGCCCGGTCCAGCATCAACCGCACCCCTCCGCAATCGAAAAATGCTAGCCCCGGCGGCACTTTGAACAGCAACTTCAGCCCCAGCTTGTCCTGGTAGAAGCCCGCCGCCCGTTCCACATCCTTCGCATTGATGGCAATCTGGCCGAGGCGCGTAATTCCAATTCCAGTCGCGCTCGCGCTCATGTCTCTGACCTCCTGAGTTAGTTTAAGCGGGGGGACGCTCCATGCCCTGCGAAGATTAACACGACATTCATCAACTCGAGAAAGGTGCGACCTCTGGGGGGGCCAGCCCCTAACCATATACTTTGCCATCAGCGCTCGCGTGCGGCTTGTCGCAGCAGCCTCCGGATTTCCGTACGGTCCGACTCGCTCGTGTTCTGCGGGTTTTTCAAGTCGATCTTCAAGATCAAATGGCCAAGCTGGTCAGCCTCGGAACGATTTAAATTTAGACTTCCAACCAGGCACTGTTCGACGTCGTAAAGCAGTTGTGCGTCCGCCTTTAGGAATCGCGGATCCTGCACGAGTTTTCTCGACAGACCTGAAACTCTCACCACCAATCCCCGCGGCGGCGCCATAAGCTCGGGATGGGCATCTGGAGGCTGCGCGTAGATCCAGTCAATAAACAGAGAGTCGAAGTTCGCATGCCAATCGCGTGCGAGGGAGGCGAACCGGTACATCGCGGCACCATTGATGCTCAACCGCCGGTCACCGGTGAGGATTGATCGAACCAGCGGTTCGTAGGAACGGTTCGGGCGGGCGCGCTCGATCGCCAGCGCGAGGCTCTCCTGCGGCCCATATGTCCGATTTTTTCCTGAAGGCGACTGATAGAACCAGCGTAGGACGCCGGGCAGCGAGGCTGGACCCTGGACCCGCCAACGTGCCAGAGGAACATCCGGCGATTCTGGCCAACGCTTCTCCGCCTCGTCCAGGATCGCTGTGGAACTTTTCGGTCTAAGGCTCGCAGCCGCAATCAGCCACCGGGAGCCCGATCCTCCTGAATTCTTAGCTTCGCTTTCCGGGCTTGCGAGACGAAGAAGCAGCTCCGCGTCGGATGGCCCCAACAGGTCCCTCGCGTGCAAAAGCACAAAATTCTGCATCGCCTGCAACCACCCCCTATACGGCTCGTAACGGGCCGGATTCGTCCGTACGGCAAGAGCAGGATCGGAGGATTGAATTCGCCCCTTGAGCAAACCGACAAGCGCATCATGGTCCAGTTCGGATGCGGCGTGAAGCAGGTCGTCTTCTGAGTAGGGATAGGTTACGTTGTTGGGGCTGGAAATGGTGCCAAGACACAAGATGGTCCACTGCCTGTCAGGTGCCGGCAGTTGAGCGACTTGCCTGCGAATGGCCTCAAGCTCCGGACGGGCCAGGTCGAAAACATCCCAGGCTCGCTCCAACTCCAAAACGAACCAGGCGACTGAATACTTGCGCTCCCCGTAGTGGTTCCAATAGTCGCTGAAATTCGTGTAGCCACTTACGTCGAGGTAAGGATTGATCACTTCCCGGGCCACATCGCCGACGGTCTCAGCCACAGCCGGCCAGCTCTCAGGCTTGTTCGAAGGAAAATAATCAACCGGAAGCGGGCAGCGGTACGAAGGATTACGGTCCGATTGTAGCGGTGCAATCTCGGCAAGCAAATGCGGATCGTTCTTGCGGCCAAGAGCAAAGATGGCCAGCGAACGCATTTTCGGGTCCGGGCTTTTCAGAAGAGCGACAAGGTTAACCGAGTCGAGAGATGGGTCGCTAAGCTCAGCCAGATAGGACCGCATTTCCGGTGTCGCTTCAAATCGCGCGTACTCACACAGGAATACGACCTTAGGCTCCAGGGCAGCGAGCGTTTTAGCCTCGCGTGTTTCCTGAAGATCCGAGGAAGGTGCCGGCAGCCCGAAAAAACCCTGCGCGAAAGCAAGAAAAATGCTAATCACAATAAGAGGACGTACGAATCGCCGCCTGTGCAACCGGCAGACCCAGAGGCACATCGCAATCAAAATCCGTTGCCGCCCCGAAGACATATCGATCTCTCAAGCATTCCACAAAGGAACGCACACAGTAGAACTTCTTGTGCGCGGGCTGTGGGCGTGTGACAGTCCAACGCGAAGTTAACTCAAACTCCCCCGGGATCTATTCCATCCTGCCGGCGGCCGGACCCACCGCGGTCGCCTGCTCGGTCTTGGGGTCGATGCCGATCAGCGCCACTCCGCCCACTCCCTCGCGGCCGATCGTAACCACATGGCCGCGAGCCCTCAAGTCGGCCTGCACTGCCTCGGGCAGGGTGCTCGGCACAGACAGGCTGCCCAGGCGTGCACGGTCCTGACCGAAGGAGCTGATGAAATGCTCGGTAGAAAAGCGCGGCGCCTTAAACGCTTCTTCGGGACTCATCCCGAAATCCACATAGTTGAGGATCACCTGGATCGCCCCCTGATCCTGCATGTCGCCGCCCGCTACCGAGATCGCCATCACAGGTTGGTTGTCGTGAAACAGCAGCGTCGGGCTCAGCGTGATTCGTGGCCGCTTCCCGGCCTCGATCACGTCCGGAGTTCCCGCAAACGTGTTCAGACTGCTGAGCCGGCTTCCGTGAATAATGCCCGTGCGCCCGGCCACGCCCGCGGTGCTCGACAGCCCGCTCGGAGTCGCCGCGATGACGTTTCCAAACTTATCCGTCACACACATCACGGTGGTTCCCCCATGCCATGGCCCGGTGATGGTCGGCGGCTTGGTAGGCTTCATATTGTACGGATCACCCGGCCGGAGCTCGAGAGATGCCTTTTTCGAATCGATCAGCTCCCGCCGCATTTCCGTGTACTGATCGGAAAGCAACTGCCGCATTGGCACTCTCGCAAAGTTTGGATCGCCGTAATACTCGTCGCGATCCGCCAGCGCCAGTTTCTCCGCTTCAATCACCGTGTGAATGTAATCCGCCGAATTGAAACCCATCTTCTTCAGGTCGAAGCCTTCCAGCAGACGCAGCGTCTGCAAAAGATAAGGCCCCTGCGTTAGCGGACCGGCCTTATAGACCATATATCCGCGGTACGTGGTCGTGAGCGGTTTCACCACGGGAGTTTTGTGCGCAGCGAGATCCGCCTTGCGAAGGAACCCTCCTTTTTCGATATACCAGGCTTCCAGAGCGTCGGCGATGTCGCCGCGATAGAAGCGGTCCGAGACAGCTTGCAGTTTCTGCTGCCGCGTACCTTTCGCGGCCTTCTCCGACTCCACCAATTTGCGAAAGGTCACCGCCATATCCGTCTGCCAGTTCACCCCGGTCTCGATCCTCGTCCCGCTGCCGGTATCGATATACCAACTCGGGCCGCCAGCGTCGAGAATGGCCAGCGTCGGCTGCACAACCTCCCCGAAACTTTTGGTTCCGTAAAGTTTCAGCAGGGTAACGATTGCATCGATGGTGCTCGGCACAGCGGCAGCCTTGACATCGCCGTCCGGGATTCCGTGCTCCATGTACCAGGCAATCGCTTTGGGATCGCGAGGTGCTTCCCCTTGTCCCTCAAGCAGCTTCACGTTTTTCTGGTCCGCGCTGTAAACCAGAATCGGAACCTCCCCACCCACGCAGAACGCGCCTACATAAGTTACGGAGAGTGCTAGCAGAGTCGCGGCCCCGGCATCGGCGGCGTTCCCGCCCTGTTCCAGAATCTTGATGCCGGCCGCAGTCGCGGCAGGTCGACCGGAAACAACCACCCCCTGGCTTCCGGCGGCGACACTCGGTCCCCGGCGGCCGACCGGCGTCTTAGCAGCCTGCGGCCAAGCCAAGGTCGCGAGTAAAAGCAGACAAACGGATGACATCGAAATGATCTTGCGCATAAGAGGTCGTCTCCGTAGGCAGACTCGTGTAACTAGCAAACTCATGTGGGGACAGCCGCCCTCGGCTGTCCAGCGGCCCGGAAATATCGGGCCGCAGCCGCTCCTCACTATAGTCCTGTCATCCTGAGCGAGGCCAAAGGGGATCCCACCAGGCAGAAATGGAGATTGGCGCACTCATGTTTCCTGCTCACGCACCACGAAGGAGGCTGTCCCGGTTTCGAGGTGCCCGCGAGGACGGGCCAGTCGCGTCCACTACCGTTTTACCGATCTGAATCATGAAGGCGTCATCATCACGAAGGTGTCATCCTGAGCGCAGCCGTTCTTCATGCGGAGCGAAGAGCCTGCCCTGAGCGAAGTCGAAGGGATCTCCTGCGCCTCAACGCTGTCCTTGGAGCTGGTTCACCCTTCATGTTTCTTGCCCACACCACCACGAAAGAGAGAGCGCCCCCGCGTATCTTCCCTAAGTCTATGTAATCGGCACTCGCCTCCTACGACTGCCAGCCTCGAGCGCCGATTTTCAACGCCTTCCCTTCGCCCCCACGTTTTTCGTGCCGATATTTCGGCACCCGTCCAACTCCATCCCCCTCAGCCGCTTGCCGCCAAGCAACTATAGCTTTAAGGTGGTTTTCCGAGTTTTCCGAAATTTCCACAATGTTCCGGTTGGAAACGACGTTATGTTCCGACTGGAACATTCAGCGCAATGTTCCAGCGGGAGATTAAACCGCTCTCACCACCGGTGACTCCCGCCAGAAAACTTTGGGCTGATCCCTCAAGTGTTCCGACGCCCCGCCGATGAAGCCTGAGGTGAAGTAACGCTCCAAACCGAGTAAAGACTCGCACTTCGCCTCGGAGGCTCAACAACAATGTCCCGCCTGTCATCAGCGTCACCGCAGCGTCGCGTCTTCCTATTTCTAACCCTGACGATTTTCTTCTCGCTTCTTTCTCTCGACCTTCCCGCCGCAGTCCTCGCGAAAAAAGCCCAGCCCGCGGCCGATCCCACGAATCCTCCGCCCACCCAACCTCCGTTCATCCAGGTAAAGGACCGCATCACCTCCTACATTGATGACGATCAACGAGTCACGCTGCGCGGCAACGTCCATCCCTTGGCTCAGGCCCAATACGACGCCGGCGCAGTCGCGCCCGACTTCCCCATGGAGCACATGCTTCTCACGCTGCTGCCAGACTCGACGCAGCAGGACATCCTGAATCAGCTTGTCGAAGCGCAAAACAACCCCGAGTCTCCTTACTACCATCAGTGGCTCACACCCGAGCAGTACGGCGAGCGCTTCGGCGTCTCCGATTCCGACGCGGCCCAGGTCGTTGCCTGGCTACAGGAGCAGGGCATGCAAGTGGAAGAGTTCACGGCCGGCCGCCGCTCCATCATCTTCACCGGCACCGCCGCGCAGGTACAGGCCACGTTCCACACTCCGATTCACATATATAAGATTGGCGACGAAGTCCATCACGCCAACGTGAACGATCCTGAAATCCCCGCGGCTCTGGTTCAGGTCGTGGGAGGCGTGGTCTCGCTGCACGACTTTCACAGCGAACCAATGCACGGCATGGTCCGCAAGCCAGCCCCTGACCTCAGCAGCGGCGGCGCCTACTACCTTGCTCCTGCAGACTTCGCCACCATCTACGATCTGAATCCGCTGTATCAGCAATCGATCAACGGCAACGGCCAGTCCATAGCCATCGTTGCCCGTTCCAACATCAACATCGCCGACGTGCGCCAGTTCAGAACATTCTTCGGCCTGCCCGCCAACGACCCGCAGATCGTCGTCAACGGAACCGACCCGGGCATCTGGAGTGCAAATGAAGAAACCGAAGCCGATCTCGACGTGGAGTGGTCCGGCGCCGTGGCCAAGAACGCGACCATCAAATTCGTCGTGTCGAAGTCTACAAATTCAAGCGATGGTGTGGATTTGTCAGCGCAATACATCGTGAACCGAAACCTCGCGCCCGTGATGAGCACCAGCTTCGGCCTGTGTGAGGCGGCGCTCGGTTCTTCGGGAAACAGTTTTCTAAACAGCCTGTGGCAGCAAGCCGCGGCAGAGGGCATCACCGTATTCGTTTCCTCGGGGGATAGCGGCGCGGCCGGCTGCGATTCCGCTTCGGCATCAACCGCCACGCACGGACGCGCCGTCAACGGCCTATGCTCCACGCCTTACAGCGTTTGTGTCGGAGGCACCGAGTTCAATGACTTATCGAACCCGACGCTCTATTGGTCGCCCTCGAACACTTCTGGCACGCAGGAATCAGCGCTCAGCTACATCCCCGAAGTGGTCTGGAACGCAAGCGGTCCCGGCTACGGACTGTGGGCAAGCGGCGGCGGCGCGAGTATCGTCTATGCCAAACCTTCCTGGCAAGCCGGCACCGGCGTTCCGGCGGATGGGAAGCGCGACGTCCCAGACGTGGCGCTCAGTTCCGCGGGTCACGACGGCTACCTCATTTTCCAGAACGGCGAGCTCTATGTGGTCGGCGGCACCTCGGCGGCGGCGCCGTCATTTGCCGGCGTGATGGCGTTGGTGGTCGAGAACACAACTGCGCGGCAGGGCAACGCCAACGTTGTGTTTTATTCTCTGGCCAGCAAGCAGAGGGCAGGCGGAGCATCCGTTTTTCACACCATCACCATTGGCAACAACAGCGTGCCGGGACAGGCTGGCTTCAACGCTACCGCGGGATACGATCAGGCCACCGGACTCGGCTCGATCGATGGCTCAGTTCTGGTCGATCACTGGGCCGGCGCTACAACTCCGCCCTCGTTTCACGCGGCGGTTTCAGCGAGTTCGCTTTCCGTTAACGGCGGATCGAACAAGAGCGTCACTCTGAATGTTACGGTCAGCGGAGGCTTCAACGCCGCTGTGGCCTTCTCGATAACCGGATTGCCCAGTGGAGTCTCTGGCGCCTTCACGCCTTCCAAGCTGTCTGCTCCGGGATCAGGCAGCAGCATCCTCAAGCTCGCAGCGACGACTACCGCGAAGGCTGGCACTTATTCGGCTACGGTGTCGGCCACCAGTGGCGCAACGAAGCAGCAGATGCCGCTTTCGGTCATCGTTGTGCGCTAGGTATCGCCTTTCTGCCGGAGACCTAGAGTACTCATGTGATACAATAGTATTGCGTCACGATAGTATAGACTAATATTATCGTTCGGACATGATCGCGAGTTTCCGGGACAAGGAAACGGAACGGCTGTGGCAGACGGGCAAGAGCCGCCGGCTTCCCGCCGATCTGCAACGAAGGGCGTTCAAGAAACTTGCCATTTTGAATGCCGCGCTAGCGCTAGACAACTTGAAGGTGCCCTCGGGAAATCAACTGGAAGCGCTTCGAGGGAACCGCGCCGGGCAGCACAGCATCCGGGTTAACGATCAATATCGAGTTTGTTTCGTGTGGCGGGGCGGGAATGCCTTTGAGGTAGAGATCGCGGACTATCAATGAGTACTGGAGCAGCTATGACGAGAGTGAGAAGAATCTTTGCTGTACATCCCGGGGAGATTCTCAAGACCGAATTCATGGAGCCGATGGGAGTGACGGCATATGCGCTGGCGAAAGCGCTCGAGTTTCCCGGCATCTATGAAGTGGTGCGGGGAGACCGGGCCATCAGCGCCGAGACTGCTATTCGCCTGGGAAAATATTTCGGCCTGCCGGCCCAGTTCTGGCTGAATCTTCAGAACGACTACGACGTGAGAATTGCCGAAGGCAGCGGAGTCGGCAAACGGATCAGGCCTCACACTGGCTCTCGTTCAGAACTCTCCGCTGCACGTTAAGGCTTGCTTGCCCACCTGTGGGCTTTTTCCTTGCTGACGCCGTCTCCGGTTGAGAGCTCCACTGCAACCCGCCGCCTGTGGTTGACGCA
>Ga0210395_10002332_pt1 | contig 14777 bp, 15 predicted proteins | sample IncBWH4OmetaG_FD_150861 | JGI IMG/M metagenome (GOLD analysis project Ga0210395, IMG submission 150861) | Forest soil microbial communities from Barre Woods Harvard Forest LTER site, Petersham, Massachusetts, United States - Inc-BW-H-4-O ... | reverse complement strand
TGCAGAAATTCAATCTGGCGGGCTTCCTCTGGGGTGAGTTCTATGCCAGCCGGGATGGTGACAGTCATCGTCTACTCCTAGACATGGCGGCTCAGCCGAGCGAGACGCACTACGGACGGCGCGACTCGGGGATGAAGCCGGGGCGGCCCGTAGAGCCGACGGCGCCGTGGCGGCGTCGCCGCCGCCCCTCCCGGAGGTCGCTTCGACTGCATTATGTCTGACATTCGAGCATGGGTCAAGATCTCGCAAGAGCGGGTGTTCTCCAAGCTCAGAGCTCCTAACCCCGCAACGGACGCGCTCACGCAGCCGACCAGAATGCCCCCTGAATACGTCCGCGGCGCTGCCGCGCGAGGCTCACCCGGCGCCTCCTGCAGCCGAGCACGTGCCTGATTCTCGACGCCAAATCTGGCCTGATGCCATGTGTCCGTCCGGTGGCCGGCCAGCGTCTGCCGCGGGACGGCGCTCGGCGGCCGGCGGCCGGGCGCCCCGGGCCTGACGGGCGCGTAGAGAAGACCGGACACCGGCGATCAGCTCTGCTGCTTGACGTCCGGATCCTCGGGTTGTTGGCCAGCAACGGGACTGCTTGACCCTGCTTTAAATGTCAGACATAATCAGCCGAGACCCGCGTCAGCGAGAGTGTCCCGTGACCCGTCGCAGGAGTGCGGTCCGCGCCTGGAGCGCTTCGCGTTCACATGTGGCTTAGGGGAGATGAGCACAGTTGTCGCTGACGACCGGTCCGCAACAGCGTGAATCCGTTTTGGCTTACTTGCGGGCGAACAGCAACTGGGGCCGCTGGGGCGACGACGACGAGTATGGTGCTCCCAATCTCATAACTCCCGAGAAGATCGTCCAGGCCAGCCGGACCGTGCGGGATGGCAAGTGCATCTCCCTCAGTCGGGACTTCCCCGCCAAGCCAAGTCCCGCCAACAGGCATCCGGCCCAGCATGTCGTCATGGACCGCTTGGCCCGCGGAACCGGCGGCACTGTCCTTGATTATCTCGGCATCTCATTCCACGGAATCACGTCCACGCACATCGACGCCCTGTGCCATGTCTGGGACGTTGACGGCATGTGGGGCGGCCGGCGGCCCGAGGATTACATCCGATACGACGGCGTCCGCTGGGCGAGCATTCACAACTGGCGTGATGGACTGCTCACCCGCGGGGTGCTGTTCGACGTGCCGGCCTACCGTGGGGTCGAGTTCGTGGATATCGACGCGCCAGTGACCGGTGCTGAGCTGCATGCCATAGCCAAGTCCGGGAGCCTCTCGGTCGAGCCCGGGGATGCGCTGGTGATCTACTCCGGGCGGGAGAAGTGGTCGCTGAAGTATGGCGAGTATGGAAGCGCGAACGCGGAGAACGCCAGCGGTCTAACGAGCACCACCGATCCGCGGCCCGGCCTGGACGTGTCATGCCTCGAGTATCTGCGGGAAACTGATTGCGCAGTGCTGGCATGGGACATGGTTGATCTCAAACCAAATCCTGACAATCTGGCCTGGGCCGTCCACGCAGCTATCTGGGCCTTCGGTATAGCGCTGATAGATAATGCCCTGCTAGAGCCGCTCGCAGATTACTGCGCTGCTCATGACAGGGTGGACTTCCTCCTCTCGGTAGCGCCGCTGAGAATTGGTGGAGGAACCGGATCGCCAGTCAATCCGATCGCCATTCTTTGAGTTACGGGGGAAGGGCGAATTGATGAACGAAGATGCCGTCGAGCTCAGCGCCGACGAGCAGAAAGCGATAGCCAAACTCCGCAGCAGCATCGGCATGCGCCTGGACACTTCCGACCCATACGATGGCGGGATGATGCCGTTCTATTCGGAAATAACAAGGGATGCGATCAGGCATTACGCATGGGCCATGGGAGATCTGAATCGCCTCTGGTTCGATGAGAGTTACGCGCGACGCTCGGCACAACGCCAGCTCACTGCGATGCCGTCGATTCTCTTCTCCATTGCACCCGGCGGGATGAGCGGATATCAATTCGGTAGCCTAAGGAATCTCTACGGTGAGCGCGAAACATGGGGCGGAGCCGATATCCAATGGTTCCTGCCCCTTGCCGTCGACACATCCGTCAGCACCGAAACACACCTGCAAGATGTCGAAGTAAAGAACGGGAAAAACTCCGGAACCCTCGTTAAGCTAGTTGCGCGGACCCACTATTACGGCAGCAGCCGCGAGTTGCTGGCCCAGTCTGACTCTTGGGTCTTCCGCAAGCGGAGGACGACCTATTCTGGAACATTCGATAATGTTTCACTCAAACGATGGTCGCGCGAAGAGCTAGCTGATCTCTCGGCAGAGAAAGCCGACAATATAGCGTTCGGCCCGCAGCGTCGCCTATGGACAGACGTAAAGGTCGGAGATGAATTTAGCCTGGTCAAAGGGCCCTATTCCATGTCAGCCAGCTACTGTTATTCGAGTCTCTGGCATCCAACTCACTCATTCACTGGTGACCTCAGTCCAGAAGACCTGCTGGGCGAAGTGAGCGACTCAGCAGATTCGCTGGGATTCCGCGATGTGGCCAATCCACACCGCGATGCACGACGTGCCGCAAGCCATGGCCTGCCGGGACCCTATGACTATGGCCCCCAGCGATACTCGTGGGCGACGCAACTTCTCACCAACTGGATAGGCGACGATGGTTTCCTTGAAGCTCTCAACTTCCAGGTAAGGGCCTTCTGTTTCCTCGGAGACGTCCAGCGGTTCACCGGAACCGTCACAAGCAAGCAGGAACGCGACAGGCGTCATCTGGTAAACTGCCGAATTGAATGCCGTAACCAAGACGGGCGTATGACTGGAGCCGGAGAGGCCATTGTCCGGCTGGCGGCATAGGCACTTGACTACCAGGCCGCCGGGCCGACTGTGTAAAGCAGTAAATTATGGGATTGCCAGTTCGGCCAGGCTGTCACGTTTTGCCGGTCCGCGCCATATACGCCGGTATCGCGGCTCGAGCCAGGCCAGATGCTCTGCCATCAGGGTGGAAGCCTTGCTGCTGTCGCCGTTCCGCACTGCCTCCGCAATGGCCCGATGCTGACGGGTGACGCTCGTATGAAAGCTCTCATTTAGCTTGGAACGGTCAAGGCATGTCTGCAGGACCAAGAACACCGGCCCCGCCGAGAAAGACAGCAGCGGATTATGGCACATTTCGATAATGAGGAAGTGGAAATCTCTGTTAAGACTGTAATGTTGTGCCTCGGGCAGTGCCATGCTGTTCGAGGGCGCCCGCAAGATCAGTGGGCCAATCTCTTCTGGCGCGCGGCGGACTGCCGCATCGCGGGCCGCGGGGATCTCCAGGTATTGACGCAGCTCCATGAACTGCTCAAGCGAGAGATTCGTCGTAGACGTGAGCAAGGCGAGCCCGACCTGGAGCCGCTCCCCGAGCTGCTCGATAGACGGCTCCGCCACGAAGCTTCCGCCGGTGGCGCCCTTACGCGTGACGATCAGATTGTCGGCGGCCAGGTTCCGCAGGGCCTCCCGAACTGTCGCACGGCTGACGCCGAAGATCTCAGCGAGATCTATTTCATTCGGCAGCTTGGCGCCCACCGGCATCGCCTGCGACAGTATGGCGGAACGTAGCTGGGCAGTGACCCGCTGGTATGCAAAGGTAGCGTCACTACCAACTCTTGACATTAAGGCCGTCACGTCTCCTTCGTTCCGATTGCGTTCTCTATGCGGGAATGTCCCTGTTGTGCCGCGGGCCACACCTTTTCTGGCGGGCGGCGGCGGGCTGGCAGCTCGATCAGTTCTACAAAGAATCCCAGCTGGCAAACGGTATCAAGATAAGCGAATCCGCCGTCACCGTCAAGCCCAAAGCCGAATCCGGATTGTATGACCCGTACTCCGGTGTCCCTGAGGCGCTTGAGCTCGGCACCCAGAGATTCCACGTACAGGCCAATATGGTGAATGCCCTTGCCGTGCTTCTCGAGCCATTCCTGGTAGATATTCGGCCCTGCTATTGGCTCAATGAGTTCCATCTGCGGAGACGCGCTGGCAAGCGCTATTTTCATAGCATAGGAACTCAGGACGCCATCAAACTCAAGGCGCCGGACGGTTTCGGGCGAGTAGGTGTAGCAGCGCCACTCACCCAGGCTGGGCCACAATGTACTGTAGCGCACGAGGGCTTCGTCCAGATTCTCGACCACGATACCCACCTGATCCGGCGCGCCGCCACGTACCAATGCGCGAGCAAGCACCACATCTGCCATGTGACCAGTCACATAAACCTCCGGACATCCTCAACCTTGTGTCGTTTACAATTTAGATCGCATCGTGAAGCATCCCTGTCGCCGTCAGCCGACCGCTGCCATCGCGTACGCTCGTATATGTACCGTCGTCGCCTTTTCTGACCGAGACCACCATACCCTGGCCTTCAAAGAGCGGCTCTTTCAGCCTGAATTCGAATCGGGAGCATTTGGACTCAAAGCCCCTCATTCTGGCATACTGAGCCATAAAATATGCTTGTAGCGGTCCATGCACCAGCAGGCTCGCGTAACCCTCTGCGTTTCTCGAGTACTCACGATCATAATGTATGCGATGGCTGTTATACGTCAGGGCGGAGAAGCGGAACAGCAGTACAGGGTCGACATCAACAAGCCAGTCGTCCTCGTCGCCCACGCCCCCTTCCGTGGCCGGTACCGGACTCTTGGCCGCTTCGCCTTGCAGTCTTTCGCGGTAAACGATGTGCTGCTCTTCCGATATGAGGACCCGGTCTTGCTGCAGGATGTCGTGCCGAACCGTGGCGAATGTCAACCGCCCCGAGCGTCCTGCCTTCTCGTCGATGCCAGCCAGCCAGGTCCTGCGGCTGGCCACCAGCCCGATCTTCAGCGGCTCGCGCTGCTGGACGCTGCCGCCCGCGAACAGGCGCTGGACAGCGGGTCCTGGTGGCCGCGGGATCCCGTTCACTGGGTGGCCATCGGGAGCGAGATCACTTTGCAGCGGACGGTCTAGAAGATAGAACCAGTGCGACAGGAGGGGAAGGTCATCTCCGTCAGCGAGCTCGAGTGGCCGATCGCTCAGCAGTCCCACCGCGGCTTGAGCGGGCCCGGGCTGGATAAGCTCGATGCGCTCCGTCACCTCTTCCATCGAGGCAGGCTCCCCTCTTCCAACGTAGGCGCGCGCCACGTGTGGGCAAGAAATGCAAGTTCAGCCATGGTCTAACTGCGCTCGATAGAGTTAATCGCGTTCCGGTGGACCAGTTGCCGACTGATGATGTTCCGCTGAATCTCATTCGTTCCCTCGCCTATGATCATCAGCGGGGAGTCACGGAAGTAACGCTCGATGTCAAATTCTGCTGAGTACCCCTGGCTGCCGTGAATCCGCATGGCATCCAGCGTGATTTGAGCAGCTGATTCTGAAGCAAAGAGCTTTGCCATGCTAGCTTCCAGGTCGCAGCGATAGCCGCCATCGTAGCGGCGGGCCGCGTAGAGCGTCAGCTGCCTGGCGGCGGCCAGTTTCGTTGCCATCTCGGCTAGATAATTCCCTACCGACTGATGCTGCCAGATTGGTTTGCCAAAGGCATATCGCTCCTGCGCGTATCGCAGTGAGTCTTCCAGGGCTGCGAGCGCTACGCCAAGCGCCCTGGCGGCTACCTGAATCCGCCCGAACTCCAGTCCGCGCATCATCTGCCTGAAGCCCTCGCCTTCTCGCGTACCCAGGAGGGCAGACGCGGGAACGCGCACGTCATCAAATGAAACTTCGCAGGACTCCACGCCTTTGTATCCGAGTTTCGGGAGATCCCGGCCCACTGTGTAGCCGCTGCAGGCTTCGAGCAGAAGAATGCTTATTCCGCTATGGGCAGGTATCGCATCCGGATCCGTCTTGCACAGCAACGCAAGGAGGCCGGCGTGGCGAGCATTCGTAATCCACATCTTCGCGCCGTTGATGACATAACTATCATCGCTGCGTTTCGCGGTTGTGCGCATGCCCTGCAGATCGGAGCCCCCACCCGGCTCGGTAAGCGCCATGGCGGCCCTGATCTCGCCGGTAGCCAACTTCGGCAGGTAATGGTCTTTCTGCTCATCCGTGCCAAATTCGAGGATGAGCTTGCACACCACGGAGTGCCCGCCGAGCACCCCCGCCAAGCTCATCCATCCGCGGGCGATCTGCTCGGTGGCAAGCACGTAGCAAAGGCTACTTACCCGCCCATCGTTCCATGGCGGCGGAATCGCCAAGCCGAAGAGGCCGAGCTCCTTCATCTGATCGATGACCGTCTCTGGATAAGTATTCGAATGCTCTAGTTCACGCACCACTGGCTTGACATCTTTATCGACAAAAGCCTTCACGACGTCAACGATGGCCCTTTCCGTCGGGTCGAGGTCATCGCCAGTGTCATCATGGATGGCCACTTATTCACTCCCAGTAAATAGCTATTGAATCTCTTCCAGCGGTGTGATCCTGATTACTACATCTCCTACTTTCACCTCCGCGCCCTCACTCACAAGCACCTCTTTTACGACGCCTGCGAATCCTGCCACAACCGAAAAGGTGGTCTTCTCCGACGCGACGTCAACAACGACCGTATCGGGATCGACATGATCACCTGGCTGAACGTAGACAGCGTCGATATCGACCTCGACCGTTTGCATTCCCATCTTGGGAACCTGGACATCAATCATGTGACCTGTCCTTCATGACGCCGCGAACCGCGGCCTCCAGCCGCTGGATACTGGGTAGCGCCCTTCTCTCAAGATCGACTGAGAATGAGATGGGAACATCCGCCCTGGTGACACGCCGCGGTGGTGCATCGAGTGTCATCTCTTCGCTGGCCGTGGCGAGGATCTCGGCCGCGAGACCACATGACCGGTTGGAATCGTCGTACACCACCAGTCTCCTCGTCCGTGCCAGTGAGCTGGCCAGCAGTTCCCAGTCGAACGGATGCAAGGTCCGAGGGTCGTAGACCTCGATAGACATCTCCTGGGCGAGCGCGTCCGCCAGGACAAGCGCGTCATGGACCAGGTGTCCCACCGCGACCACTGTCACGTCGGTCCCAGCGCGGTGTATCCGCCCCTTCCCCAACTCAACGGTGAACGGCTCTTCTGGTACGTCGTCCCTCTTGGCCAAGGCAGCGGCCGGCGCGAAGAAGAGCACCGGATCGTCATCGCGTATCGCGGAGACCAGCAAGCCGTAGGCATCGTACGCGGTTGCCGGCAGGACGGTCTTGACGCCCATGTGGACAAATAGCGGATACGGATGATCGGAGTGCTGGCCGGCGAGCCCCAGCCTCGCGCCCGACCCAGGGGCAATGTAGGTGACAGGGACGTTGACTTGGCCGCCTGTCATGAGACTCATCTTCTGGGCTTGGTTGACGATTTGCTCGAAGGCGACGTACAAGAGGCTCGGGATTTGATACTCAACGATGGCTCGCTGGCCGGCTAGGGCGGCGCCGGCAGCGAATCCGGTGAAGGCTTGCTCGGAGATCGGCGCGTCGATGACGCGATCCGCGCCGAATTCTTTCACAAGGCCGGCGGTAACGCCGCGCAGCGATTCTTGTATGTCCTCGCCTATGATGAATAGGCCGGGATCGCGCTGCATTTCGTCGCGGAGTGCTTTGGACATTGCCTGGAGGTATCGCATCCTGGTCATGATCGTGCGGCCCTCTCGTTAACGTCAGAAATCGGGCGCTCCAGGACGGCCACGTCCCGCGCCCTCCGGCCGTCTGCGTACAGCAGGTCAAGAGCTTCGTCAGGGTCGGGCGCCGGGCTATTGCGCGCAAAGTCGACGGCGCCCGTGATGAGCGCCTCGACTTGCGCATCGATGGCTGCCCTCACCACGCCGTTGAGGCGTCCGCCGGCCAGCTCCACCGGATCGCGCGCACGCCACTCGGCGATCTCATCATCGGCCCTGTACCTGAATCCCATCGTGTGCTCAGCTGTGTGATGACCGGAGAAACGGTAGGTCAGGAATTCCAGGAAAGTCGGACCGCCCCCTTGCCTGGCGCGGTGAACAGCGCTGTTAGTCGCGCCGTACACGGCTTCGACGTCCATGCCGTCGACCGTGTCTGCCGCCATGCCGTATGCCGCGGCCCGGGCGACCGGCGATCCGGCGGTGGAGCGAGCTTGCGACAGCGTTATCGCATACCCATTGTTTTCGCAGGCGAAGATGACTGGAAGTGCCCAGAGCGCCGCGAGGTTCATCGTTTCCATGACGACACCCTGATTGACCGCGCCGTCCCCGAAGAAGGAAACCGCCACGGTATCGCGATCAGAACGCGTCGCTGCCCAGGCAGCGCCGGCCGCGAACGGCACTCCGGCTCCGACCATCCCGTTGGCACCGAAGATGCCCAGTGAGACGTCGGCGATATGCATGGATCCGCCCCGGCCCCTGTTCAGCCCGTCTTTGCGTCCCAGCAGTTCCGCCATCATCCGCCGGATATCGCCGCCCTTGGCGATCACATGACCGTGTCCCCGGTGGGTCGAGGTGATGATGTCATCGGGCCGGAGCGCGGCACAAACTCCGGTCGCCACTGCCTCCTGGCCGATGTACTCGTGCGTAACACCGGCGATCTCGTTGGCGTTCACCAGTTCGACCACACGCTCCTCGAACCGGCGTATGGTCTTGATCGTCCGGTAGAACTCCGATGTCCGTTCGGTCATAGTCTCACCTCGCTAGCTGGGAACCCGTATCGGGGACTGGCGCGCCCACTACGCCAGCATCGATCAGTGCTGCCAGATCGTCGTCCCCGTAACCCAGTGACCTGATGATCTCCGCTGAATGTTCGCCTAGGGACGGTATCTCTGCTCGTGACATGCCAGACACGGAACTGCTGACGACTGGGAAAGCCGGGAGGAGAGCTTCTTCACCGGCATAGGACACTTCGTACAACTTGCCTTCGCTGCGCACATGCTCATCTTGTAGCGTGTCGCCGAAATTGTTGACGGGAGCGCATGGAATTCCCGCTGCGCGCAGTCTGGCCAGTGCTTCGTCGCGAGAAAGCCTGCCGATGGCCTCGCCGGCCACCTGGTCTACATACGCCTTGCGGGCTAGCCGCTGGGCACTCGTTGCAATCTCCGGGTCCGCGCCCTGTTCAGTCAGGCCCAGTGCCGCGCAGAATGAGCGCCACAGCGCATCGTTAACCACCCCGAGGTAGATCCACTGACCGTCGCTCGTCTGGAAGGTGTCATATGGCGCGGTTCCCCAGACCTCGCCCTGGAGCTCCCTGTTCAGCATGTAGTCGGCGAGCCGCGGCGCTACGGAGAAGAGGCCGGTTTCAAACAGATCTGTCTCGATATATCCACTGCCGGCATCATCGTCGCGGGTGGTCAGGGCGACGGCCACTTCCAGCGCAGCGAACATCCCGGCCATCTGATCGTAGAAGGGCGCTGCCTGCCTCGCAGGCTTACCATCTGCCCACGTGATCGACATGAGGCCAGTCAGCGCCTCCACTATAGGATTCGTGGCCGGCCGATCACTATAAGGCCCCCTGCCGAACGCCTTGATGTGACAGTATATGAGGGACAGATTGATAGCCCTGCATTCGGCATATCCAATGCCGAGCTTCTCAGTAGCGGCCGAGTCAAGGTTCTGTATTATCACGTCGGCGCTCTGGACGAGGCTTTCCCATATGGGTCGCGAGCGGTCGTCGCGGAGGTTCAGCGCGATGCTCCTCTTTCCGGGGTTGTTGGCTACGAAGTTCGCCTTCCTCACCCTTGTGGGATCCCCGGAGAGAGACTCGACCTTGATGACATCGGCACCGAGGTGACAGAGGATCATTGTCGCAAACGGGGCCGCGACATAGCCGCCGAGCTCTAGTACCCGGCGACCATTTAGAGGTCCTGTAGCGTGCATATCTCTAATCCCCTCGGTATGTTGCGGGCCACTAATTTTTTGATCAATCATCGCGAGAGACGCGGCTCAGCTTCCTTCCGCGGGCTCTGGGCGAGCCGTCTGCCCGCCACTGCTTGCGCCCAGGTACGCATTGACCGCCAACTCCCGGATCTCGAGAATGTCAGCGCCTCGAGCCGAGTGCTCAATATGCCCCTGCTCCAGGACAAATGCGGAGTCAGCGTAATCCAGTACCTGAGCGTTCTGCTCCACCGCAAGCACAGAAATCCCCTGGTCCGCGAGCTGTCTGAGAGCCACGAGAACCTCATGCGCGACCTTTGGCGCTAGTCCCATGCTGCACTCGTCGACAAGCAGCAGCTTGGGCCGCGCTACCAGCGCACGCGCAATGGCGAGCATCTGCTGCTCGCCACCCGACATGGTTCCAGCGAGCTGCCGTCTGCGCTCGCCCAGCCGCCCGAAGAGGTCGTACGTCTCCCTGACGACGCCGAGCCCTTCCCTTCTCCGCCCGGCAGCCCATTGCGCGACCCGCAGATTATCCTCGACGCTCAAGTCCGGGAAAACCCGCCGTCCCTCCGGTACCAGGCAGATGCCCAGCTTCACGTGCTCTCGTGTCGAGCGTCCGGCGGTGTCCTGACCCTGAAACAGGATCTGACCGCGGCGACGGCCGACAAGACCGGCAATCACGCCAAGCGTGGTGGACTTGCCCGCGCCATTCGGCCCAATCAAGACCGCCAGCTCACCTTGCTCGACCGTCAGGTTGACATCAAAAAGTACCTGTACATTGCCGTAGCCGGCCTCCAGTCCTTTTACCTCAAGTATCGCCACGGACGGGCTCCCCTAGGAATGCCGAGACCACTGCGGGATCGACTCGGACGTTGCTCGGGACGTCGGCGGCGATCACCGTGCCCGCATCAAGGACGTATACGCGATCACAGAGTCCCACGACCATCGGTACGTGATGCTCAATGATGAGCAGCGAAATATCTAGTTCTGTTCGCACTTGCGCTAGCCAGTCGCCCAGGAGCGATGCCTCGCTTGCACTCATACCCGAGCTTGGCTCATCGAGCATGAGCAGCTTCGGATCAGTTGCGAATACACACATAATCTCAACCAGCCGCATCGTTCCATATGACAAGGTGCCAACAGGAACATTCTCTAGGCGCTCCAGGCCGGAGCGCGCCAGGAGTTCCCTGCATTGTCCGAGCAGAGCCTTCTCAGCGCGCACGCTACGCGGCGTGCCGAATACCCCGCCAGCAGCTGAGTAGCCCAGCGCGCGATGGCGTGAGATCATCAGGTTTTCTTTCACGCTCGCCCCTCTGAGCAGCCCACCCCCCTGAAACGTCCGGGCTATTCCTAGCTGTCCCCTGCTCGAGGCTGGCAGCTTGTTCAGCGAATGCCCACCAAAGGTGATGTCGCCAGACCATCTGCGCTGGTATCCAGAAATACAGTTGAAGCACGTCGTCTTGCCCGCGCCATTGGGCCCCACCAAGCCGACGACCTCGCCTGGCTGCACCGTCAGGCTGATCCCGCGCAGCACATTCAGGCCGCCCAGCGTGACGGAAAGGTTCTCCACCACGAGCGCGGAATCCGCGATAGGGGCCGGCGATCGCCAGATGTCCCGCGTGACGACGGACGGGCTTAGCCGCGCCAGTGCGTGCACCGACCCCGTATTACCCGGTGACAGGTCGCCGCCCGCTGGCCGACCGCGTCCGCCAGCGTCCCTTCGCTCTTGTTTCCGTGCCGCGCGGATCAGCACCACGGTGACGAGGGGCCCCGTCAACACGGGGAGAAACAGTGCCAGGTGTGTTGTCCCGACCAGGTTCACCAGCGGCTGTATCTCGCCGAGCACGACCGAGAATATGGCGAACGTGCCAGAGGCGACGACTACACCCAGGCGGTTCGTTATGCCCCCGATTACAACCATCATGAGCAGCACGAGCCCCAGCTGGTAGGGGAAGTCGCTCACGCTGATGACTTGCTCCCACTCCGCCCACAGCGCGCCCGCTACGCCAGCAAGGAAACCCGAGACGACAAAAACCGAGAGGCCGTAAGACAGTGGTCTGATCCCGTAGACCTCCGCGACACGTTCCGCGTCCCTGACCGCCCGCACGGCCCGGCCGAATTTGTTCCGCCCGAGCCGGTAATCGAGCAGCATCGCAAGGAGCAGGCAGGCCAGCAGGAGTAGATACATGTGATAGTTATCAGCGAGCCACTGATTACGGTAGAGCGTAGCTCCCAGTTGGCCGCCGCTGAACCAATCCTCCTGGAATAGCCAGTTCTCCGCGGCCAATGCCAGTACCAGCGTGACCAGTGCTACGTGCAATCGGGGCAGCCGAAGGGCGATGCCGCCTATGAGGCTGGCGACCAGGGCACCGGCAATTCCCCCCGCGACAACCGCAAGGCCGAACGGGATAGGGAGATGCGCCACAATCAGCGCGGCCGTGAACCCGCCAATGCCCACCAGGGCCTGCTGGCCAAGGGACACCCGGTCGAGCGAGCCGACGACGAGCTTGAGAGACAGTCCGATCAGGCCGTAGATACAGGCGAAGCCCAGCTCCAGGTTCCAGCTCGATGAGATGCCCACCGGAAGTACGGCAACGAGGGCTATGCAGATCGCTATAAGAACCGCTTTCGCGGCGCTGTGGCGCCTGAGGAGATCCCCGGCACCACGCCGTCCAGCGGCCTGAATGAGCCCCATCACCGCGCTCCTAGCAAGCCGCTCGGCCGGACCAGCAGGACTATCAAGACGATTCCTAGTTCTACAAGGGAGGCCGCCCCCGGAATAGCGTTGCCGATGTAAGTGATCGACAACGACTCTGCAACTCCAATTACCAGGCCGCCCACACATGCTCCGACAATGCTCGTGAGGCCGCCCAATACGGTTGCTGTCAGGGCGGCCACGAGAGCACTTGCGGTGAATTCCCCGGGCGAAACCGTAGTAACCGGCGCCAGCAGGATTCCGCCGAGGCCGCCAAGCAAACCTGCTATGCCCCACGAGAGCATGGAAGCCCGTCCCATGGCTATGCCGATAATCCGGGCAGCCGTAGGCTCGGATGCTGCCGCGCGTATAGCGATTCCGTTCATGGAGTTGCTGAAAAAGATGCCGCCAAGTACCACGGTGGCCAGGACCACCCCGATTACGAGCACCCACTCATAAGAGACTGCGGTACCGCCGATAGTAAACGCCCGGCCTCCCACAATCGCGGGCAGCACATAAGAGGCGCCGCCGCTAAGTATTGTCTCAAGTGCGATAGCCGAGCTCGTTATCGCTGCCGTAGCCACCAGCGGATCGACACGTGAAGCCCTCCGCAGTGGCCATATGACCAGACGTTCTATTGCCAGCGCCATGGCGACGGCCGCAACGAGAGCAGCAATGAGCGCCACGCTATACGGCAGCGATGTGCTCTTCAGAATAACGTAGGCAACGTAGGCCGCAACCGTGGCGAACTCTCCTTGCGCTAGATTGAACGTGCGCGAGTTCTTGTACACGATCACGATTCCCATGGCGAACAGCGCATAGGCAGCGCCGTTGACCAAGCCGCTCAGCAAAGCTGTTACCATCTTGCCTCCGATAGCGGCAGCTGGCCCTTAGGGTTTCGGGCTAGCTGCCGCCATCACGGTCTACGCGTTGAAAGTGATCGGAGTAATAGTTGGCAGAGTGTTGTTCGCGCAGTTCGCCTGAGCCATGTACTCCTTGGTCGCATCGATGTGGTTGCCCGGTGTGTACGTGACGGGCCCCATAAGCGGCGTTGTCACGTTTGACATGTGCTGCAGGCTGGCAAGGAGCTTAGACGGCGTGAGGTTGTTCGGTCCTGCCTTCGTAAGCAGTGTGGCGACCATCTGCATGATGCCCCAGAACTGGGCCTCGATGTCCGTCGGGGGCTTGCCGGAATATTGCGCGACGGCCTTGGCGAAGTTCGGATCTGCCTTAGCCGCCCACTCTGCGCCGGGCCATGGGCTAGGAGCGTAGATCGGCGGATTAGCCGCTGTGGACCCGATGCTCGAGCAGATCGTAGCTATCTGTGAGGAGTCGGCATAATCCACGATGTTGGGCGTGAACCCTGCCGACTTCCACGCCGTCAGGGCGGGATATACCACAGTGGAAGCTAGGTCCATGTAGACCGACCCCACGCCCTCGCTCTTGAGCTTCAGGGCTGCGGCCTGGACCTCGGCGGTCGTCGCCGTCAGGCTGACGCGGGCCGCTGGCACCACCGTCAGGCCATCCGCTTGCGCCTGTGTGTCGAACTTGTCGACGGTGTAGTTAATAGATGCGATGTTGTATCCGAAGAAGGCGACCTTGGTACCCTTCCCGTTCTGATGCGCCTTCATCCAGTCCGCGACCATCGGCGCCTCGTACTGGTAGGTGGGGCTGATCGCAAAGTACGTCGAGTTTGTCGTGGCAAGCGAAGGATCGAGCCCGCGGCTGAAGTACGGTATGCCCGCCTTCGATGCCACTGCGGCGCAGGGCGTGATGACCGGAGTGCCCTGGTAGCCGATAATGAGCAGATTGTTCTGCGTGAGCTGCGTGCACACCTGGGTGGCTGTGGACGGATTAAACTGGTCGTCAACGTAGGTGAGATGGACGTTGTCCCCGTCGATCTTCTCGCCATGCGCTTGGAGCCATTCCCAATACCAGTCCGCCGCCTGCGGCCCCGCTGAACCATAGTCGAAGCCCCCACCCGTTATGGGCAGGTGCAGGGCAATGTTGATCGTTCCAGTGGATGAGCCGGAGCTTCCCCCGGACGATCCGCTGCTCGCGCAGCCTGCAGCAGCCAGGCAGATAGCGATGAGAGCCCACACCGATCTTCTGGCCGGTGATCGTCTCAGCCGGAGCCTCGGCTTCGTAGTGCATCGTCGTTCCCCCACCATGAACCTCCAGTATCCGTCGGCGTCGGCACACACTGGTCGTGCTTGACCACGATTCGCAGGTCAGACGTGCCTGTACGGGGATTGTTATGTCAGACGTGAGGGACTATAAGTCAGACATTTAAGGGATGT
>Ga0210395_10002331_pt1 | contig 14777 bp, 13 predicted proteins | sample IncBWH4OmetaG_FD_150861 | JGI IMG/M metagenome (GOLD analysis project Ga0210395, IMG submission 150861) | Forest soil microbial communities from Barre Woods Harvard Forest LTER site, Petersham, Massachusetts, United States - Inc-BW-H-4-O ... | reverse complement strand
TCAGACCGGATCTGACGACATTGGGCAAATACATCGGCGGTGGCATGTCATTTGGCGCATTCGGTGGACGCGCCGACATCATGGACCTGTTCGATCCGCGCCGTCCTGATGCGTTGCCGCACGCCGGCACGTTCAACAACAATGTGCTGACGATGGCGGCAGGACTGGCGGGCCTCAACGAAGTTTACACGCCCGACGCGGCGCGTGCGCTCAACGCGCGCGGGGACGCGCTGCGCGAGCGGCTGAACGCTTTGTGCCGATCGCATGACGCACCGATGCAGTTCACCGGCATCGGCTCGATGTTCGCGGTGCATTTCACGCGCGACCCTGTGCACTCGGCGGCGGACGCGGCGAAGGGCGACGCGAAGCTGAAGGAGCTGTTCTTCTTCGACATGCTGGAGCACGGCATCTGGCTGGCCCGGCGCGGAATGTTCACGCTGTGCCTGCCAATCGGTGACACGGAATGCAGTCGCCTGGCGGCCGCTGTGGAGGAGTTCCTGTCCAGCCGGAGGTCGCTGCTATCCGCGGCCGAGTGACCAGACTCAGACTACAACAAAGGAAACGTCGATGAGAAAGCAGTTCACGCTCACGCGCCGTCACGTCTTGCTTGGCACGGCTGGTACCCTGTTCGCACCCGCCATCGCGCGAGCCGCCACACGAGGCGTCAGCGACAGTGAAATAATCATCGGCTGCATGGCAGACCTATCGGGCGTTACCGCAGTCCAAGGTGTCAACAACGCCGATGGGATGCGCATGGCGTTCGATGAGGTGAACGCCAAGGGCGGGGTGCATGGCCGCAAGATCCGCTTCATCGTCGAGGACATGGAATACACTGTGCCGAAGGCGGTGCAGGCGATGAACAAGCTGCTCAATCGCGACAACATCTTCTTCGGTCTAGGCAATGGCGGCACACCCATGAACGACGCGGTGATGCCGGCGATGTTCGAGAAGAACGTGCCGAACCTGTTCCCCACGACATGCGCGCGATCGATGTACGAGCCGTTCAACCGATTGAAGTTCGGCCAGTTCTCCTCGTACTACGATCAGATGCGCGCCGGCGTGAAGCACTTTGCCACGACCAAGGGCGTGAAGACGGTCGGCGTGATGTACCAGGACACCGACTACGGCCGCGACGTGCTCGCCGGCGCGCAGGCGCAGGCCCAGGCGATGGGGCTGAAGATGGGCGGCACCACGGGCCACAAGCCGACCGACACCGATTTCAACGGCGCTGTGGCCAAGCTGCGTGATGCCAACTGCGATCTTATCGTGCTGGGCAGCATCGTGAAGGATACCGTGATCATATTGCAGACCGCGCACAAGCTCGGATGGAATCCGATCTTCATGGGCAACTTTGCCACCTATTCGACTGCCGTTGCCGAGGCGCCGGGTGGCCCGGCAGAAGGGTTCTATTCGATGTCGCCGGCGCCGTACCGCTACCCAGATGACCCACGTCCAGCGGCGCACGTATTTGCGGCGAAGTTCAAGCAGACTTTCGGCATCGATCCGAATTATCTCGGGGAGGCAGGCTACACGGCGGCAAGCTTCTCCGTGGCGGCGCTGGAGAAGGCCGGACGCGATCTGACGCTGGACAGCTTCATCGCTGGCATGGAGAGCATGAAGGATTGGCACGACGTATTTGACGGCCCGCCGCTCTCGCTGAGTTCGACGAACCATCATGCCTCCAATCAGTCGTTCCTGTCGGTGGTGAAGGATACGCGCTGGGTTCCGGTGCTGCAGGAGCCGTTGAGCTTCTGAGCCCGCCGAGGCCATAAAACGAGTCCAATGGGGAGACACAGCATGAAGCGTCGCACACTGCTCGCGGGTGCAACCGCGTTTGCCGCCGCACCCGCGATCGGCCGTGCCGCAGAGAAGACCAGGGTCGTCTGGTGGCATGCGATGACCGCGGCACTCGGCGAACAGGTGAACCACCTGGTCGAAGCGTTCAACCAGAGCCAGGACGCGATCGAGGTGCTGGCGATCTACAAGGGTGGCTATGCAGATGTGCTGACCACGACGATAGCCGCGTTCCGCGCCGGCCAGGCGCCGCATCTCGCACAGATCTTCGAGGTCGGCACCGGATCGATGCTCGTCGCCGGAAAGGCAACGAAGCAGGTGTGGGAGTTGATCAAGGAGACCCGCGTCGCAATCGATCCCAAGGCCTACATCCCTGCGGTGCGTGGCTATTATAGTTTGGCGGATGGACGGATGGCTTCGATGCCATTCAACTCGTCCACCGCGGTAATGTGGTACAGCAAGGATGCGTTTCGCAAGGCAGGGCTCGATCCGGACAAGCCGCCGGAGACGTGGCCAGATGTTGTCAAGGCGGCCCAGGCGATCAAGGCGAAGGACGCGGCGGAAATCCCGGTGACCAGTTCGTGGCTGAGCTGGATCCAGCTCGAACAATACAGCGCGCTGCACGATATTCCGTTCGCCAGCAGGTCCGATGGGTTCGAGGGACTGGACGCGCAGCTCGAAATCAACAGCAAGCCGCATGTGAAGCACATGCAGCGGCTGCTCGACATGGCGAAGGACGGCACGTTCAAGTACGCCGGCCGCGACAACCAGCCCGATCAGTTGCTGGTGTCGGGCAAGGCCGGCATCCATTTCAACTCGTCCGGCATGCGCGGCGACATGGTGAAAAGTGCCAAATTCGACTGGGGCGAGGCGTTTTTGCCGTACGATCCGGAGATCATCAAATCGCCGCTCAATTCCATTATCGGCGGTGCGAGCCTTTGGACGATGACTGCGCCGGGGCGAACGCCCGAGGAGTACAAGGCGGTGGCGACGTTCCTGAAGTTCATCGGCAATCCGGAAAACGACGCGTACTGGCATCAGCATACCGGGTACGTGCCGGTGACGTTCGCCGGATTCGAGCTGTCGCAGAAGCAGGGGTTCTACGACAAGAACCCCGGCGCGGATCTGCCTGTGAAGCAACTCACCCGCGGCCCCGTGACGAGCAATTCGAAAGGGCTGCGTCTGGGACGGCTGGTTGAGATCCGCAACATCATCTACGAGGAGATGGAAAGGGCGTTCCAGGGTAACCAGAGCGCGCAGCAGGCGATGGACAGCGCCGTAACCCGCGGCAACAAGGTACTGCGGGAGTTCGAAAAGGCGGCGAAGGCGTGACCCCCTCCCCCATTGATGTTCTCCCCCTCCCCTTGCGGGAGGGGGTTGGGGGGAGGGGGCAACACCCGATCTGACCCCGAATGGAACGCCGCACCATCTTCGAAGGCTGGTTCCTTCCCGCAGTCCTGGTACTGCCGCAACTGCTCCTCACCGCATTCTTCTTCCTGTGGCCGGCCGGCGAGGCAGTCTGGTCGAGCCTCACCCGTCAGGATCCTTTCGGTCTGGGCTCCACCTTCGTCGGTCTCGACAACTTCTCGGAACTCTTCTCTGACCCGCTGTACGTCGATTCCATCATCCGCACGCTGGTCTTCTGTGCCGCCGTCAGCATGCTGGCGATGAGTATTGCACTGCTCCTCGCGGTATTCGCGGACCACGAGATTCGCGGCCGCGCCATCTACCGCACACTGCTGATCTGGCCCTATGCGATCGCGCCGGTGATCTCCGCCGTTCTGTGGCTGTTCATCCTCAACCCACAGGTGGGCCTGCTCGGGCGCTGGCTGAACGCGCACGGCGTGCCGTGGGATTACACGATAAACGGCGGCCAGGCATTGCTGATGGTGATAGCGGCGAGCGCCTGGAAGCAGGTCAGCTACAACTTCATCTTCTTTCTCGCCGGCCTGCAGTCGATCCCGCGCGCGGTTACCGAGGCGGCACGAATGGACGGCGCGAAGGGCTGGCACCGGTTTCGCACCATCACCTTACCCCTGCTGGCACCCACAACATTCTTCCTGCTGGTGGTGAACCTGGTCTACGCCGCGTTCGACACGTTCGGCACGATCTACGCGCTGACGCGTGGCGGCCCTGGCAAGGCCACTGAGACGCTGGTCATCAAGGTTTATCGTGATGGAGTGGTGAACCTCGATCTGGGATCCTCGTCCGCGCAGTCCGTGGTTCTGATGGTCGGCGTGATCGCACTGACCGCGATCCAGTTCCGCTTCATCGGCCGGCGGACCAACGCATGAGCCAGGCGGTCCTTCCGACGAGCGTCACGGAAGCCGTCCCGGCGCGGCAGATCGATTGGGTGGCGCACATCGTGCTTGGGCTCGGCGTGCTGCTGTTCGCTCTGCCCGTCTGGCTGGTGCTCGCGGGGTCAACCCAGGATTCCGGCGCGATCACCCGCGGCGACCTGTCGTTGTTGCCAAGCCTCGACCTGTCCGCTTATCCGCGCGTCCTCACGCATGGCACGATGGGCACGGAGCCGGTGTGGCACATGCTGCTGGTATCCGGCGGCATGGCGCTCGCGATCGCGGGCGGCAAAATCGTCATTTCGGTCCTGTCCGCCTACGCTGTGGTGTTCTTCCGCTTCCCGTTCCGCCGCACCGCGTTCTGGTTGATCTTCATTACGCTGATGCTGCCAGTCGAGGTGCGCATCATTCCGACCTATGCGGTGATGTCGGACTTTGGCCTGATCAACAGCTTCACCGGCCTTTCCGTGCCGCTGATCGCCTCGGCCACCGCAACACTGCTGTTCCGCCAGGTGTTCGTCGCCATCCCCGACGAACTGGTGGAGGCGGCGCGCATGGATGGCGCCGGCCCACTGCGCTTCCTGCGCGACATCCTGATCCCGGTGTCGGCAGCCAACATCGCCGCGCTGTTCGTCATCCTGTTCGTCTATGGTTGGAACCAGTATCTCTGGCCGCTGCTGGTCGCGACCGACCCGGGCCTCGACACGATCGTCATCGGCATCGTGAAGATGATCGGCGTGGAGACGCAGACCGACTGGAGCGCGGTGATGGCGACGGCGGTTCTCGCGTTGCTGCCGCCGGTCCTGGTGGTGGTGCTCATGCAGCGCTGGTTCGTCGCGGGGCTGACCGAGGGTGAGAAGTAGTGCCAGTACCAGCAGCCCAGCCCGATGACCGCTTCGGGTGGCAAGAAGGCGTTCTGCCGCAGCGGAGTGAGCGAGGCGGCTGCAACACTATCAGCGGCCTCCCGTCTGCCCAATGCCGGAGTCAGTTTGGACTTCTCCGCTGGCGGAGGCGTACTGGCACCAACCGTCCTCGCTCAAGGACCATTGATCTCCCAGAAGTTTCTTGACCGCAGCGTCCTCAAAGGTTTCGTCGGGCACACCGAACGGACCGATGAAAGGCACGAGGAGCGGCAGGGCCACACTCCGATCTCGTGCGATCCTGCCCCATACCTCGGTCCGCCTCATATCGGCCGCCACGTCGAATTCGCGCCGTAGTTTCGAGGTCAGACGAGCGGTCAGCCGCAGTCTGCGCATGCGCTCTCGCCGTTCGCTCGCGTAGTCGGCGAACAGCCCGTCATGCCAGTCGTCCGCGGTTGAGATCGCGTCGGATACCAGGCGCACGTCCCGCATCGTGATGCTGAGACCTTGACCAATCGTTGGGTCGTTGTGCCCGGAGGCGTCACCGATCAGCACCACCCCGGGCGCTATCGGCTCGTCAATCCAGGTGTCGGCATTTGGATAGCCTTGACACGGTCCCGCCAGTTGGCCGCCGGCGATGGCATCGGAAAACGGCAGAGATGGCACGCGAAACGCCTGAAGAAAGTTGTTCGCCGCTTGTGGGCCCGCGAAGCGCCCTCGTTCTTCGAGCGAATAGCACAGATACAGTCGGGCCATGGCCTGCTCGTCCTCCGGCCACGCATGGACGCCCTCGATCAACAGGCCCGCGATCAGGTGATGCACCGGTTCGGTTTGCACCTTGGCACCGATCTGACGCGCCACCGACGAACCGCGGCCATCCGCGCCGACCACCAAACGGAGCCTGATGGTGTACCGCTCGTTCTCATGCACGTAAGAAACTGTGGGCGGCAGGCCCGGCTCCACCGAGACGGAATCGACTCCGCGCAGCAATGTCGCACCTGCGTCCTGGGCGGCCTGATCCAAAGCGACGCACATCCGGGGATGTCCCAGCATCATGGCGCCTGGCACATCCGGGACCAACGCCGTCGTTTCCATCGCAGAAGCACGCGCCGCCTCGATCGGAATGCTGCCCTCGTATCGTACGGTTCTGGAGATGAAATGTCCCCCGGCGTCCAGAAGCACGTTCAACAGGCCCAACTCCCTGGCTTCGCGGACGCCCCAGGGGGCCAGAAACTCGCCGCGAATGCGGTCAACGTGCACGCGCGTGCGTTCGAGTACCAGGACGGCATGGCCATTGCGCGCCAAACGAGTGGCCATTGCCCCACCGGCGACACCAGCACCAATGATCACAACGTCATAGTCGTGGCGAACGGTCACCGCGGTCCCTCGGATCATTTCGATCGAAAGGCAGGTCGGACAGTTTCGAAAGCTAGCCCGTGTCCTGATGCTCAGCGGACCAGCGTGTAGGTCAGGGCACCCTTGCGAAAGCTAGGGTATCCCAGTCGACGGCACAATCGCTCTCGACGCTCAAAGGGTTGGTAAGAGAAAAGCTTGCTCTCAAAGACAGCGATGTCCGGGGTCTCGCCAGCAAGGCCATAGGAGAGCGGTCATCCAACAGGGCCGTTGGTATAATAGTAGCTGGTTCGCACGGGAAGCTGCGGGCGCTGTCAGTGACCACCGCGTAAGTAGCGTGAGCCGACGGTCAGTCGCAAGGCTCCCAGCCCGGCGGCGCCAATTCGAACCCTTCGAACGAAAATGCCGGCGCGACGATGCAACTGCACAGCGTCCAGCGGCCAAGGCTGTGCGCCGATTGCCAGCAAAGCTGCGGCACGAGACGCTGGAGGTCCTCGTCGGCATGCATTGTCGGCCCAAGCCGGTGTGCGTTGGCGCCGACGCGCAGCAGCAATGGTGCGCCGGCCTGCCAGATCCATAGCTCGGCTGCATCCACTCGGTGCCAGCGGCTGCGTTCGCCCTCGCGCAGCAGGAACAGGATTGCCGTACCTGCCCCGCGCGTCCCATCCGGCGGCGCATCGCGCCAGGTCTCGCGATAATGGCCACCTTCCGGATGCGGCAGCAGCGCCAATGCTTCGATCACCGCCGCGGCCGGAGCGGAAGCGTCGCGCAGATCGATCAACCGGGGTCTTTCGGCACCGTGTCGGCGATACCGGCGTTTTGCGCGAACGCCTCATACCAAACAGCAAGCCTGGGATGGCCAGACCGCCACGGCTGCGCGGCAAAGCGAAAGTCCAGATAGCCGAGTGCGCAGGCGATCGTGAGCGAACCGATATCGACCGCGCGATGCGGCTGATCCGCCTCCAGAGCATCGAGCGTCCGATCAACTGCCGCCTTCTGCCGCGCGATCCACGCCGCGCGCCCCTCATCCTGCGGCTTCATCATCTCGCCGCGGCGTGGCACAGACGCATCGAGGATGCCGTCGCCCATCGCCTGGAACTTCAGCGCTCGCCAGCGCGGCGCGCCATGCTCCGGAAACATCGGCAGCGCATCGCCGATGCCGTCCAGGTACTCACAGATCACCGGACTGTCGAACAGTGCCACGCCATCGTCAGTCACCAGCGCCGGAACCTTCGACAGCGGATTGATCGCAACGAAATCCGGCAGCGATGCGTTGGCGTCGGTGGGCACCAGCTCGATCAGTCCGTCGATCTCCCGTGTGATCGCGCACGCGCGCACTTTGCGCACGTATGGGCTGGTCGGCGAGAAGCAGAGCTTCACGTCAGAACTTATCCTTCTTCGCCCGCAGATCGGCGAACGTCGCGACATCGGGCGCGCGCAGGAACGGATTGGCGTCGAGCTCGCTTGCCATCGTCGAAGGCACCGTCGGCTGGCCCGACGCGCGTTGCTGGTGTGCCTGTTCGGTGCGTGCCTTCAACGCGGCATTGTTCGAATCAACGCTGAGCGCGAAGCGGGCATTGCTCTCGGTATATTCATGCCCACAGCACACCTTGGTGCCACCTGGCAACGCCGCGAGCTTATGCAGCGAGGCGAACATCTCGGCCGCCGTGCCCTCGATCAGCCGGCCGCACCCCAGGCTGAACAGCGTATCGCCGGACAGCAGGATCTCGCCGTCGGCGATGAAGTAGTTGATCTGCCCGCGGGTATGACCTGGCGTGTCGATCACGCGCGCACTCGCACTGCCGAAGGCGACGGCATCGCCTTCCTTCACCGCCTCGTCGAGCTTCGGCAGCCGATGCGCATCGGCTGCCGCGCCGACCACCTTGGCGCCCTTGAAGTGTGCCCGCACCTCGTCGACACCGGCAATGTGATCGGCGTGGTGGTGCGTCAGCAGGATCAGATCGAGCCTTCCGCCGGCCTTCTCCAGCGCGGCAATGATCGGCTTGGCATCGGCCGGATCGACGATGGCAACCGAACCTGTGCCGCTGTCGCGCAGCATCCAGGCGTAGTTGTCGGACAGGATGGGAACGGGTTGTGCTGTGACTGTCATGAAGGGAGTCTAGCACCCCCTGGCGCGACCGAAAACCGCGCCCGTGCTATAGATACCCCCCATGGCAGCCGACGCTCACGCAGCGGCCGACTTCTACGGAACGTCCCGCGGGACCGTGGCCGCGCGACTGGTGTGCGAGCGGCTGACGGCGATGTGGCCCGACCTGCATGGGCAGGCCGTGCTGGGGATCGGCTTCACCGCGCCTTATCTGCGGCTCTGGCACGACCAGGCGACGCGCTGCATTGCACTGACGCCGGCGCAGATGGGGGCGACGCGATGGCCGGCGGGCGCACCCAGCCTGTCCTGTACCGCAGAGGAGGATGCGCTACCGTTCCCCGATCTGACGTTCGACCGCGTGCTGCTGGTGCACGGGCTGGAGGCAGCCGAGAGCGCGCGTCGTCTGCTGCGCGAGACCTGGCGCGTGCTGAAGGACGACGGGCGGCTGCTGGTTGTAGCGCCGAACCGCAGCAGCATGTGGGCCTACTGGGAGAGCACGCCTTTCGGGCATGGCCAGCCCTATTCGTTCGGCCAGATCGGCAGGCTGTTGGCGGCGTCCCTGTACCGTGTGGAGCGGCGAGAAACCGCGCTTTATATGCCGCCATCGAACTGGCGCCTGGTGCTGCGCGGCGCACGGCTGCTCGAGCGGACCGGGCGGAACTGGCTGCCTGGCTTCGCCGGCGTGACGATTACCGAGGCGGTGAAGGACATGTATGCGGCGATGCCGGTCGAGGCGGTGCCACGGCGGCGGCTGATAGTGGCGGAACCAGCATAGCTGTGACGGTCCGCGATCAACGATAGGGAGCGCCCGCGATGATCTGCGATGTCCATGCCCACTACATTCCGCAGGCATTCAGCGACTTCATGGGCGATCGCTTTTCGCCGCGGGTCGGCGTGTCGGCGCCGACCGGCATCGCAAGGCACCCGGTGTCGGACTCGCAGGCCGACATCCAGGGAAGGCTGGAACTGATGGACGCCGCCGGCGTCGAGACGCAGATCCTGTCGCCGCATCACCCACCTTACCTCCCTGACGAAGCCGAGTGCGTGCAGGCGCTGCATCTCTTGAACGATGCTTACGCGGACCTGGCACGGCGCTATCCGGGGCGGATCGCGTCCTACGTCATGCTGCCGCTGCCACACATAGACGCGTCGCTGCGCGAGATGGAGCGTGGCCTCGATCAGCTCGGCTGCGTGGGCGTCAACATGAACATCTCCTGCCTCGGCCGATCGATCGCCGAGGCCCAATTCGAACCGATCTATGCCGAGATGAACCGGCGCGGCACGATCCTGTTCGTGCATCCGTCGGTCACCGGAGTTTGCTCGCCGGCGATCAACGAGTGGGGATTCCGCGCGGCAATCGGCAACTCGGTGGAGGACGCGATGTTCGTCGCGCACATGATCGCGCGGCAGATACCGCATCGGTATCCGCGCATCCGCTTCATCGTGCCACATCTCGGCGGCCCGATCCCCATGCTGCTGAACCGGCTGGACAAGCAGGGCGTGCGCGATCTGGGCGAACTGGCGGAATTGCCGAGTGTGACCGCGCGACGGTTCTGGTACGACACCGTATGCTACGGGTCGAAGGCCGCATTCACCTGCGCCTGTGAGGCGTTCGGCGTTGAGAAGCTGGTGACCGGCAGCGACTATCCCGTGCTGCAGGCCTACGAGGAATACCGCGAGACGTTCGCGTATATCGCGAGGATGGGTCTGCCGCAGGAGGATGCGGACAGGATCCTGCATCACAATGCGCAGGCGCTGTTCGGGTTCGCTCATTGACGAAACCAGCGGCGGTATCGTGAGAGTCGCCTGTGGCTTCGGCGTGTGCCTTGGCGCGGCCGTCATGTGCAACCTATGAGAGCGGAGACTCGGCCGCTGAGCTGCATTGGCTTTGGCACGACCCGGCACTCTTAAAATTGAGACAATGCCTCTCGCTAGGCCTCAACGATCGCTTTCACCAATGAGGAAGTGAAATTGTTTGCCATTCGTGGGAATGCCGGCCATTATTCGGTGGCCGGAAAGATTTTGCCTCGGTGGCAGACGCATGACCAATACCGCCAAGGAAGCGGAGCAGTGACACGCTTTCCGGTCCACGGAACCGGTGCGCTTCAGCTAGAAGAAGTCCCCTTTCAATATCGGAATAAATTATCGCTTGGCCTCTCCGAAATGAATGCTGAGTCTCGTCTGGTTGCCGGGCAAGGATCTGTCCTGATGATGGCTGACGGAGAGCCGGTTGCCAGAAGCCATCAACGCTCCGACCAAACGCAGGAGCCACTTTACCAGGCGAACAAGATGGAGTCGCTCGTCCGGTTGACCGGAGGCGTGGCTCACGAGTTCAACAATATTCTGGGCGTCGTTCTAGGGGCTGCCACTGCTTTACGGTTGGACGCCGAGGCACGCCGCGATGTCAAAGCAATCCGGCGTGCGAAGATGATTGAGCGATCGGCTGAGCGCGGGGGCAGACTGGCCGATCAGCTGCTGGCGTTTGCGCGGAATCAAATATTGCGACCACAGTCGATTTCCGCCTACGACGCTCTGTCAGAGATACATGAATTACTCGCGCAGGCAGCCGGCGAGACCGTGCAGGTTCGCTTGCTGGCAGACCAAGATCTCTGGAATTGCAGTGTCGACCCAGGCCAACTCGACTCGGCGATCCTGAACCTCGTACTGAATTCGCGCGACGCGATGCCTGACGGCGGGAACATAACGCTCTCCTGCCATAATCGGACTGTGACCGCCGAGCAGTTGCGCAACTCGACCAGTTCCCCGGGCGATTACGTTCGTATAGACGTCAAGGATTCCGGCACCGGCATTGCGGCTGATCTGCTGCCTCACGTGTTTGAACCGTTCTTCACCAGCAAACCGATCGGCAAGGGGAGCGGCCTCGGCCTTGCTCAGGTGCATGGGTTCGCCGAGCAGTCAGGTGGATGGGTCGCGCTTGAGAGCCAACTGGGGCGCGGAACGACTGTATCAATCTATCTGCCGCGGCAGCCGGAAGTCGAGCCGCCCGCCCTAGTACAGGATCTCGCGCGAGAGGCAAAAGCGACCGTTCTGGTAGTAGAACCAGAGACCGAGCTTCGGACAACAATCTGCGAAACCTTGGCTCAGTCCGAATATCGCGTCCTTGCGGCTACGAGCGCGTCGGGAGCCATGGCATATCTCGTTTCGGATGAGCCCATACAGGTCATTCTTGCCGAGTCTCATCTTCCCGGCGGCGTCAATGGCATTTCTTTGCTGCGCGATGCCTGTCGCATCCGACCAGGTATCCATGCCCTGCTCACCTGCCGTGCCAGTGAGGGGAATGGCCCGAAGGACGAGGGCCTCGAGGTTCTGACAAAACCATATCAGCCATCCGATCTGGTGCATTTGATAGGAGCGCTGCTCAAGAGCGCAACTTTCTCCGCCGAGACGGAAGAGATGTTGGCGGAGGTTCGCGACATCGGAGCGCCAGGACCGTCGCTGGCAACGCTCAATCTGTCGGCTGACAAAGCAGCCGGCACGTATGAGGCACGTCGTACCGCAATCCGCCTGGGAGTCATGCCGTTCAAGACCATAAAGACGACAGGCGACGACACCTCCTTCTCATTGGGGCTGGCCGAAGAGATTACCGGCGCCTTTGCACGCTTTCGCTGGCTCACGTGCGTTTCATCGGCCTCTGTCGCCACCATATACAGCGAACCCAGTCAGACATCCGCGTGGCAAGAACTTGATCTGGACTTTCTCGTGACAGGGACGCTTCGCACGGAAGCAAATCGGATCAGCATACAAGTGCGGCTGCTCAACATGCGTGGCTCTGGCGAATTGATTTGGTCGCGGGGCTTCGATAGCAGCCTGCTCGATGTCCTGAACCTGCAGGAACGGATCGCAGCCGAGACTGTAGCGCAGATTGCGCCGGAGGTGCTGGTCTGGGAGGCTGAGACCGCCCTTTTGCGTCCTCAGATAAACCCTTCCGCTTATGAGCTGATGCTGCGCGCCATTCCAGCGATATACCGCCTGGATCAAGAGACATTTCGAGCCGCTGGCGCCCTGCTGGCAAGTTCCTTGAAAGCGGATCCAGCAAGTGCTGCGTGCCATTCGTGGCTGGCACACTGGTACTTGTTGTTGATCGGTCAGGGCTGGGCTGAGGATGTGGCCGATGCAAGCCATCTCGCCGGCCAACTTGCACAGCAGGCGATCACGCTTGATCCGGGGGACGCCCGCGGATTCACCGTCGCTGGGCATATTGAGGCTTTTCTGCATAGGAAGCCTGAGGATGCGCTTGGCCTGCATGAACGTGCAATTGCGCTAAATCCTAACCTCGCCCTCGCATGGTGTTATTCCGGTCTGGCTCACTGTTATCTGGGGCAGCATACTGACGCCGTTCGACACGTAGAGCGTGCTCGGCGGCTCTCGCCGCATGACCCGCATGGCTTCTTCTTCGACATGGCTTTGGCTGTACCTTTCTACCTATCCGGCGACTACGAGATTGCGGCTCAACTGGGCAGGCGCGCCCGTAACGCCCACCCGGGGTTTTCATCGACATACAAGGGATTACTTGCATCCCTCGGACGCCTTGGGCTCGCCGGCGAAGCGGCCCCGTTACGAGAAAGGCTGTTGGAGTTGGAGCCGCAGTTCTCGGTTCGAGACGCGGTAGCCCGGTCGCCGCTACAGCTTGAGGAGGACCTCGAAAGATATGCTGATGGGCTTCGGCTCGCGGGCATACCCGAAGGGACGCAGCTTTCGATCAACCTGTCGCCTTCGACTTACTGAACGGACAGACGCCGTGACGGCGTTGGCGAGCGGCCACAGCATAGCCGCCAAATCCGCGCTCCGGGTTCTGGTTGGGTGCGACGACGCTCTCGTTGTACGCGTCCCAGTCTTCATCGCTCATCGCAGCCATGCTGGGCACGATGGTTGTCGAACTTAGGGTCTCATCAGCATAGGCTTGACGTGGTAGCGGCTGCACCTGAACAAATGGGAAGTCGGCTCTCAGATACACTGGCTTGTGCGTCTGCGTAAGGCGAAGATTGGTGAACAAGGGACCAAACCAGCGATCTGTCTCGACGATGCCTTCGTAGAGACTGTAGCCACCGGGGCTGGCGAGGTTCGCGGGTGCGCGTATCAGCAGGCTCCAGTCTGGAGCGGTGCGAGCCATCAGCCCGGTCCAGATCTGCAAGGTCCCTGGCTCGGGCAGAGACGTCAGAAACGGAGGGGCGCAGCCGTGCAATGTGGCGGGCGCACTGCTATCGAAAGTCTGGGAGAAATCAGGAAATTGCGCAGACGGCGACAGAGGCAGCCAGTCGGGTGCTCCGTCGAAATGCCAGAAGATGTCGTGCCCGTCCCATATCAATTGCAGATCCATGGGAGGGAAGAGCCACCAGCCATAGCCAGCCGCACTGGTGACCGCATCGCAGTAACGATAAGCACGGGTGGGAAGCGTTCCGGCAGCCGCTCGATCGGCCCGCTGCGGCGGGCGGGCCTGTTCGATCAGGCGATGAAACTGCAGTAGCGATCCCGCTTTGTGCACGACGGCGAAGCTTCCCAAACTCACGCGTTACGGGGATTACTTGCCGGCCAGGAGGCGCCAGCCGGCACCGAAGCGGATACGGCCGGTGTCAGCAATGTTCGGAAGCTTGGGCTGGGACAACGCTGGGAATTGCGACCCGCAACCATGCAGTTCGGGACCCGGTAGACCAGCAATACGGGCGGGAACAAAGCGCTTCGACAGATTGCTCATGGAATTACTCCTTGACCTGGAAGTGAAGCTTCAATGACCGCGCCCGGATTGTTCTTTGCGGCCAATGTCGAGAAGACATTGATCTTTTACCTCACGATTTTGTGATCGCGCAAGCGAATAATAACGTAAACGTGATGATGTGGATTTAGCACCGAAATAATCGACCACAACTCAAGCATCACTTTGCCGTTAACCGCGGCGAATTTGTGCCGACGCGCGATGGATACCCCGCGGCGCCAGGTTTTGGGGTCGCATACTGGGATCCTGCTTCCGTTTGGATGCGGTCGTGCAGATGCTTGCGCGTCACGACCCGAGCGCGTTTGGCCAGCGTCCGTCACCGCAACTTGAACCAAGGCCGTGCACTGGGGCGCAAGGCTGACGATACACGTCGCGGTGTCGCCGCAATGGCTTGGCAATTGACGGAAACGGACACAACCGTCTGTTGCGGCGCGAGGGAAATGCCACATGACCAAGCCTGGACCGGCGGTGAATGCGCCTCTCGATTGGCTTAATTTCCTCCTCGCAGACGTCACGGGCGGAGCCGGTCCGTTCCTTGCCATCTACCTCATGGCAGGCCAGCAATGGAGTGCAGGTCGCATCGGCATCGTTCTCACGGTGGCCGGCATCGCCCGGTGCTTGCGCGCGGACCGGCC
>Ga0210395_10002330_pt1 | contig 14780 bp, 13 predicted proteins | sample IncBWH4OmetaG_FD_150861 | JGI IMG/M metagenome (GOLD analysis project Ga0210395, IMG submission 150861) | Forest soil microbial communities from Barre Woods Harvard Forest LTER site, Petersham, Massachusetts, United States - Inc-BW-H-4-O ... | reverse complement strand
CACGCTCGCCTATCTACGCACGCTGCCGCAGTTCAACGGCCAGGCCGCGGTGATGGGCTTCTGCTACGGCGGCCCCTACGCGATCCTCGGGCCGAAGCGCCTCGGCTATGCCGCGGGCATTTCCTGCCACGGCACGCAATTCCTCGATTACGTCCAGGAGCTCGACGGCGTCAGCGCGCCGGTGTGCATCATCTGGGGCGACCGCGACAGCAGGGCGCCGGCCGAGGTGCTGGACGCCTATCGCAATATCCCCGCGCGCATGAAGAACGTCGAGGTGCACATCTTTCCAGGCGTGCTGCACGGCTACATGATGCGCGGCGCGGGGCAAGCCTTCGACGCCAAGACACGCGCGTTCTCCATGGCGCGGGCCAACGCCATCCTCGACGGGCTGCGCAGCGGGCGCGCGCCGTCGAAGATGCGTCAGGCGTCGTAAGGCGCCTTCAGAGACTCACGTCTCGTCGTCGTCTTCGCGGGTGGTGATCTCGGCAGAGCGCGGATCGTCCGCGTGCGGTATGGCGTACTCGGCCTCGAAGGCTTCCGCCTTCTCGACCAGTTCGACGCTGATGATCACCAGTTCCTTGCTGATCACCGGGTCGTTGCAATCACGCGACATGCGGCTGCAACGCGTCGCCAGGTGACGAAGATATTCAGCGAGGGCAAGGGGCATAAAACCTCGTCCAATCCCGTAAAGCCAATTTGGCGCTGTGAATTAAGCCGGAACGGGCATTGATGTTCCGGCGGCAAGGCTGGGGCCTTAAGGGCGCGGTCCCAGGCGCGGAAGCAACTTGCTGTTAAACGGCCCCAGGAAGACAAATAGACGTGTAAAATCAAATTGTTATGGAAGGGACGGCTTTGACTCCGCCGTGCCGCGGGCGTTCAAGACCGCCCGGGAAGACCCGCCGCCGCGAGGTCGCTCGACAGCCGGTCGACGATCGCCGGTGCGTAGAAGAACTTCGCCAGCGTGCCGCGGGTGTCGTCGCGCCACGCCGGATTGAGCGCGACCAGCCGGGAGAGCGCCCGCGTGGCGGCGTCACTGTCGGCTCTCGCTGCGGCGGCAAGCGCCCGCGAAATCAGGCCAAGCTGGAATGAATCGTTGGTGATCTGGTCGGCATGGAAGATCGCGCTGGTGATGTCGCCGCGCACATATTCGCCGAGGAAGAGAAAAAACTCCTCGAACGGCGGCCGCACGGTGCCCTCGTTGCCGGCCTGACGCAACGTCGCCAAGCCCTTGTCGATATCGCCGCTCGAGATCAGGCGCGCGCCGTAGGAGCCCAACAGGCGCATGTCGTAGCGGTTGAGCGAGATCGCCTTGTTGGCGGCATCGAATGCCGCGGCCAGGTCGCGGCGGGCGAATTGGATGACGAACAGCATCTCGTAGGCACGCGAGGATTCCGGATTCAATTCGACGCCGCGCCGCGCCGCGGTGAGCCCGCGCTCGAGCGGCGGCGTGTCGCCGGGGCGCGTGCCGAAATCGTAGAGATATTCCCGCAAATAGACCGCCGCGAGGTAGCTGAAACCGAGGGCGAAACCGGAGTCGCGCGTTGTCAACTGTTCGAGGCAATCGCGCCCACGCTCCTGCTGGGCCGGGTCGAACGAGCTGAACGAATCGATGACATCGACCAGGCAGCGGTAGCGCGGATCGGTCAGCGTGCCGTCCAGAACTTTGGCGCGCTGGCGGGTATAGATCACACCGAACGGCTGCAGCAACGTGCCGGCAAGCTCGCGCACGATGCGCTCTTCGGCGGCGGCCTTGTCGTCACCGCCAAGGACGCGATCGAACGCCCGCGACCACACGATGCTGCCGTCGGCGACGTCGATCAGCCTGAACAGCAGCCGCGCCGCGCCGTCGTCGCCATATTCGACCGAGCCGGAAAATCGATAATCGGCGTTCGCATCGCGCGCTGGCGCGGCCGCATCTCCGGCCGCGGCCGAGTGGTCAGCGGATTCCAGCTGCACGTTGACGAGATCGAAGTGTGTAAAGGCATTGCTGAGCGTCTCTTGCAAAGAACGGGCGGCAATGCTGAGCGGCCCCGGCATACCGCTGACCTCGAACGGCGGCATCATCAGAACCGGCAGCCCATTGCCGGGCGGCAGCGCCGCGGACGTGGGCTGCGCCGTGCCCAGCGGTGTCGCCGCTACGTTTGGTGCCGGCACGCGCCGTTGCGACAACGCGACGACGGCGGCGATCACGATCAGCGCCACCGCCGCCACCGCCAGCAAACGTATCGACCAGAACCGATCGAGCGTCGACGACTGCGCGGTCGCGCCAGGAAAAGCGGGGCGGCGGCTGAAGGTCGGGATATAGCTGCCGCGCGGCAGATCGATGCGGATCGCGTCGTCGGCGCCGAGGCCGGCGTAATAGCGGTCGATGGTCCGCCGCAACCGTGTCGCCTCGACGCGGACGATCGGGTCGAGCTGCGGATCGAATTTGGCGTCGCGGCGCAGCACGTCGACGCCGATCGTGTAGGCCTTGACGCGATCGCTCTTGCCTTGCAGCACCGCCTCGACGACGAAGCGCAAAAACGCGCCAAGCTGCGGCGAGCGAATGAAATCGTCGCTCGCCGTCATACGTTCGAGCTGGGCCCGGACCTCGTCCGGGGCCGGCAGATTGCTGGTCGGTTCGTCCATCGTTCTGGGTATCCCCAGATGAGCCCCGCTCGGGGTCATTGATTGGACAATCGTGCCGCGGTCGCAGTTTTGGCCAGGGTCATGCCCGCCTGGTACCGGCACAATACCACGTTCAAATCCCGTGGTATGCGGCGAATATGGCGCCGCCGCGCCTAGCGGCGCCCGCACCGGCGGCCGCCTTGTCGGCACAAGGGAAAATTGCCACGCTCCGCGCCGCGACGATTGCCCATGCAGGCGAGCGCGCAGCGACAAAAGAGAGGGGAGCCATGCTTTTCAGGACATTGAGCTTGATCGCCGTTCTGGCATCGGTCGCGACGGCGAGCCAGGCCAGCGAAATTCATCGCGTTGTCACCACGCTCGACGCCGACAACAAATCCACCACGCTGGCCGACAGCCAGGTGCCGCTCAACGTCAGCCCGTCCGGCAATGCCGGGGCCGTGCTGTGGCTGACGACGGCATCGCCGGCCGGCTTGTCGTTCAACGAAGATGCCGCCAAGCCGATCGGGATCAATCCGCCCGACAACGGCACCGTCATCCGCGTCGTCGAGATTCCGCCGCTCAAGCCCGGCGACGAGGCGAAGCTGCCGCCCGATCTGATGATGAAGATCGTCGGCGATCATGCGCCGGCCCGCGGCGTGCCGGTGAGCCATCCGCTGATGCACCGCACCCGCACCGTCGACTACGCCATCATCATGTCGGGCGAGATCGACATGATGCTCGACGACAAGACAGTCCACGTCAAAGCCGGCGACGTCGTGGTCCAGCAAGCCACCAACCACGCCTGGCTCAACCACGGCACCGAGCCTTGCCGCATCATCTTCGTGCTGATGGATTCCAAAGAGCCGTGATCAGGCCGCCAATGTGGCATCGACGTTGACGAGAGCCTGGCGAAGGGCTGCGAAGCAATCGCGGTCGACCGCGGTGTCGACCATTTCGGCCATGGTCGCCAACGCTTTGGTGACAGGCATCGCCGCCCGATAGGGGCGGTCGGCGGTCAGCGCGTCGAAGATGTCCGCAACGGTAATGATGCGGGTCTCAAATGCGATGTCATCGCCCTTGAGGCCGCGCGGATAGCCCTTGCCGTCGAGCCGTTCGTGGTGCGCGGCCGCGATGACCGCGAGTTCGCTGAAGGCGGCGATCCGCGACAGGATCGTTTCGCTATGGGCCGCGTGCATTTTCATCGCCGTCCATTCGTCCGGATCGAGCTTGCCGGGTTTGTCGAGAATGGAATTGCTGACGCCGAGCTTGCCGATATCGTGCAGCAGCGCTGCGCGCTTGAGCCACCGGCGCTGCGCGGCGGACAGGTTCATCTGTTTGGCGATCAGATCGGTGAACAGCGTGACGCGCTCGCTGTGTCCGCTGGTATAAGGGCTTTTGGAATCGACGACCTGGGCAAAGGCGGCGGCAATATCGTCGAGATAATCGTCGTCGACCATGGACGAGGCCTGCGCCGGCTCGAGCGCGAAGATCGACTGCTGCAGGTCATCGGCGCGCAGCTTTTGCCAGAATTCCGGGCGGTCCGCGAGCCGCGCGAAGGCGGCTGACAGTCGCGGATCGAACCAGGTCCCGGTCCGGTTCTCGATTTCGCGCTTGGCGGCTTCGATTCCGTTCGCCGTCTGGAAAACGTCGACGATCTGCGCCAGCAAAGCGATACGGGAATAGACCGGAATAGCGTCGCCGGCGAGCCCGCGCGGCATGCCGCCGCCGTCCCAGTGTTCGTCCAGGCTGGCAATGGCCTGCGCCACGCCTTCCGAAAAGCGCATTTTCCGCGCGATCGCGGCGCCGCGATCGCATCGCGTTTCCATCAATTCATGGGCGATCTGGCCGCCGTTCTGGAAAATATGGACCAGCGCGCGAAACCGCTCCGCGAGCCCGACATTCATTCCGGTGTGCGAAAGCACGAAACGCAGCACCTGCGGCAGGCTGCCGTTGACCGTCATGAAGTCGCGTTTGAATGAAATATCGTCGGTCATGTAGAGCTGACAGATCCGCGCCGCGTTGCTGCTGCAGCCGAGGTCTTTCAGCAAAAGCGTGTAATAGAGCTCCGAGATTTGCGTCTCGTTGAGACCGATCTCCGAGCCGATCTGGATACCGATCCAGCAGCAGCGCACGCAATGCCCGACCGCGTGTCCTTCCACCATGTCGAGGGCGTGACTGAGCGCCCCGAGAAGCTCGGCCAGCCGGATCTTCGGCAGCTGGACGGATTTGACACGAAATTCGGCCATTGGATTGCCCTCGGAATCGGCCGATCCGCAGCCATGTGCGCAAGACCAAGGTCCGGATTCCAGGAAGCGAGATAATCACTTCGGATTTAAGGATGCGTTTAGTCCGCGCCGTAATTTGCCGGCGGTAGTGATCAGAGCATCCCCAACAGATGCGGCAGCCACAGCGAGATGGCGGGGATGTAGGTCACCATCGCGAGGAACACCAGCATGGTGAGGAGCCACGGCAGCACGGCAATCGTCAGCTCGGTGATGCCCATCTTGGTGATGCCGGAGGCGACATAAAGATTCAGTCCAACCGGCGGGTGGCACAGGCCGACTTCCATGTTGACCGCCATCAGGATGCCGAGATGCACCGGATGCACGCCGAGCCGAGCCGCCATGGGAAACAGGATCGGCGCCATGATCAGCGTGATGGCGGCGGGATCCATGAAATTGCCGGCGGCAAGCAGCAGGACGTTGGTGACCAGGAGGAAGGCGACGATGCCAAAGCCCTGCGCCGTCATCCATTCGGCCATCGATTGCGGGATCTGCTCCGAGGTGAGCAGCCAGGAGAACACCGCCGCATTGGTGATGATGTAGAGAATCATCGCGCTCATGGCCGCGGCCTTGAGCAGCACCGCCGGCACTTCGGAGAATTTCAGGCCTTTGTAGACAAACACCGCGATGACGAAGGAATAGACCGCGGCGCAGGCTGCGGCTTCGGTCGGCGTGAACAGGCCGGAATAGATGCCGCCCAGCACCAGCACGATCAGCATCAGGCCCCAGACGCTTTCCCGAAATGCGTGCCAGCACTCGCGCCAGCTCGAGCGCGCCATACGTGGATAATCGTAGCGCCAGGCGCGATAGAAGGTGGTCGCGCCCAGCATGAAGGCGAGGATCAGCCCGGGCACCAGCGCCGCTATGAACAGCTGGCCGATCGAGGCGGAATCCACCACCGCGCCGGTCGGCCCGCGCGGCTGCATGCCGCTGGTCGCCACCGCATAGATGACGAGATTGATCGACGGCGGAAACAGGATGCCCAGCGCGCCCGAGGTGGCGATGACGCCGGCGGAAAAGCGCGGCGGATAGCCCTGCTCCATCAAGGCCGGCAGGATGATCGAGCCGATGCCGACCACGGTCGCGACCGAGGAGCCGGAAATCGCCGCGAACAAGGCGCAGGCAACGACTCCGGCCAGCCCAAGGCCGCCATACCAGTGCCCGATGATCGAGGTGGCGAAATCGATCATGCGCCGCGCCACCCCGCCGGCGGTGAGGAAATTGCCGGCCAGGATGAAGAACGGGATCGCCATGATCTCGAAGCGGTCGATGCTGGTGAACAATTTCAAGCCCACCATCTTCGGATCGACGTCGGAGAGAATGAACAGATAAGTCAGCACCGAAAGCCCGAGCGCGATCGAGATCGGCATGCCGCACGCCATCAAGGCGAGCAGCAGCGCGAACAACAGCTCGGCGCGCACCGTGTGCGACAATTCGATGATATGCAGCCGCGCCGCGAAGCAGACCAGCGCCAGCGCGATCGGGATGATGATGATCAGCGCCGCCGTGATGGCGTCGCCGTAGGAGCGCGGCGCGGCGGGTTTTACGATTTGCGACACCGCGGTCATCGCGCCGCCTCGCCGGCCGGGACGGTCTCGCCGAGCGGCGCCGTGTCGTGCGGCTCCTCGTATTCGATGCCGTGGCCCTGATGCGGCACGTGACCGGTGCGCAGGAAACGCCACATCACCTGCAGGAAGCGAAAACACATCAGGTAGGAGCCGAGCGGAATGCACAGATAGATGATCCAACTCGGCCATTCGAGCTCCGGCGAGACCTGGTCCGGATCGAGCTCATAGACATAGAGCCCGCCAAGCGTGCCGATGACGCCGGTGAACAACGCGCCGCACAATAGCGCGAACACGATCACCGGCTTGCGCGCGGGCGGCGACAGTTTTTTGACGAAGACATCGACGCCGACATGGATGCCGGTGCGCACGCCAAGCGCGGCGCCGAATTTCGCCATCCACACGAACATGTAGGTGGATAGCTCGTTGGCCCAGGACAGATGCACGGCGACGAGCCCGGTATAGACCCAGTTCGCCGTATATTTGAGAAACGGCAGGTTATGTACGCCGGCCCAGCGGGCGAGACTCGCGGAATTGCTGGCGCCGTAGCGGTGGACGACGGCGACAAAGGTGATTGCCGTCGCCATGGCGATCAGCGAGACGATGATCACCTCTTCGAGCCGATTGAGGATACGGTCGAGCACGCCGAGCACGAGATGTCCCCCAGGAGCGAAAATCCCTTCCCGGCTTAAGGGAAGGGATCAAGCAGCTTTAGGACTGGGGCGGGACGAAGCCCGACGCTTTATAGACCCGGTCGATGAAATCCTTGCCGAAGCGGCTCTGCATTTCCTTGTGCACCGGCATCAGCTTGGCGATCCAGGCCTGCTTTTCGGCATCGGTCTGCTCATGGATTTGCATTTTGCCGGAGGTTTTGATCACGTCCATAGCGGTGACGTTGTCCTTGGCGGCGGTGTCGTCGAAGAACTGCGTGGACTCTGCGACGGCGCGGTCGAGGCCGGCGCGCACGTCGGGCGGCAGCCCATCCCAGAACTTCTTGTTGGTGATCAGCGAATAGGTCAGCCGGCCGTGGTGCGACACGGTGAGGTATTTCTGCACGTCGTAGAGCTTTTGCGTCGAGATGTTTGACGGCACGTTGTCCTCGCCGTCGGCGACGCCGGTCTGCAGCGCCTGATAAAGCTCGCCGAAGGCGATGATTTGCGGAATGGCGCCAAGCTCGCGGGCCACGGCGTCGAGCACCTTCGAGCCCTGGATGCGCATTTTCAAACCCTTGAAATCGTCGGGCATGATCAGCGGCACGTTGGCGGTATAGACGTGGGCGCCGTTGTCCCAATAGGCCAGCGGCTCGACGCCCTTGTCCTCGAGCTTCTTGTTGAGTTCGCCCATCATCGGGCTTGCCATCATCTGCCGGGCATGGGTGTCGTCGGTCATCAGGAACGGCAGATCGAAGACGTCGAATTCCTTGACGCCGAGCGGACCGAATTTGGAGATCGAAGGCGCCAGCAATTGCACCGAGCCGAGCTGCAGGGCTTCGAGCTCTTCCTTGTCCTTGTAGAGCGAGGAATTCGGATAGACTTCGACGGTCACTTTGCCGTCGGTGTATTTCTCGGCGAGCTGCTTGAACAGCAAGGCCGCTTTGCCCTTGGGCGCGTCCGGCGTCACCACGTGGCTGAATTTGATGATGATCGGATCGGCCAGCGCCGGGCCCGCCAATGCCAGAACAAATGTGGCGGCGAGCGCAAAAGCAAAACGTTTCATCGAGTTCCTCCCCAAGGCGGCCGCTCCGGCCGCCAATTGTTGCCCATTCCTAGCGCGAATGGCGCACGGGGCCAATGCCGCACGCCATGTACCGCGATGCTGGTTAGTGGCGGCAAAGTGTAGCAATTCGGCGACCCTTCCTGGCCGCGCTGGCGGCGAAACCTTGGGGCTGGCCACCACAAAAGGCAATGTTATATTGTTACAAAATGACCCACCACCACCATGCGGGCGAAGCCCATCCGTCACCGGCCCTTTCGCCGTCGCTGCTGCGGCTTTCCGCGCCCAAGCGCTTGGCGCTTGCCAGTGCCGTGATCGTGCTGATCTGGGTTGTGGTGCTGTGGGCCACCCGATGACTTCGTCCGCAGCAACCGCTCTCAGATTCCACAATCTCACGCTCGGCTACGACCGGCACCCGGCGGTGCATCACCTTGACGGCGTGGTTGAGCAAGGCTCGCTGACCGCCGTCGTCGGCCCGAACGGCGCCGGCAAGTCGACGCTGTTCAAGGCGATCGTCGGCGCGCTCAAGCCGCTCGCCGGCGGCATCGAGCGCAACGGTTTTACCGCTCGCGACATCGCCTACCTGCCGCAAGCCGCGGAGATCGACCGCTCGTTTCCGATCAACGTCTACGACATGGTGGCCATGGGGCTTTGGCGCAGCAAAGGCCCGTTCGGTGACATCGATCGCAAAGATCACGCGGCGATCGAGGCCGCCCTCGCCGCGGTCGGCCTGACCGGGTTCGAGAAGCGCAGCATCGGCACGCTGTCGGGTGGGCAGATGCAGCGCATGCTGTTCGCCCGGCTCCTGGCCCAGGACGCCCGCGTCATCGTGCTCGACGAGCCGTTCAGCGCCATCGACGGCAAGACGGTGGCCGACCTGATGCATCTGGTGCGGCAGTGGCATTGGGAGCGCCGCACCGTGCTGGCTGCCACCCACGACATCGAATTGGTGCGCGCGTACTTTCCGCAAGTTCTGCTGCTCGCCCGCGAGCCGGTGGCCTGGGGCGCAACGCGCGAGGTACTGACGCCAGAGAATCTCGATCGAGCGCGCCGCATGTGCGAGGCGTTCGACGAGGCGGCCGAGACCTGCCCCAGCGAGGCCGCGTGATCCGATGATCTACGACACCCTGATCGCGCCGATTGCCGAACATGACTTCATGCGCCGGGCGCTGGCGGCAACGTTCGCGCTGTCGTTCAGCGCGGCGCCGGTCGGCGTGTTTTTGATGCTGCGCCGCATGAGCCTGATCGGGGACGCGCTGTCGCACGCGATCTTGCCGGGCGTGGCCATCGGCTTCCTGCTCGCCGGCATGAGCGTCTTGGCCATGGCGGGCGGCGGCCTGATCGCGGGGTTTCTCATCACCATCGGCGCCGGCCTGATCGCGCGGGCGACGACGCTGAAGGAGGACGCCTCGCTCGCCGCGTTTTTTTTGATCTCGCTGGCGCTCGGCGTCACCATCGTCTCGCTCAAAGGCAACAGCGAAGATTTGACGCACTTTCTGTTCGGCTCGGTGCTCACGATTGAAAACACGGCGCTGCTGCTCATCGCCGGCATCGCCTCGGTGTCGCTCATCGCTCTGACGCTGATCTGGCGGCCGCTGGTGCTCGAATGCGTCGATCCTGGATTTTTACGCTCGGTCAGCCGCGCCGGCGGCGCCGCCCATATCGCCTTTTTGGCACTGATGGTGCTCAACCTGGTCGGCGGCTTCCTGGTGCTCGGCACGCTGCTCGCCGTCGGCATCATGATGCTGCCGGCGTTCATTGCCCGCTTTTGGGCGCGCGACCTCACCGCCATGATCGCTGTTGCGGTCGGCAGCGCCGCGCTCTCGGGCTATGCCGGGCTGGTGCTGTCCTACCGAGCCGGCCTGCCCGCGGGCCCCGCCATCATCCTGGTCGCGGGCCTGCTTTATCTGCTGTCCGTCGCGGTCGGGCCCGTCGGTGGCTTGGTTTGGCTCGTGCTGCCGCGGCGCCATCTCGAGGCATGAAGCGGCAATTCATTGCGGCTTGAGCAATGCCACCAGCGGCGTTTTCTCGGCGACGTCGGTCGCGAGATTGCGGGCAAAACCCGCAGCGTCGGCGAAATAATCCGCTGGCTGGAACGTGTTCTTGACCACGCGCTGGGCGGCGTCGCCCTTGATGATGGCGATGCAGGCGGCTTCGAGCTTTTGCGTAACGTCCGCCGGCATCCTGGCCGGACCGAACAGGCCGCCAAAACTCAGCGGCGCAACGTCAAAGCCCTGCTCCTTGAATGTCGGCACGTCGGGTAGCGACGGATTGCGCGTCGCCGCGAATAATCCGGGCATCGCAAGCCCGCTGCCGGCGGCGGCGGTGAGCGGCACGGCGGAGAAATCGAGCTGGCCGGAGCGGGTGTTCTGGATTTCCTCGGCCGGCCCCTTGAACGGCACGTCGTTGAACTCGACCTTGGCCAGCTCTGCCAATTGGATCATGGCGAGGTGCGGGATGGTGGCGATGCCGGGAATGCCGACATTGAGCGCGCCCGGCTTCTGCTTCGCCGCCGCGACGATGTCTTGCGCGGTCTTCAGCGGCGAATTCGGCGGCACCACGATGACCTGGTCGTTCTTGAAGGTCTGGCAAATCGGCGTGAACGACTTCACCGTGTAGCCGGCGTCCTTGTCGGTGAGCGGCTGCACGGTGACCGAGTAGGTGGCGCCATGCATCAGCGTGTAACCGTCCGGATTGGCGCGGGCGACATCGGCGGTGCCGAGCACGCCATTGGCGCCCGGCTTGTTGACGACGATGACCGGCTTGCCGAATTGCGCCGATAGGCCGTCGGCCAGCACGCGGCCCAAAATGTCGGCGCTCGATCCGGGCGTCGCCGGCACGATGATCTGCACCACGCGCTCCGGGTAGTTTTGCGCCGCCGCGCCGGTCGCGCTCGCCAGCCCCAAAACCATACCGGCGGCGATAATCGCGCCCTGCCGCATCGTGTCCTCCCTTGTTGGCGAAAACGATAGCCCATGGGAGGCCTGGATCAAGGCGGCGATCCAGGGTCAATCGTCGCGGGCGCAGGGTTTCGCGTTGATGCAAGGGCCTGCGGATACCTATATAGGACAGGCCAACGGAGGGCTTAATGACCGACAAGATTCCCGTGACCGTGCTCACCGGCTATCTCGGCGCCGGCAAGACCACCTTGCTCAACCGCATCCTGTCCGAGCCGCACGGCAAGAAATACGCCGTCATCGTCAACGAATTCGGCGAGATCGGCATCGACAACGACCTCGTGGTCGGCGCCGACGAGGAAGTGTTCGAGATGAACAACGGCTGCATCTGCTGCACCGTGCGCGGCGACCTGGTGCGCATCCTCGACGGACTGATGAAACGCAAAGGCAAGTTCGACGCCATCATCGTCGAGACCACGGGGCTGGCCGATCCGGCGCCGGTGGCGCAGACCTTCTTCATCGACGAGAACGTCGGCCGCCGCACCAAGCTCGATGCCGTGGTGACGGTCGCCGACGCCAAGTGGCTCAATGATCGCCTGAAGGACGCGCCCGAGGCGAAGAACCAGATCGCCTTCGCCGACGTCATCCTGATCAACAAGACCGACCTGGTGACGCCCGAGGAGCTGAGCGAAGTCGAAGCGCGCATCCGCGGCATCAATCCTTATGCCCGGGTGCACAAGACCGAGCGCGCCAAGATTGCGCTGAGCGAAGTCTTGGAGCGCAACGCCTTCGATCTCGACCGCATCCTCGACATCGAGCCGGAGTTTCTCGAAGGCGACGGCCATGATCACGATCATCATCACGATCACGACCATGGTCACGACCACCATCATGACCACGACCATAAGCACGCGCATTCGCACGGCGGGCTCAAGCACTATCACGACGAGGACATGCAATCGATTTCGCTGCGCAGCGACAAGCCGCTCAACCCGGACAAGTTCTTTCCGTGGGTGCAGGACCTGGTGCAGAAAGAAGGCCCGAACATTTTGCGCTGCAAAGGCATCCTCGCCTTCAAGGGCGACGATCAGCGCTTCGTGTTGCAGGGGGTGCACATGATCCTCGACGGCGATCATCAACGGCCCTGGAAAGACGGCGAAAAGCGCGACAGCCGCATGGTCTTCATCGGCCGCAATTTGCCGGGCAAGATGATCGCCGAAGGATTTGAGAGCTGCATTGCGTAATCTCCTCTCATCTTCTCCCTCCCCCTTGTGGGGAGGGCGGGGTGGGGGTCGTGAGGTGGTTTGAGAGCGTGGACGACAGCACAGTGATTGCTTCGACAACAATCCGTCGCCTCCCGACCCCCACCCCTGCCCCTCCCCACAAGGGGGAGGGGTTCAGCAGCGTCTGCCGCACCCCATGACCGACACCCGCAACGACACCGCCTCCGTCGTCGAACGCGTCCATCCGATTGCGGCGAGCGGTCCGGTCATCGCCGCGCATTTTCTCGGCCGCATGGCGGTCTTCGTGCTCGGCGAGGAGGCGATGGTGTTGGCTCCGCCGCGCGGCGAGCCAAAAAGCGTCACAGTCCATGGCGGCGCGATATTGGCGACAGCCGTGGGCGAGTCGGTCGTCGTCTCGGGCGGCGACGATGGCAAAGTCGTGGAGACCGATGTCAGCGGCACAAGCCGCACCGTTGCGGCGGACCCAAAGCATCGCTGGATCGATCATGTGGCGATCGGATCCGACGGTGCGGTGGCATGGTCCGCCGGCAAGACCGCCTTCGTGCAGGCGAAAGAATTGCGCAGCTTCGAAGCGCCGTCCACGGTCGGCGGGCTCGCCTTCCTGCCCAAAGGCTTTCGGCTTGCCATCGCCCATTACAATGGCGCCACGCTGTGGTTCCCCAACGCGCCGAAGGCCGATCCGGAAAAACTCGAATGGAAGGGCTCGCATCTCGGCGTGACGGTGCACCCGGACGGCCGCTTCCTGGTCACCACCATGCAGGAGCCGATGCTGCACGGCTGGCGGCTGGTCGATCGCCAGCACATGCGGATGTCCGGCTACGCCGCGCGCGTCACTTCGCTCGGCTGGACGGTCGGCGGACGCTGGCTTGCCACCTCCGGCTCGACCCAAATCATCCTGTGGCCGTTCCAGACCAAGGACGGCCCCATGGGCAAGCAGCCAAAATTGTTGGCGCCGTCGGAGCATCGCGTGGCCGTGGTCGCCTGCCATCCGAAGCAGGACATCGTCGCCGCCGGCTATGCCGACGGCATGGTGCTGTTGGTACGGGTCGATGACGGCGCCGAGATTTTGGCGAAACGGCCCGGCGACGCACCGGTCACGGCGCTCGCCTGGAGCGCCGACGGCACGCTGCTCGCCTTCGGTACCGAGAGCGGCGAGGCCGGCATTCTCGATTTGGCCTGACTGGATTTGGCCTGAACCGGGTTCCAATCAGAGGAACTGCGCCTTCCGCCAAACGTTATCTCTGCAGAACAAGCGATTTGCAGGGAGTGCGAACATGAGCATGATCGCGAAAGGGTCATGGGGCGCGTTGCTGATTGCGCTCACCATGACATCAGCCGTAGTCGCCCAGGCCCAAGCGCCCGACCCGAAAGGCTGCACGCCGCAAGAGCGCTCAAGCCAAGCCTTGAATCAAGATGCCGACAAGAACGCCGGCGTAATTTGCCCACCGGACGTCGATCCGGCCATGAAGGCGCCGACGCCCAAGACCGGCGATACATCCGTCATCCCGCCGCCGGGCGATCCGAACGTGCAGCCGAAATAGGCTGGGCGTCGACAAGCAAAAACCCCGGGCCTCGGCCCGGGGTTTGTCTTTCGCGGCGCTGCCACCGTCAGATCACGTATTGCCGCAGCGGCGGATAGCCGTTGAAGCCGACCGACGAATAGGTCGTCGTGTAGGCGCCGGCGGCCTCGATCAAGACCTTGTCGCCGATGGCGAGCGACACCGGCAGCGGATATGGCGTCTTCTCGTACAACACGTCGACCGAATCGCAGGTCGGGCCGGCGATGATGCAGGGCGCCGTCTCGTCGCGATCCTTCGACGTGCGGATCGGGTAGCGGATCGATTCGCCGATGGTCTCGGCCAGGCCGTGGAATTTGCCGATGTCGAGATAGACCCAGCGCACCTCGTCTTCGGGGCTGCGCTTGGCGATCAGCACCACTTCGGCCTCGATGATGCCGGCATTGCCGACGAGACCCCGGCCCGGCTCGACGATGGTGTTCGGCAGGTTGTTGCCAAAGTGCTTGCGCAGCGACTTGAAGATCGCCTTGCCGTAGCTCTCGAGTTTTGGCGTCTTGCGGATGTATTTGGCCGGGAAGCCGCCGCCGAGATTGACCATGGCGAGACTGATGCCGCGCTCGGCGCAGGCGCGAAAGATTGCCGCGGTCGACGCCAGCGCGCGGTCCCAAGCCTCGACATTGTGCTGCTGCGAGCCGACATGGAACGAGATGCCGTGCGGCACCAGCCCACGCTTATGCGCCAACTCCAAAATATCGGCGGCATAGTCCGGCTCGCAGCCGAATTTTCGCGACAGCGGCCATTCCGAGCCCGATCCGTCGCAATGGATGCGGCAGATCACCCGGCTACCCGGCGCGGCCCGCGCCACCTTCTCGACCTCGGCCTCGCAGTCGACGGCGAACAGCGTGACGCCGAGCGTGAAGGCTGCCGCGATCTCGGTCTCCTTCTTGATGGTGTT
>Ga0210395_10002328_pt1 | contig 14786 bp, 12 predicted proteins | sample IncBWH4OmetaG_FD_150861 | JGI IMG/M metagenome (GOLD analysis project Ga0210395, IMG submission 150861) | Forest soil microbial communities from Barre Woods Harvard Forest LTER site, Petersham, Massachusetts, United States - Inc-BW-H-4-O ... | reverse complement strand
AAGATCCGCATAGCGCAGCGCCGGCGTGCTGCCGTTGCCGCGATCTGTCGCGATCAAAGTTGCCAGATTGGGTGCGGCGTTCTTCAGGCGCGGAAACAGATCGCTGCGTTCGGCGGTGGTGATGACCGCTTTGCAGTTGGCGTCGACGAGGCGGTAGGCGATCTCGGTTTCGGTCGAGTCGTAGCTGATCGGAACGCTGATCGCCCCCGCCCGCGCAATGGCGAAGCAGCTTTCCACCCATTCGACCGAGTTCGGCAGAAAAATCGCGACCGTATCGCCGACGGCAATGCCGTTGTCGGCGAGATGCGTGGCCAGGTTTCCGGTTCGCCCGTCAAGCGCCACATAAGTCACTGAGCTGCGCGCGTCGCGGTAGGCGACCTTGTCGCCACGCGCGGCCGCCTGCCGGCGCAGCAACTCCGGAATCGGAGCGATCAGGTCAGTCCGCAGCATTCGCGTCCCCTCGTCAAACCATGCTGAAGCCGCCGCTGATGCTGAGCACCTGCCCGGTGATCCAGCCTGAATGCGGCGACGCCAACAGCGTCACCATCGGCGCGATGTCGGCCGGCAGGCCGAGGCGGCGCAACGGATAAAGCTTGACCAGCTTTTCGCGGTTGGCGTCGACCCATTCCTTGTCGTGCGGCGTTTCCACGAGCCCCAGCGATACGGTATTTGCCGTGGTGCCGGAGCGGCCGAACTCGCGCGCCAGCGACTTCATCAGCGCGACCACGCCGGCCCGCGCCGCGGCGACGATCGCCAGGCCCGACTCACCGACGCGCGAGGAATCGCCGATGACGCTGACGATGCGGCCATTCTCGGCGGCGTCGAGATGCGGCGCTGCGGCAAAACAGCAATGGATCGCGCCGTAGAGGCAGGCGTCGATCTGGCGATGCCAATCGTCGGGCTTGGTCTCCATGAAGCGCTGGCGAATGGCGAGCCCGGCATTGTTGATCAGGATGTTGAGGCCGCCGAAATCCTGCACGATGGCATCGACCATGGCGTTGACGGCGGCAAAATCCGCAACGTCGGCCCGGTAGGCTTTGGCCTTGCCGCCCGCGCTGGCGATCTCGCCGACCAGCGCATCCGCTTCCTCGGCGGAAGAGCGGTAATTGACCGCGACGCTGGCGCCCTCGGCGGCAAGGCGGAGCGCGATCTCGCGGCCGACGCCGCTGGTTGCGCCGGTCACCAGCGCGGTCTTTCCGTTCAGGCCTAAATCCATGGTCGCTCTCTTATGTTTTGGCTTTCGCTGCCTCGATGAGGCGGAACAGACGCTCCGGTGTCACCGGAAGCTCATTGATCTCGATGCCGAGCGGGCTGAGCGCATCGGCTACCGCGTTGGCGATCGCCGCCGGCGCGCCAATCGTGCCGCCTTCGCCCATGCCGCGAAAGCCGCCGAGCGTCGTCGGCGAGGCGCTCTCGAGATGCACGACGTCCATCATGGGGATTTCGCAGGCCGACGGCACGAGATAGTCGACCAGGCTCGCGGTGTTGAGCTGGCCTTGCTCGTCATAAATGATTTCCTCGTACAGCGCGGCGCCGATGCCCTGCGCCACGCCGCCGTGCACCTGGCCGTCAACGATCAGCGGGTTGACGATCCGCCCGCAATCTTCCGCCACGGCAAAGCGATCGACGCGCACCTCGTAGGTTTCCGGATCGATCTCCACGGCGGCGATGTGCGTCGCCGACGTCGTGGTGCCGAATACCGGATCATAGGTCCTGGTCGCGGCCAGTTCGTCATGCGCATCCGGCGGCAATTGCGGCGCGCCGGAATAAACCGCGCGCGCCACATCGCGGAAGGTGATCGACCGATCGGTGCCGGCGACGGTGACCTTGCCATCCTCGGCGACAAGATCGGCCGCGGCGGCTTCGAGCAGATGTGAAGCGGCGTTGAGCAGTTTCTCCCGCACCGCCTGCGCCGCTAGCGTACCGGCGCCGCCGGCCAGCACCAGGCTCCGGCTTGCATAGGTACCGGTCGAGCCGGGCACGAGGCTGCTGTCGCCTTGCGCGATGCGGATATCGTCGAACCGGGCGCCGACATGCTCGGCGACGATCTGCGCCAGCGTCGTCTCCAGGCCTTGTCCATGCGAGGCGACGCCGAACGACGCGGTCACGCCGCCGGTTTCATCGATGCGGACGATCGCGGTTTCGGTGCCGGTATTGAGCGGCATGCCCGGCGCCACGGAAATGCGCGACCCGATGCCGGTCAGTTCTGCATAACAGGCGATGCCGATGCCGACCCAGCGGCCGGCGGCGCGCGCTTGTTTTTGCTCGCCGCGAAGCCTGTCGTAGCCGATCGCATCGCCGGCCGCGTCCAGGCATTCCTGAAAGCCGGATTTGTCCCAGACGATGCCGGACGCCACCTTGTAGGGAAGCTCCGCGGTCGGGACGAGATTGCGCCGCCGGATTTCCTTTGCGTCGACGCCGATTTTCGCCGCCGCCATGTCCATCAAGCGTTCCATGACGAAAGTCGAGATCGGCCGGCCGACGCCGCGATAAGGCCCCGTCGGCGCCTTCGAGGTCGCCACCGCCTGCACGCGGCCGCGATAATGCGGGACGCGGTACGGTCCGGGCAAAAAGCTCACGACTTGCACCGGTTCGAGCGCCGCGGTCCACGGATAGATCGAATAGGCGCCGACATCGCCGATGACGTCGGCCCGCAGGCCCGCGACATTGCCTTCATTGTCGAGCGCCAATTCCGCATCAATGATTTCGTCAAAGCCCTGGCTGTTGGCGGTGAGGTCCTCCAGGCGGTCGCTGGTCCATTTGACCGGGCGCGCCAAAAGACGCGCGGCGGCGCAGACAAAAATCTCTTCCGGATAAAGCGAGCCTTTGGCGCCGAAGCCGCCGCCGACATCCGGCGCAACCACGCGGATGCGCTCGCCCGGAATGCCCAGCGCCATCGCTAGCGCGTCGCGCACGATACCGGGCACCTGCGTGGCGGATTGCAGCGCCAGCTTTTCGCAGCTTGCGTCGTACTCGGCGAGGCATGCCCGCGGCTCCATCGCCAGTGCGGTTTTGCGGCGCATGCGAAAATGGCCGCCGACGCATACTGGCGCGGCAGCAAATGCTTCGTCCACATCGCCGCGCTTGAACTCGCGGGCGACCAGCACGTTGGTGCCGGCTTCGTCGTGGAGAAGCGGCGCATCGGGACGCAGCGCGTCCTGCGGATCGGTCACAAGCGGCAGCGGCTCGTATTCGATGGCGACGAGCTCGCTGGCATCTTCGGCCTGATAGCGGCTCGCGGCGATGATGCCGACCACCGGCTCGCCGACATAGCGGACCTTGCCGCGCGCCAGCGGCAGGATCGGCGTCGCGTAATAGTTCGGCATGCGCGAAGTGGCGACGATCGGCTTGACCTGATCGCTCAAATCCTCCGCAGTAAATACCGCGGCGACGCCATGCGCGGCGCGCGCCGCCGAGCAATCGATGGCGGCAATCCGGGCGTGCGACTGATCGCTGCGCCGGAAGGCGACGTGCAGGGTGTGCGCCGGCGTGCGGTCGTCGGTATAGGCGCCGCCGCCAGTCAGGAGGCGCAGATCCTCGGTGCGCTTGATGCGCGCGCCGATGATTTTCGGCCGGGTGTAGATTTCCGGCGCGTCATTCATAAGCGTCGGAGCCTTTGCGCAAGGTCGCCCATTGCGCGTCGTCGTGGCCGCACAGGACTGTGGCGCCGCGGGCTTCAATGCGGCGGACCTCGGTCAACGATTTCTCCAACGCCGCGGCGTTCCAGGTATTGCGCGGAATGAGGCCGGTATCGAGCGTCGAACGCAGGCTGACCGTATCGGAAGCGAGCAAAAACGTCCCGGATTTGTCGAGCGCCACCAGTGCGCCCGTGGTGCCGGGCGTATGGCCGGGCAGAGGGATCAGCACGATGCGGCCGTCGCCGAACAGATCGCGCTCGCCGTCGACCGTGTCGAGCGGCGCCGGCTGTTCCCATTCGGCCGCCAGATAGCCGGCCGCTTCGGCATCGGCCGCGCGTGCCGCCGCGACCTCTGCGGCGTGGATGACGACGGTGGCGCGCTGGAAGAAGGTATTGCAGCCGCAATGGTCGGGGTGCAGGTGCGAGCACACCACCACATCGATGTCGTCGGCAGCGAGGCCGACACCGCTTAGCGCCGCGATCACATGATCATCCGGTTGCACCACCGGAGTCATGATTTTGGCCAGACCGCCCCAACGCGCTTGCGCGTTCTCGGCCACCGCTGGATGACAGCCGGTATCGAACAGCACATTGCCCTGGCGGTGGCGGAGAAGGATGCACGACACCGGTACGTCGAGCGTCTCGCCGCGCACGGCGTTCGCGTCGTACATCGTCTTGCGTACCCGCAGCCGTCCGCCGGACAAGACGTGCATCTTCATCGCGCGGCCCAACCGGATTTCCCGGGCGCAGCGCAGCACGCAAGTGATGCGCTGCAGACCCGGGATCGTTTGAAACGCGGAGCTTGTAACGGTCCCGGATCAGCGGTGCAGCGTTTCACGCCGCACCGCATCCGGGAAAAGCGGCTTGTCTCAGCGCCGCGGCCGAATAGCGGTGCCATGCCGGCTTTTAGTTACACCTGATTGACGATGTGGGTCTTGCCGTCCCATTCCCGCGCGGCTTGATACATCGAGTGGAACACCTGTTCGGCCTGCTCGTTCATTTCGATGATTTCCGTCATTCCCGGCAAGTCGCGCGTGGTGTCGAAATAGATGACCCGGCATCCGATCGGCGCCGTATCCGAGAATGCCTCCGCGTAGCCGCGCGACCGATAGTTCGCCGCGGCCTTCTCGAAATCGCGCACGCCGACGCCCCAGTGATGAAAGCCGTGGCCGCCGCGTGTCTTCAGCGCCTCCTGAAACACCGACGGCTCCCGGTCATGCTGCTCGATCAATTCGATCATGACCTCGCCGGCGAATGCCAGCCCAAGACTGACATTCATCTTGGTCGACGTGCCGCGATAAATTCCCTTCGGCGGCACGAACGGACCGACCAGAAACCACGGCCCGACATGGAGAAGCTCGCCATAGTGGCGCATGCCTTCCTTGATATCGGCCACGGAATAGGCGACCTGAATAATGCCGTTGTCGGGCGGGCCGAAGCTGAAATGATCCATCGAATTCCCCTTTCGCGCAAATTGTTCTCATGACGCCCTGCGCGGCGTCGGCGGCCTTTAGCCGTCCAGCAATGCCACGCAGCGGGTCCAGCCTGCCGAGGCGGCTTCGATCTTGACCGGGAAGCAGCACACCTTGAAGCCGGACGGCGGCAGCGCGTCGAGATTGGTCAGCTTCTCCATGTGGCAATAGCCGATGTCGCGTCCGGCTTTGTGACCTTCCCAGATGATGCTCGGGTCGCCGCTCTCGAGAAAGCGCTTGGCGGTGAACGAGAACGGCGCGTCCCAGCTCCAGCCGTCGGTGCCGGTGACGCGCACGCCTTGCTTGAGCAGAAACAGCGTCGCCTCGCGGCCCATGCCGCAGCCTTTGTCGAGGAAGTTCGGTTGCCCGTACATGCCGCCGGCCGCGGTGTTGATGAGCACGATGTCGAGCGGCTTGAGCGCATGGCCGATGCGGTCGAGCTCGCGTTGCACGTCTTCGGCCTTGCAGACATAGCCGTCGGGCTTATCGCGAAAATCAAGCTTCACGCCCGATGCGAAGCACCATTCCAGCGGAATCTGGTCGCACTTCATCGCTGGCTTGCCGCCGTCCATGGTGCTGGCGAAATGCCAGGGCGCATCGAGGTGCGTGCCGTTGTGCGTGGTAAACGTTATGCGCTCCATCGCCGCGCCTTCGCGGTTCGGCAAATCTTCCGGCTTGAGCCCGGGGAACATGGCCGCAAAATCTTCGGCGCCCTGCCTGTGGTCGAGGTACTCGATTTTCGGCAGCATGCTCGGCGGATCGGAAGCGATTCCAGCCTTGAGCGCGACCGACAGGTCGATGATCCGCATCTATTCTCTCCCCATGCCGCCTTTGGCAGAGCCGCGTCTTGCCAAAATGCTTGGCTTTTGTTGCGTAAGCCTACGGCACTTTGCATGCCGATCGCAACGAAGGGGAGCCATGCGCGGGGCGCTCGGTGCGCGGCGCCCCGGTTTGCTGTGCAGTGCTTAGAAATCGGCACCTTTGTCAGCTTTTCGGGAGACTGGACATTCGGCGAACAGCGCCGAATGACCGAGTCTGCGCCCAAGGCGGACATTGCTCGCATACCTGGCATCGCTCGCAGCTCTTGGCCACAAGCAGAGGGTTATAGGGCTGCGGCAGTAGCCTGGGCCTGGTTGCAAATCTGCGAGTACGGTCGGCGATGCACACGAGTCAGAACTATTGTCGGCGCTGATCGGCGGCATTTGCGAAGCGCAAGTGACCGCTGTGCTGATCCGAATTGTTTATCATCCCGTGGTGTTGCTTCGGCTATTGAACGCTTGCCGGCTCAGGCTTCGCATCCTGCAGAGGCAATCCAGCGGCCTCCCAGCCGTCGGTGCCGTCCGGATACCACGCAACATTCTTATAACCCAGCGCCAACGCTCGCTTGGCGGCGTTCCACGACATCCAGCAGTCACGAAGGCAATAAAAAACCAGCAATTTTGCGCCGTCGCTCTGCGTGACTCGTTTTAGACCGAGGCGGAAATAGTTTTCTGTCTCCGCTGCTAGTTCGCCGTAACCGGTATTGGGCAGCCAGATGCTACCTGGAATGTCGCTTCGCGTTTTTTCGCGCCAGATCGTTTCGTTCGGCAAATTAGCCGGTCGAGGACTATGCGCGAGCACGTCAACAAAAACCGCACCGTTCTCCCAATGCAGTTTTGCCTCTGCGGTCGTGAGCACGCGAGCGCCGGCGAGTGTCGCAGGCGTTGGCGCGCGGTAGTGATCGAGGCGATAACCGGCCGGCTCCGGAACTTGATCTTGGCTCCGTACGTCGGAACCTAGCAGTGTCACTAAGCATATCGCGGCGACAAAGGTGCGCGCGATCCATGCGGCCATCAAACCATGTGCGAGCAATGACGTCCTGCTACACGGTAAAATTCCGCCGCTTCGCACTGTCAACATCTCGCCCTATCAACGATGCGATCGCTCGCGAGCAGCAGGCGAAACAATCGAAGACCCGTTACGCACGCATTCATGAGTGGCATTCAAGGCTTTTTCCTGGACGCAAGCAGGCTGCGCGCAACCTCGCAATTCGCTGTCCAAACGGTTAGACTTTAAAGCACCCACTTTCCGCCGTGAACCGCGCACTGCACAGGGTATCGATGTTTTTCCCACAGCACTTCAATTCGCTGGTGCGGATTAGCGCAGCCTTTTGCATTACGGCGCTCGCCGGCACGACAGCATCGACGTTTTCGCAGCAGAGCATCGATCCATTGCCAATCAGCGAGGTAGCGCCTGGCGTCTATGTTCACTTCGGCGTCAACGAATTGATGAACGCTGAGAATTACGGGGCCATCGCCAATGTCGGCTTTGTGGTTGGTGCCGATGCCGTTGCAGTGATCGATACCGGCGGCAGTGTCCGCGAAGGTCGCGCACTTCGACAAGCGGTACAGCGAGTAACCGACAAAGCAATCAAGTATGTCATTAATACCCACGCTCATCCAGATCATGTCTTCGGCAACGCGGCATTCGAAGGGCCTGCTGTTTTTGTGGGTCACCACAACTTACCAAGAGCGCTCGCGACAAATGGGCCTTTCTATATCAAGGCCTTTCGTCGTGAGATGAAATCGACACTTGACGACGTGAAGATCGTGCCACCGACCCTTGTCGTGGATGATGAGGTCAAGCTTGATCTGGGGGATAGAAGCCTCGCCCTCAAAGCATGGCGGACGTCACATACTGATAGCGATTTGACCGTTTTCGATCCCATGAGTGGGGTTCTGTTTGCCGGCGACCTGCTGTTCGTGCAACACGTCCCGGTCCTCGACGGCAGCGTTATCGGATGGCTCAAGACAATTGACGACCTTGCGCGGATTGCGGCGACAAGGGTCGTTCCCGGTCACGGCGGAATGGGCGACTGGCCTGATGCTTTAGCCGCCGAACGGACCTATTTGCGGCGTTTGGCGAGCGATTGCCGCGATCTGATCAAACGCGGCATACCCTTGGTGCAAGCCGCCGACATTGCGGGCGCCTCGCAAAAGTCGAACTGGGAGCTTTTTGACGAGTACAATAAGCGAAACGCGACTGCGGCCTATTCCGAGCTCGAATGGGAATAGCAATAGGAATAGCCTTGGCAGGCCGCAGGTCCGGACGAAGCGGAGGACAATCCATGCTTAGCATCGGTCTACGGGTAGTCGGCATGATCGCGCTTGCGGTTGCCGCAGCATCGGCAACCGGGCAACGTTCTTGGACAGCTGAATCTGTTGATCCTTGGCCTGACCTTGTGCGTGACGTGTTCGTCGGGCGACCTCTCGCGGACGGTACGGGTCTGATCGCGATCGAGATGCCTGCACGCGCCGAGGATGCCGGCATCGTTCCAGTCACGCTGAGCGCGATCATTCCGCCGGGTGACAAGCGTGTTGCTGTCGCATTCACATTGGTCGTCGATATGAATCCCGCTCCGGTCGCTGCAACCTTCAAGGTCGGGCCCGGCGTTACGACGATCTCCACGCGCGTCCGCGTGAATGACTACACCAATGTCCATGCGGTGGCGGAATTGAGCGATGGCCAACTCTACGTCGTCAGCACATTCGTGAAGGCCTCCGGCGGCTGCTCCGCGCCGATGGCCAAAGACTCCGAAGAAGCCACGGCGAACCTCGGTCAAATGCGCTTTCGGCAATTCACCGGATCGAGTGCCGGTCCCGAAGCGCAAATCATGATCCGTCATCCCAACAACTCAGGACTGCAACGCGACCAGATCACTCATCTCTATATTCCCCTGTTCATCGTGCGCGAACTGCGCCTCTGGCAGGGCGATCAGCTTCTGCTCGAAATGCAAGGAGGCATATCGATCTCGGAGGATCCAAACTTTCGCTTCTCTTACCGGCCAAATGGCGCCGCGACCTTCCGTGCCGAGGCGATTGATACGGCGGGCCATGTCTTCCGTGGCGAGTGGCCCGCCCAACCGGCCGGCTAATCCATGGCTGGCCGTTCGGGCAAAGGTCGCGGCTGCTCGATTTCTCCCTTTGGCACGAAGCTGACCTCAGAAGATGTCCGGCATGAGTCGGCAAAGTGCGCCAAAGCGGCGCCGACACGCGCGATTTTATGAGTGCAAGCCCTACGGCTTCCACTCTTGCTGCCAGGCGGCCGGCGGCTTGGCGTCGATCAGGACGAAGGCGATGCGGCAGGTCTTGTCGCCGTTATTGACCCAGGCATGGTTGGTGCCCTGCTGAATCAGGACGTCGCCGGGCTTCATGTGGATTTCTGAATCGTCCATCAGCATGTCGATCTCGCCGTCGAGTACGATGGCGTAGTCAATGCTCTTGGTCCGGTGCGAGTTCTGATGCCGCGAATAGCCCTGCGTCGCCGGATCGATGCCCATCGCCGTGAGCACCTTGTCGTGGTCGACATGGGGCGCGGCGGCAGTTGCCGAGGCGGGTGGAAAATCGACGATGCGGAAGACCGTGCCGTTGGCCGGCGGCGGCACCCCGGCATGGGCGGCGGCCTTGTCGGTGGCCCCGGTCAGCTCGACCGGAGACTCGCTGGTGACCCACAGATTGGTGACGCCGTTGCCGCCGGGGCTGCGCTGCTTCGGCATCAGCGCGCCGTCGGACAGCGCTACGGCCTTGCCGTGTTGGTCGTGGCCGATCACCACGCGTCGCACCGGTTTGAAATCCACGTTTTCCTCCTGTCGCTTGATCGTTGCCGGTCAGTCTTGCGGAATGATCGGCAAAAGCAAATGCGAGGGCCGCTTGGCGTCGTGATAGATCTTGTGCAGCGTCGTGCGGCTCGAGACGATGTGGTTGGGCACATATTCGGCGTTGGTCGCGCCGCCCACGCCGGTCGGCATGTCGGCGCTGGCGATCTCCACGCAGATACGATGACCGCGGCAGAACAGATTGGCGGTCGCCAGGATTTCGATGGCGTATTCGGTGATCGCGCCCGGTGTCACCTTCTGTTGCGCTGCGCGAGTCAACGGATGCCACGGTCGCCGCGGTTTCGAGCGCTTGGCGTCGATTGCGCGATGCGATGCCTTCAGCCATCCGCGGCTAAGCTCGCGCTCGCGAAGGTCGCGCGGCACTTCGCGCTCACCTTCGCGCACGGAGCGCACCGATCCATCGGGGCCGACATCTTTCAAGGTGATGAACCAGTTGGTGTCGTCCTGATCGATTTCGGCGAACATATTCAGCACCGAAGGTCCGGCCACCAGAATGTCGGCTGGTAGCGGATCGGTGAGATAGCGCAGCCGTACCACCATATTGGTCTGCGTCGGCGGCATTTGCACGAACGCATCCGGCGGCAGTTCGTCGTCGGCGCTCGACGGCGTAAACGGCGCGGTCTTCAGCCGCTCCCAGCCGTTGAGATAAAACTTGGTCCATTGCGTTTCCGGCAACGGCCAGTCAGCGCCGGAGCGCCATTCGTTCGCGCCCATGACCCAGTAGCGGACCGGGGGCTCGTCCATGATCCCGGTGTCGATGTTTTTGAGCCAGTGATCGTGCCAGCGGAGTATTTCGCCGTGCAGCGTGTGGAAAGGACGCTCCAGGTGGGCTGGGCCGGCGAACATCAGTTTTTTTGGCGCAGATATCTTTTCAAAATAATTCTGCGCGCCGTTGAGGTGCGTCTTGTAGGTGTAGGCGTACCAGCCCGAGCCGGTATAGGTCGGCACCTTGATTTTTTCGAAGCTCTGCTCCGCGTCCTTGACAGCCGCCTCGCTGTCGTACGGATCGATCAGCAGCGCAAAATAGGGCGGCATATGCTGCCCCTTCTGGGTCAGCACGTTGTAGACGTGCGGGTACATCCTGTAGTCGGGATTGTTGATCGCCTCCCGCCACAGAGCTTCCTTGTCCGGCGGCAACGCACCCGGCTTGCCCTTGGCGCCGTGGATGGCGGCGAAATGCATGATCAGATAACGGAAGAGATGCAGCACGCCGCCCGGATATTCCTCGCGGAAACTGCCCATCGTGCCGTAAGCGCCGCGCGGATCGAGCGGGAAGATAGCTTTCAGGTGCGGCGGATTTTGTCGCGCCACGAAAAGCTGCTCGGCGCCGAATCCGGAAATTCCGACCATGCCGACATTGCCGTCGCACCACGGCTGCTGCGCGATCCATTCGATCAGGTCGTAGCTGTCCCATTGTCGCGAGCCGCCGCCGTCGGATTTGCCGACCCCGCGCGGCGAACCAATCACATGGACATAGCCCCGCGAAACAAAAAACTTGGTATCACCGGCTTCGAGCAAGCCCGCCCATAACGACGACCAGGCCGGTTGCGGCGGCAGCGCTTCCGCCACGTCCGGCCCTTGCAGGTCTTTGTTGTAGATCGAGAAGGCGAGCAACGCCGGAAATTTTCCATCGTCATCGGGGCGATAGACGTCGATGGACAGATTGATGCCGTCGCGCATCGGCACTGCGACGTCCTTCTCGGCAATCATTCCGGAAAAACTCGGCGAGCGGTCGTAAGCGATCGGCGGGCGGTCGCCGGAGGAGTCCAATGTGTCCGGCTGCTGTGGCCTGACTTTCATGGTTCTCCCCGTGGCCGCAGATCGTTCATTATTGAGTATGTTCATAAATGAGTACGTTCATTTTCATGTCAAGATGTCGGGCCGAGGTCGACCGCGGATCGGGCGCGCTCAAGGTTCGCGGGGCGAAAGGCCGGACATCAGCAATTTGAGTTGACGCCGGAGCGCATTGAGGCCGCGCCTGAGATTGAGCTCGTCCGACGACAGCCAGCGACGAATTTCCACGTTATAGATCGAGAAAATGACCTGCGCGATCAGGCTCGGGCTTTCCGTTGACGAAATTGCTTGGCGATCGATGGCGATGCGGACGACCTCGGTGATCAGCGCCACCAGGCGTTCGCGTGTCTTGAGAAACCTCTTCGCCTCGGTTCCGGTGGCGTAAAAACTCATTTCGCGCAGCGCCAGCCGCGACAGCGCCGGCTCTTGCGCGAAGTATCGATAGTGCAACTGAAATGTCCGCAGCAGATTGTCCAGCATCGGACGATCGGGCCGGAGGATGGCGGCAGCCTGCTCGACCACCTGCTGCAAATCGTCATTGACGATCAGAAACAACAGGTCGCGCTTGGTCGCGGCATACACGAATATGGTGCCGAGACCGACGCCGGCGCGCACGGCAATTTCGCGTGTCGTGGTGTCGTCATAGCCCTTGCGGATGAACAGTTCCGACGCCGCATCCTTGATGCGACGCAGCTTGTCGAGCTTGTTGCGCTCCCGCAATCCGGCGATTTTCTGCTGCATCGGTTCGCACAAATCCGGCTGGGTTCCACGCGCGGCAAGGACGTTGTTTAGCGGCGGTCGCAGCGCTTGGGAAGCGAGCGTGTGCAAAGATCGCCGGTAACGCGAACGCTTGACAGAAAATTGAACATGCTCAATTATCACCAAGGCATCGGCGTTTGCTATTATTGCGCGGCAGTCATTGCGTACCGATGCGGCGGCGACAGAAATAAGACGGCGTCAACGCCGTCCGGGCAGGGGAGGGAATCTTGGGATTGGTCGAAGGTAAAATCTGCATTGTGACCGGCGGCGCCGGCAGTCTCGGGCTCGCCACGGTGCGCACGCTGCTGGCGGAAGGCGCCAAAGTCATGCTGGTCGATCTCGACGCCGACCGGCTTGCCAAGACCGTTCGCGAACTCAACACCGACAAAGCCGCCTTTGTCGCCGCCGACGTCACCGATGCTGCGCAGACGCGCGAATATGTCGACGCGACCGTGGCGCGTTTCGGCAAGATCGATGTGCTGTTCTCGAATGCCGGCAATGACGGCCCGCTGATGCCGATCACCGAATATCCCGAGGACCTGTTCGACAAGATCATCGCCACACACGTGCGCGGTTGCTTCCTGGCCTGCAAATACACCATCCCGCAGATGAACGACGGCGGCAGCATCATCATCACCGCGAGCATCGTCGGGGTGAAGGGCGTGCCCGGCAATTGCTCCTATGTCGCCGCCAAGCACGCCTTGATGGGCCTGATGCGCTGTGTGGCGCGGGAGGTCGCCGCGCGTCGCATTCGCGTCAACAGCGTCAATCCGGGGCCGGTCGACAATGTCTTCATGCGCACCGCCGAGAAGACCATGAGCACGCTCCTCGGCCGCGACGCCGGCGAATGGTTCGACGAGCAAATTCCGCTCGGCCGGCATGCGCGGCCGGACGAGATCGCGCAGGCGGTATGTTTTCTGGCCTCCGATCGCTCGAGCTATACCAGCGGTTCGGCGCTGATGGTCGACGGGGCTTTCTGTGCTTGACACTCAAGGCAAACCACCGCCGGGCAAATTCGGCATCGGCCAAGCCGTCCGCCGCGTCGAGGACCAGCGCTTCACCACCGGGGCCGGCCAGTTCGTCGCCGACTTTGCGCTGCCGCGGCAATGCCAGGGCGTGGCGGTGCTGTCGCCGCATGCGCATGCGGTGATCAAGCGCGTCGACGCCACGCGGGCGAAAGCGGCGCCCGGCGTGCTGTGCGTGCTCACCGGCGCTGACGCAGTGACCGACAAGGTCGGCGGCATCCCGCCGTTCTTCATGCCGGAATCCTGGGGCGGACCCACGGGCTTTTCGACCACGCGGCCGGTTCTGCTGGCCGATCGCGTCCGTTGCATCGGCGACCGCGTCGCCTTCGTCGTCGCCGAAACCGAGGCGCAGGCCCGCGATGCCGCCGAGCTGGTCGACGTCGACTATCAGCCGTTGGTCGCCCTGGTCGATCTGGAGGAGGCCGCGAAACCCGGTGCTCCCAAAATCTGGGAGCAATGCCCGGACGGCAATATCGGGGTGACGATCGTGTTCGGCGACAAGGCCGCAACCGATGCCGCTTTTGCCAATGCCAAGCACGTCGCCAAAGTCCGCCTGGTCAATAACCGCGTCACCGCCAACCCGATCGAGCCGCGCTGCGCACTCGGCGCCTACGACGCCGCCGACGGCAAATATACGCTCTACACGCCGTCGCAGGATCCGCACAGCGTGCGGGCGGCGCTGTCGTCTTTTGTCTTTCATGTGCCGGAATCGAAGATCCGCGTGGTGTCGCCCGATGTCGGCGGCGGCTTCGGCATGAAGGCCAATATCTATCCCGACGACGTTCTGGTGCTGTGGGCGGCGCGGCGCTGCGGCCGGCCGGTCAAATGGACGGCGACGCGCAGCGAAAGCCTGCTACTCGACAATCATGCCCGCGACCAGGTCGTCTACGGCGAACTGGCGCTGGACGAGAATGGCAAGTTCCTTGCTATCCGCTCCAACGCCTACCAGGCGCTCGGCGCCTATTGGTGGGGCGCCGCGACCGCGCCGCTGTTCTGGTCGGTGATGTTCATCCCGAGCCTCTACGACGTGCAGACGGTTCATTTCAGCACCAGCGCCGTGTTCACCAACACGGCGCCGACGTCGGTGTATCGCGGCGCCGGCCGGCCGGAGGCGATCTATCTGATCGAGCGCCTGGTCGAGCGCGCAGCGCGCGTGACCGGCATCGACCGGGTCGAGCTGCGCCGGCGCAACCTGATCAAGCCGGAGGCGCTGCCGTACCACACGCCGACTCACCACAACTACGACAGCGGCGAGTTCGAGAAGCTGATGGATCAATGCCTGGCGCTCGCCGACTGGAAAGGATTTGGCGCCAGGCGCAAGGAGAGCCAGCGGCGTGGCAAGCTGCGCGGCCGTGCGGTCACGCCTTACATCGAGCTCGGCGGCGTGTTCAACGAGCGCATGGAAATCCGCTTCGATCCCGGCGGCATGGTGACGATCATCGCCG
>Ga0210395_10002327_pt1 | contig 14789 bp, 17 predicted proteins | sample IncBWH4OmetaG_FD_150861 | JGI IMG/M metagenome (GOLD analysis project Ga0210395, IMG submission 150861) | Forest soil microbial communities from Barre Woods Harvard Forest LTER site, Petersham, Massachusetts, United States - Inc-BW-H-4-O ... | reverse complement strand
GTTTTATGCCCCTTGCCCTCGCTGAATATCTTCGTCACCTGGCGACGCGTTGCAGCCGCATGTCGCGTGATTGCAACGACCCGGTGATCAGCAAGGAACTGGTGATCATCAGCGTCGAGCTGGTCGAGAAGGCGGAAGCCTTCGAGGCCGAGTACGCCATACCGCACGCGGACGATCCGCACGCGGCGGAGATCACCACGCGCGAAGACGACGAGAAGTAGCCCTTCGAAGACGGCTTACGACGCCTGACGCAGCTTTGACGGTGTGCCACTGCGCAACCCGTCGAGGATGGCATTGGCCCGCGCCATGGAGAACGCGCGTGTCTTGGCGTCGAAGGCTTGCCCCGCGCCGCGCATCATGTAGCCGTGCAGCACGCCGGGAAAGATGTGCACCTCGACGTTCTTCATGCGCGAGGGGATATCGCGATAGGCGTCCAGCACCTCGGCCGGCGCCCTGCTGTCGCGGTCGCCCCAGATGATGCACACCGGCGCGCTGACACCGTCGAGCTCCTGGACGTAATCGAGGAACTGGGTGCCGTGGCAGGAAATGCCCGCGGCGTAGCCGAGGCGCTTCGGCCCGAGGATCGCGTAGGGGCCGCCGTAGCAGAAGCCCATCACGGCAGCCTGGCCGTTGAACTGCGGCAGCGTGCGTAGATAGGCGAGCGTGTCGACGAGATCGCGCTCGCCGGTCTTGATCTTCTCGAGCCGCGGCTGCGAGCGTTGCTGGGCGCGGCCGTCGTCATGGGACACCGGCCCCGGCAGCGTGCGCCAGAACAGATCCGGCGCCGCGGCGATGACGCCGTTTGCGGCAAATTCGTCGGCGATCGAGCAGATGTCGGCATCGACACCATGGACGGCGGACGCCAACACGATGGCCGGCATCTGCGCGTCGGCTTTCGGCGCGACCAGATAACAATCGAATTCGCCGCCTTCGCTGGAGCGGATCTTTACGGTTTGAGCTGACATGAACTCCTCCCGACGATACGGCGTTATTGCGCCATCCTGATAAGCTTCATTCGCGCCCGTCGAAGCCGGCATTCGCCAATGAAGATGGCACAGCGTGGCAATTTTCCGTTATGCCGGCAAGGCCACGCCCTATCTTGAAGGGCGGTGGCGCGGAGCAAGGGAAATGGCCGCTAACGCATTCTTGAGTCGCCTCGGTATCGAGCATCCGATCCTGCTCGCGCCCATGGCCGGCAGCGGCGGTACGCCGGAGCTGGCCGCTGCGGTGTCGAATGCCGGCGGCTTGGGCGCGTGGGGCGGCGCCTATGCCAGGCCCGATGAGATTGCCGCCGCGATCCGCCGCATCCGCCAGCTCACGTCGCGGCCGTTCAATATCAATCTGTTTGCCGGCGGCTATGCGAGCGACCGCAAGGTCGATCCGCAGCCGATGCTCGAGATCATGCGGCAGGCCCATGCGCGGCTGGGATTGCCGCCGCCGGTGTTGCCGCCGGTGCCGGCCGATCCATTCGAGGAGCAGTTCGCGGCCGTGTTGGAGGAACGCCCGCCGGTCTTCAGCTTCACATTTGGCACGTTATCATCCGCGCAGATCGCGACGCTCAAGAAGCGCGGCATCGCCGTCAGCGGCACGGCGACCACCGTCGAAGAGGCCCGCCGCCTGGCGCAAGCCGGCGTCGATGCGATCGTCGCCCAAGGTGCGGAGGCGGGCGCCCATCGCGGCAGTTTTGCCGTGCCGTTCGAAGCTTCGATGATCCCGGTCGCCACGCTGGTGCGCGACATTGGCGCGAGCGTTGCGCTGCCGGTCATTGCGTCCGGCGGCATCATGGACGGACGCGACGTCGCCGCCGCCATGAAGCTCGGCGCCGCCGCCGCGCAGCTCGGTACTGCCTTTTTGCCTTGCCCGGAATCGGGCGCGCCGGCCGTTTACAAGCGCGCGCTGCTCGAAGCCAAGACTGACACCACCGTCATCACCCGCGCATTCTCGGGCCGGCCGGCGCGCGGCATCGCCAATACGTTCATCGCCATGGTGGCCGGCAGCGAGCACGCCATCCTGCCGTTCCGGCAGCAGAACGATTTGACGCGGCCGATGCGCAATGCCGCCGGACTTAAAGGCGTGCCGGACTTCATCTCGCTTTGGGCCGGGCAGGGGGTGGCGCGCTCGCGCGCCATGCCGGCAGGCGAGTTGGTGAAGTTGCTGGTCGAAGAGAGCTCAGTCGTGGAAGTCGCCCGGCCGTAGCTCAATCGGCGTGCCGTGCGGGGTGCGTTCGCAGGCGTGCTCCCAGGCGTGGCGCGTGCGTTGCAGTTGCCGCGCATTGGTGACGCCCTTTTCGGCGACGATGCGCTCCAGGGTGGCGAGCCAATGGTGATAATAGGTCTCGCCGGTGTCGGGATCGCCAGCGGCTTGCGCCTTCTTGATCTCGTCGCCGAGGGTTGCCGCCCATTCCTTCCAGGTGAACAGGCCGCGCTCATGGAGCGACAGCGCCAGCGCGAATGCTTCCGCCTCCCACGGCGCGCGGAACACCGGCCCATCGTCGTTGCGGGGGATGCCGGCGACGGACTGCGTCGCGCGCAGCGCGGCGGTGTCGGCGGTCATGCCGGCTCCAGATACGGCTCAAATGCCTCGATCGAGATCTTGAGCGACGGATCGGAATTTTCGCCCCACAATTCGCGGCCGTCGAACAGCACGGTGTAGAGCCATTGCGGATCGTCGCCCTTGCCGAGCGCGGCGGTGTCGGGAAAGACGTGACAGCCGCGGATCGCCTCGACGACGCCGACTTTTTCGCGCGCGTAGCGCGGCAGCCGCGTGTGGGTTTCCGGATGGATGTTCCTGGTGCGCACGCGGTCGCCGGCCTTGAAGCGGGCAGAGGTTTTGGCCGGGCGGCTGAACGAGCCGCGCGACAATGTGTTCGGCACGTCGGCGGCGGTGAGCTTGCGTTTAAGTGTCTTGCCGGGACGCAGCGCGTGGCCGGCTTTGATCTCGTCGGCGCCGGCGAGGCCGAGCTCGACCACGAGGTTCTCCAGCCGCACCGCCCACTTCCGGTAATAGGAGCTGGTCAGATAAACGTCCGGCGGCAAGCGCTCGATGCCGAAGCGGGTCTGGTCGATTGTCCAGATGCCGGTGTAGCCCATGGCGCGGTTGAGGGCGAGCGTGCGGCCTTCCCACGGCGCGTGAAACACCGGCTCGTCCGGCTCGGGCTCGACTTTGCCGAAACCGTGCATGCCGCCCATGTCGTGGATGCCGTCCATTATGCAACCTCTTTTGCGCTTTTCGGCAGGCCGGTGCCGATCATGCAATCGCGCGTCACCAGCGAGGCGAGTTTTTCCTCGCTCCAGCCCTCGGTGCCCGGAGGCCGCATCGGCAGCACGATGAAGCGCGTCTCGGCGGTCGAGTCCCAGACGCGCAGATCGGTGCCGGCCGGCAACGTCACGCCGAAATCGGCGAGCACGCCGCGCGGGTCGTTGACCGCCCGCGAGCGGTACGGCGCCGACTTGTACCAGACCGGCGGCAAGCCGAGCACTTCCCACGGATAGCAGGAGCACAAGGTGCAGACGATCATGTTGTGCTGCTTCGGCGTGTTCTCGACCGCAATGAGATGGTCGCCAACGCGGTTGAGCAGGCCGAGCGAAGCCACCGCCTTGCTGCCGTCTTCGAGCAGCGCGCGCTTGAACGCCGGATCGCTCCAGGCCTTGGCGACGACTCTGGCGCCGTTGTGCGGGCCGACCTTGGTCTCATAGGCCTCGATGATGACGTCGAGCGCCGCCGGGTCGATATAGCCTTTCTCGGCCAGCACGGTCTCGAGCGCGCGCACGCGCAGCTGCATCTCGGAGAGCTCCGAGCCGTGCTCGTGGTGATCGTCGTGATCGTGGTCATGCGCCATGCCATGCTTCCTTCCCTGCGCTTTGCGGAGCCCATTATAGTACGCTGGGCAACCATGAGAAATACGGCCGAACGCATTGCCGGCAGCATCGACCGCGTCATAGCGGCCATCGGCCGCGCCGCGACGTGGTGCTGCCTCTACATCGTGCTCGCCGAGTTTGCCGTGGTGGTGATGCGCTATGCGCTCGGCATCGGCTCGATCCGCCTGCAGGAATCGGTGCTTTACGCCCACGCCGCCCTGTTCATGCTCGCCGCTGCCTGGACGCTCCAAGTCGGCGGCCACGTGCGCGTCGATGTCTTCTATGCGCAGGCAAGCCCGCGCCGGCGCGCCGTCATCGACCTCGTTGGCGCCATCGTCTTTCTGTTTCCGTTCGCGGTCGCGGTCGCGGCACTGTCGCTGCCATACGTCGGCCGGTCCTGGGCCATCCTTGAAGGCTCGCGCGAAACCAGCGGCCTGCCGTTGGTCTATCTGCTCAAGGCGCTCATTCCGCTGTTCGCATTCCTGATCGGCTTGCAGGGCATCGCCCAAGCGATCCGCGCTGCGCTGGTTCTGGCGGGACCGCGCGCGCCATGAGCGAATTCCTCGCCGTCGCGATGGTGGTGGCGGTCTGTGCGCTGCTGCTGGTCGGCTATCCCGTGGCGCTGACGCTCGCCGGCGTTTCGCTCGGCTTCGCCGCGATCGGCGCGGCGTCGGGCGTCATGAATCTCGCGCTGCTTGGCGCACTGCCGGCGCGCATTTTTGGCGTCATGAGCAACGACGTGCTGCTCGCCATCCCGTTGTTCATCTTCATGGGCGTGATGCTGGAGCGCTCGCGCATCGCCGAGGATTTGTTGGAAACCATGGGCCGGCTGTTCGGCGCGCTGCCGGGCGGCCTCGGCTTTTCGGTGATCGTTGTCGGCGTGCTGCTCGCCGCCGCCAAGGGCGTCGTCGGCGCCACCACGGTGACCATGGGGCTGATCGTGCTGCCGACAATGCTGCGGCACGGCTACGACAAGGCGCTCGCGGCGGGCACGGTGGCGGCGACCGCGACCTTGGCGCAGATTTTCCCGCCGGCGACCGTACTGGTGTTGCTCGGCGACCAGCTCAGCAACTCCTACCAGGCCGCGCAATTGGAAGAGGGCAATTTCGCGCCGCAAACGGTCTCCGTCGCCGACCTGTTCGCCGGCGCCATCATTCCCGGCCTCGTCCTGGTACTGCTGTATCTGTTCTATCTAATCGGCGTCGCGATCTTCTTTCCGCAAAAATCGCCGGCGATCGCGCCCGACCCCGATGCGCCGCATGGTTTCGCGCTGGCGCGCCGGCTGATTGCGGTGCTCATCGCGCCGATCGCGCTGATCCTCGCCGTGCTTGGCTCCATCCTCGGCGGCGTGGCGACGCCGACCGAAGCGGCGTCGGTGGGTGCCGTCGGCGCCATCCTGCTTGCGGTATTGCGGTCAGGCGCCACCGGCCTGCTGATGCCGGTGATGGTGCGTACCACCCAAATCACCAGCATGATCTTCGTGATCCTGATCGGCGCGACCTTGTTCAGCCTGGTGTTCCGCGGCCTCGGCGGCGATGTCATGGTGGAGCGAACGCTCACCAACCTGCCGGGCGGCGTCGCCGGCGCGACGCTCGCGGTGATGGCGGCGCTGTTCCTGCTCGGCTTCGTCATGGATGCCTTTGAGATCATCTTCGTGGTGGTGCCGATCGTGGCGCCGGTGCTGCTCAAAATGCCGGGCGTCGATCCGGTCTGGCTCGGCATCATGATGGCGGTGAACCTGCAGACCTCCTACATGCACCCGCCGCTCGGCCCGACCCTGTTCTACCTGCGCGGCGTCGCGCCGCCGGAAGTCACCACCCGGCATATTTATTTGGGCATCATTCCCTATGTGCTGATCCAGCTGGCGATGTTGGTGGCGCTATGGTTTCTGCCGGCGCTGGCGACCTGGTTGCCGCACAAACTGTATGGCTCGTGAACTATAATGTCGCGCTTCGATCTCATTGCTGTGAACGCGTGGGCCATGAGCGTGTGGTGAAAACGTTGCAGCTCGTCCAAGGCACGGCCGACGATATTGCCTTCGTCATGGCGGCGGAACGGCTGCCCGGATACGACGAGCTCGTCGGGCGATGGAGCGAGGCGCAACACCGCGCGGCGCTTGCCGACGGTCGCCACACCTACTTCATCGCGCGCCTTGAATCGCAAGACATCGGCTTCGCCATCGTTCGCGACTGGGCTTCTCCCGAACGTACGGCTTGCATCAAGCGGCTTGCCGTTTCTAGCCCCGGTCGAGGCCACGGCAGAATGTTGCTGGCCGGTCTCGTCGATCTCATTTTTGGCGATACCGATGCCCATCGGATTTGGCTCGGCGTCTTTCCAGAAAACGACCGGGCGCGCCGCGCTTATGAAGCCGTCGGCTTCAAGGCCGAAGGTCTTGCCCGCGGCAGCGCGTTCTTCGGCGGCGTCTATCGCGATGAATTGGTCATGGCGCTGCTGCGGCCGGAGTGGTCGGCTGGTCGAGATGTGAACGACGCAAAGTTTTAGCTGTAGCCGACCGAGCGGAACTGGCGATTGTAGACTTCGGCAATCTCTTTGCGGCGCGCCGTCAGCCGCGCGACGTCGTCGGGGAGATTGGCCGCCTGGGCCATCGCAATGGCTTTGGTCAAATAGGCGCGCGCATCTTCGTAGCAGACCTTCGCCGCGGGCGCTCGCGCATCGTACATGGCGTCATAAGCGGCTTCGGCGTGCTCTTCGTATCGCGTCATCTTCGCGCGCATCCGCCGGCGCAATAAGACCCAAATGATGGGGTGATCGATCATCGGTTCGGCAAGCGCATGAGCATGATGGCTCGTGACTGTTACAGATCGTCGAGCCCGTATTCCGCCCAGCGCGCATCGACCCGCGCTGCGTCGTCGGCATGCGGCTTGACCGTCGGCGGAAAGCGCTCGTTGTTCCAGCGCGCCTGCCGCGGGTGTTTCCACGACCGCGTGGCGTCGATCAGCATGCGGTTCCACAGCCCGGTGCCGAGCTGTTCGACGTTGCGATCCTCCAACGGCGTCGACGGATCGATCGGCGAGCCGAAAATCCCCGGGAAGATCACGACGCCGCCTTCGCCGGCATTGACCCTATGCGCATAAGCCCATTCGACCTGCTCGTCGGCCGCCGGATCGATGTCCTCTTCCACCACGATGACGTGCTTGTAGCGATATTGCGCGGCGGCATTGCCCCACAGCGCCGCGGCGATCTGCTTCGGCTGGCCCTGGTAGTGCTTCTTGATCTGGATGCGAATGTTGACGCCATTGGTGATCGGCGGCGCGTAGACGTCGAGGATGCCGGGAATGCCGGCGCCGTTCAAAATATTCCAAGCGATGGCGGCGCGCTGCACCGAGGACATCACGCTGTTCTCGCTATAGGAGCCGGGCAGCGTGCCTTCCAGCGAGCCGCAGAAGATCGGATCGCGCCGGTGGGTGATGCAGGTCACCGTCATGGTTGGCCGCGGCGTCGGCAGGTCGGAGACGTAGCCGGTGTATTCGCCGAACGGTCCTTCCATCTCATACGTGGACGGGTCATCGCTGATGGTGCCTTCGATGACGATCTCGGCGCTGGCCGGCACTTCGAGATCGACGGTCTCGCAGCGAATGAGTTGCGCCGGCTCGCCGCGATAGCCGCCCATCACGTCGTATTCGCAGACGCCCGACGGCAGCGGCGAGCCTGAGAGAAAAGACATGATCGGATCCCAGCCGATCACGCAGGCGACCGGCATCGGCTTGCCGCGCGCCGCCCATTTGACGAAATGCGCGCCCCAGTGCTGGCCGCCTTTGACCAGGAGGAACGGCGCGGTGTCCTTGTGCCCGATCATGCCGCGGTACATGCCGACATTCATCACGCCGGTGTCGGGGTCCTTGGTCACGATGGAGGAGAAGGTGTGGATATAGCGGCCGCCTTCGAGGTAGTGCCATTTCGGCACCGGGAATTCGGTCTGGTCGATATCCTTGCCGCGGACGATGACCTCTTTCACCGGCCCAGAGTCGACGAGCACCGGCGCAATGGTCTCGCGGTTTTTCTTCATCACGTATTGGACTAGGTCGCGATTGGTGGCGTCGTGTGGAAAGCCGAGCGCCAGCGCCAGCCGCGAGCGGGAGCCGAGCCCGCTGGCGAACAGCTTTGTGCAGCGGCCGTTGGCGTAACCTTTGATGTTCTCGAACAGCACCGCCGGGCCTTTTTTCTCCAGCACGCGGCGCGTCACCGCGCCGATCTCGCGGTCCCAATCCACTTCGGCCTTGATGCGCCGCAGCTCGCCATGCTGATCGAGCTGCGCCATCCATTGCCGCATATCCAAAAAGCCCATCACGTACTCACTTTCGCCTTCGCCGCCGCGGACGATCGCCGCGCTTGATAACGGCATTAATTCCCGCAATTCTCAACCTGGCAATGGGCCAGTCACGGGCCGGATGCCGGGAGCGACCATGACGGCAAGCGAAATCTTCGATCTGCACGGCAAGGTCGCATTGGTGACCGGCGCCTCGAGCGGCCTCGGCGTGCGCTTTGCCGAGTGCCTCGCCGAGAACGGCGCCGCGGTGGTGCTGGTGGCGCGCCGCGCCGATCGGCTTGCGGACCTCAAGGCGCGCATCGAAAAATCCGGCGGCCGCGCGCTCGCCGTCGAGGCCGATGTGCGCGACCGCGTGGCAATGGCGGCGGCCTTCGATGCCGCGGAGAAAAATTTCGGCACTGTCACCATCCTGGTCAACAATGCCGGCGTGGCGCACGCCGGCCGCGCCGTCGACATGCCGGAAGAGGAATGGCGGCGCATCCTCTCGACCAATCTCGACGCGGTGTTCTATTGCGCCCAGGAAGCCGCGCGGCGGATGCTCGCGGCCGGCTCGGGCGGCGCCATCGTCAATATCGCCTCCGTGCTCGGCTTCGGCGTCGCCAAAGGCGTCGTCGCCTATGCGACGGCCAAGGCCGGCGTGATCCAGATGACAAAAGCGCTGGCGCTCGAGCTCGCCTTCAAGGGCATCCGCGTCAACGCCATCGCGCCCGGCTGGATCGTCACCGAGCTCAACCGCGATTATCTGATGAGCGAAAAGGGCGCGGCGCTCAAGCGCGAGATTCCGATCGGCCGCTTCGGCGAAGAGCGCGATCTCGACGGCCCGCTGCTCCTGCTCGTCTCCGACGCCGGCCGCTTCGTCACCGGCACGACCATCGTCGCCGACGGCGGCCAAGTGGTGGCGCTACGCGGTTAGTCATTGGTGCCCGTTCAGATCGAAATCTGACGGCCGATTTCCACGACCTGCTGGCTCGGCAAGCGGAAATAGTCGGTGACGTGCGCCGAGTTCCTGCCCATGGCGGCGAATATCGCTTCCTGCCAGTGCGGTAGCGCCGCGCCTTGGCGGCGGTGCACGATGTGTTCGTGACCGACATAGTAGGTCACGTCGTCGAGCAGGATATGGCAGCCGCGCTGCTGCGCCTCTTTCAACAGCAGCGGAATATCCGGCCGTTGCATGAAGCCGAAATGCGCGGTGACACGCCAGAAATTTTCGCCCTCCTGCTCAACCGACATGCGCTCCGGCCAAACCACCCGCGGCCGCGACTCGGTCAACACGCGCAGCACCACCACGCGCTCATGCAGCGCGCGATTGTGGCGCAGATGCCAGATCATCACCGGCGGAACGCCGCTTCCGGTCCGGGTGAGAAAGACAGCCGTGCCCGGCACCCGCGGCACGCCGCGCGCCTTCAGATCGGCGAGGAAATGCGACACCGACACAGGCGCCTGCTCGATCTGGTGCATGACCGCCGCCGAGCCGCGATGCCAGATCAGCATCAGCCCGTAGACGATGGCGGCGAGCAAGAGCGGCACATAGCCGCCGTCCGCGATCTTCACCGAGTTGGCCGCGAAAAATCCGGCATCGACGACAACGAACAGGCCGGCCACCGCGAGGCTGGTGGCGAGACGCCACTGCCACATCTCGCGCATGGCGATGAACAGAAGAAAAGACGTCATCAGCATGGTGAGCGACACCGCAATGCCGTAGGCCGCGGCAAGGTTGTCCGATTTGTGAAACAGCACGGTGAGCGTGATGGTGACGGCCATCAGCAGCCAATTGACGGCGCCGACATAGATTTGGCCGTAACCCTTTTCCGAGGTCTGCGTGATGTGCAGGCGCGGCAGCCAGCCGAGTTGAATGGCCTGCCGGGTCATGGAAAAAGCGCCGGTGATGATCGATTGGCTGGCGATGATCGTGGCGACCGTGGCCAGGCAGACCAGCGGAATGAGCAACTGCTCCGGGCACAGGCGGTAGAAAATATTGTTGGCGATCGACTCGCCGCGCAGCGCGATCGCGCATTGTCCGGCATAATTGAGCACCAGGCAGGGAAACACGATCCATGACCAGGCGATGCGGATCGGGCCTTTGCCGAAATGGCCCATATCGGCATAGAGCGCTTCGGCACCGGTGACGCAGAGGAATATTCCCCCCAACACCAGGAAGCCGCTGAAACCGTTCGTGGCGAGCAAGTGCGCGCCGTAATACGGGTTGATCGCCTGCAGCACTGACGGGTGCTGGGCGATGCCCCACAGGCCGAGCGCGCCGATGGTCGCGAACCACACGAGCATGATCGGGCCGAACGCGGCGCCGATGCGCGAGGTCCCGAGCGGCTGGACCGCGAACAGCGCCAAGAGGATGACGACGGCGGCCGGCACCACGTAGGTGTGAACCGCGGGCGCCGCGATATCGAGGCCTTCGAGCGCCGACAGCACCGAAATCGCCGGCGTGATCGCGCCGTCGCCGTAGATCAGCGCGGCGCCGAGAAGCCCCAGCACGACGATCGCGGGGCGTTGCTGTTGCTTGATGCCTAAGAGCGACATCAAGGCGAGGATGCCGCCTTCGCCTTCGTTGTCGATCGACATGGCGACCGTGACGTATTTGATGGAGGTGATCAGGAACAGGGTCCAGATCACCAGCGACAGGATGCCGAGAACGCGCTCGGGCGTGGCGTCGCCGTGCAGATAGTCGAAGGCGGTTTTCAGGGTGTAGAGCGGGCTGGTGCCGATATCGCCGAACACGATGCCGAGCGCTGCGACCCCCATCGCCGCCAGCGCGGCGGGGCGAGGCTTGGCAAGCGCGGCATGGCCGAGATCATCGGGCAGAACCGACGTCATGATGGACGTTGGCGACCCGCAGCCGCCCCGAGCGCACGCATCCGATTGCCCTCGCCTCAATACGGTTGGACAAGATGGTTTAGCGTGCGTGACGCCGTGATGACAGAGCTAATTGCTTAACGGCGATCAAGCGGCTCGGTTGGCCCGAAGTCCCGCCAATGCCGCCTTGCCTGTGCGGGTCGCTTCGGACATCGTTGCAAAAAAATCGGATTGCCGCACCGGCTTGCTCTTCCCGGCCGTGTAAATCTCCCATCGCCACGATTTGGGCGGACGCCCTCTGTTTTTGATGGCGAGCGAGTAGTCGTACTCCGCATCCTTTTCGACATCGGCGTACGCGTCGAATTCACGAGCAACTGGAGCGGACAGCTTGCTGATCATTGGCTGAATCCACGTTGACCTTTATCAAGGCGCCTCGATCGCAGACTGCGTCCGCCAATCAAGGCAGTCTGAGCAATTTTGAACACTCGGACGGTTTGGAAGAACAAAGAGCCCCGGCCGACAATGCTACGCGATCACAGCGGCCGGTGCATGCGGCCGAACAGCCACCCCAAGCCGAGCGCGATGGCCACGGCCGTATAGGGCTGCGTCTCGACGGTGTTGCGCAGCGCCTTCTCGAACGAGCCGGCGGTCTTGCGTGCCGCCGTGGCTGTGGCGTCGGCAACGCTCGAAGCGCTGTCGCGGGCCTGGCCAAAAATGTCGCCGGCGGCGTCTTGGACCTCGCCAGCGACATTGGCGGCCTGTTTCTTGGCATCGCCGAAAGCGCGGTTGAAATCGGAGTTCTGCGTGCGGGTGTCGGGCATGGGGTGCTCCCTCGGGAAAAGTGTCGCGGGACAACGCCCGAGCCGCCCAAAGGTTCGGCAACCGGAACGTTTGCGGCGTCGCGGTGTTGTTCCGGCAGCCGATTTCGGCGACCGAGGGCCGTGACATGGACGAACCGAAGCGACAACAGCCCGAAATTCCGCCGCCGTTGCCGATAACCGAGCCACAGCCCAGCCCTCCGGAAATCCCGCCAGGCATTGACCCACCGGAAAAGAGCAGCCCCACCACGGGAGAGAATTGATGTTTCAGCATCGTACGTCGGAGTTTGACCCCCGCGTCACCGCCATTGCCGGTCATCTGCGCGCCATCGAGAAGGAATTGGGCGTGCTGGGCAAAAGCGCCGGCCGGCGCGCGTCGTCGAGCGTTTCGGCCGCGAGCAATCAGATCGTCGAAGCGATCTGGCCGATCCTCAACGAAATCGGCGATTCCTTGCGCCGCGGCCAGCGCGTGGCGATCGACGAGGCGGCGAGTTTTGGCAACGAAGCGGTCAAGCGCGGCGCCAGGATGGGCAGCGATGCGCTCGGCCAGATCGCCGATCAAGCCAAGCGCCGTCCGCTGATCACGCTGGCGGTCGCTATCGGCGTCGGCGTTTTGATCGGGGCCGCGGCGCGCCGGAATTAGCGGCCGCACTTCTGCATCACCTGTCATTGAGATCGGGCACGCCGCCCTGCTACTTTGCCGTAACGCAGGTCTTCCTGCCGGCCGGCAAAGGGTCATGGGCTCGGAACAGATCGCCATCCTTCTTGCCGGCGCATTGGCCGGTGGCGTCGTCAACGGCCTGACCGGCTTCGGCACCGCCATCACCGCGCTCGGCATCTGGGTTTACGCCGTCGCGCCGGCCACGGCGGCATCGTTGGCGATCGTTTGCTCGGTCGTGTCGCAATTGCAGACGCTGCATTTGATCTGGCGCACCATCAATTGGCCGCGGGTGCTGGTCTTCGTCATTCCGGGCGTGGTCGGCGTGCCGCTCGGCACTTTGCTGCTGCCGCATATCGATCCGAGATTTTTCAAGCTTGGGCTGGGATTTTTCCTGGTCGTCTATCCGGCCTACGTGCTGCTGCGCAAAGGCCGGATCGAGAGCGCCTGGGGTGGCCGGACCGCCGACGGCATCGTCGGATTTGGCGGCGGCGTGCTGGGCGGACTGACCGGCCTGTCGGGTGTGCTCCCTGTCGTGTGGACCGACGTCCGCGGCTGGACCAAGGAGCAACGCCGCGGCGTCGTGCAATTTTTCAATATCGCAATATTGTCGCTCGCCCTGCTATCGCACGCCGCGTCGGGACTGTTGACGCGACAGGTGGCGCTCGATGCCATGATCGCGCTTCCGGCCACGATCGCCGGTGCGTGGTCGGGCGCCTACATCTACCGGCGGCTCGCCGACCGCGGCTATCAGCGCGCGGTCATGGTGCTGCTGCTGATCTCGGGCGTCGCGCTGCTGTGGACCAGCCGGTGACGGTCGCGATTTTTGTCAGCAACGGTTGCCACACGGCGGAAAGCGCGGCGGCGGCGGCGGCGGGGGTGGCGGCGGAGTGATCTGGTTGGCGCCGAAATTCGTCGCATTGCCGAGAATCTGGGTGGCGCTGTACTCGCCGCCGGTGGTCGGCGACCACGGCGTCTGCGGGCAGTTGGCGCCCTGCAACGCACCGAAGCCGCAATGGCCGATATTCGCCCCCTTGAAGCCGGGGACGCCGCCGTCCTCTCCGGGCGTGCTCGAGGTATGCGCCTGATAGAAGGCGACCTCGGCCGTGGGAATACGCCCCAGGTCCTGGATCAGCGTATTCCAGCTTAGGATCAACGCCCCGAAGTCGGACCGCGTGAGCAGGAATGTGCCGGCGCCGTTGGTGATCGTGATGATGCCGAAGTGGTTGACGACCTTGGTGCCGCCCGGGCCCTGAATGACGGTCACGGTGCCGCCGCGGATGCCGATATTGGCCGACGACGTCGTGATCGTCGCCTCACCCTGATGGCTCAATTGGCCGCCGACGAAGCGCAGCGTCCCCTTGGTCAGCGACACCAGCATGTTGCCGCTCTTGGCGTTCGGATCGTAGACGTATTCGTCGATGACGATGTCGGTGTTCGGCGCGATGCTCATCGTCGACTTGTCGGTGAACAACAGCTGCACGGTTCCCGCCGGCGTGGTGTGAACCTTCTCCTTGTGCACGATGTGGGCGCCGACGACGAGCGGCGCGGTGGTGCCGCCGGGCGGCGTCGATTCCGACAGCGGATTGACCGCAGTCGCGGTGCCGACCTGTTGCGCCGACGCCGATGTTGCGACGAGCAGCGCGCTGGTGAGCGCAACGATGAAACGGCGCGATTGTCGCATTGCTGACCTTTAGAACCGCATGGTCGGGCCGGCGGTGACGCTGAAGTCATGCATCGAGAACGCCGAGACGTTGGACACGTCGGCGCGGTATTGCGCCAGCATGCCCAGATAAAGCAGTTTCCAGATCGGCACTTCGAGGCCGAGCCCCAAGCGCCATTCCAGAATGTTCGGCGTGGTGTTCGGATCGATGGTCGGATCGGGCGCGTTGTATTGCCACCAGCTCAGGCCGGCCGTCGGCGTCAAGGTCCAGGTCCGGCCGTCGTTGAGCGGCGAGAAATTCCACGGCAGCCAGACGTCGCCGGCGTAGGCGTTGTAGCCAAACGGGTTGAAGTTGGCGTCGGCGTGCGCGTAGGTGACGCGCGACTGAAAGCCCAAGCTCGCATAGACCGGCCCGGACGCCTGCAGCCCGACGGTCGACAGTGCGCCGGTCATGCCGCTGGCCAGCGGATAGAGCGTCAAGTTGCGAAAGCTCTGTTGGACGATTTCGGCGTAAGGGTCGAGCGAGACGTCGCCGAGTTTGACGTGCGCGGTCAGGCCGCCGCCGAGGCCGCCATAATACGCCGCGTCCGCCAGCGTCGCGCCGGTGGCGACAAAATAGGGTTTGATCGACAAGCCGGTGGCGGTGTCGGAGACGATGCCGAAGCGCGGCCCGGCGCGTAATTCCATCACGCCGATA
>Ga0210395_10002325_pt1 | contig 14790 bp, 11 predicted proteins | sample IncBWH4OmetaG_FD_150861 | JGI IMG/M metagenome (GOLD analysis project Ga0210395, IMG submission 150861) | Forest soil microbial communities from Barre Woods Harvard Forest LTER site, Petersham, Massachusetts, United States - Inc-BW-H-4-O ... | reverse complement strand
CGCCCGCGCGCTCCCGCCAGCGAGGCGTGCCCGCTCGCCGTTCCCAGATTTCCGCCGTCCGCTCCGAACCGTAATTCGGGAGTCAGCGTGCTGCCCGCGCGCGTCCACACCTGCACCACGCTGGTCATCGCATCCGATCCATACAACGTGCTCTGTGCCCCGCGAACGAATTCCATGCGATCGCCCTGTGCCAGCGACAAAGTACCGAAGTCGAACGTCCCGCCGGGTTCATTCACCGTCACTCCATCGACAATCACCTTGTTGTAATTCGATTCCCCGCCGCGCACGAAAAGTGACGCTAGTCCGCCGCGCTGCCCCGCCGTGTTGACCACCGCCCCCGGCAAGAAGCGCACCGCATCGTTGGCCGCGACCGGCTGCATGGTCGTCAGTTGCTCGCCGCTCAGCGTCTCCACGTCCGCGCCCGCTGCTTCGCCCAACACCGGAGTGCGCGTCGCGCTCACCACGACAGTTTCCGAAGCCGTCGCCAGCCGCAGCTTCACGGTGATGTCGGTCTGCGACGAAACCACGACCGTCTCCACTGCAAATCCCGGGGCCAGGACGCGCACCTCGTACTGTCCCGCGCCCGGCGGATAAAGAATCGCAGTCCCTTCCGCCGACGTGCTCTGCGTCGCCAAAACTTTCTCTTCCTGCAGCAGCGACACCTGTGCCCCCGCAACCGCCGCACCTTGCGGATCCACCACTTTAATTCTGAGATCGGCCGCGGAAGCGGCCACAGAAAGAGAAAACGAAAAAGAGAGAAGCAGAAACAGAAAACGGACGAAACGCATACATTCCTCCTTAGATCGCGAAAGAGGTTGAAGTAAACGGATCGCGCCGGTCTCCTGGCTTCGCGAGTAAGGATGACGACCTCCATCATCCGGTAACGCCCTCGCCCTTCCCGGAATTTCTTCCAGTGGACGAAAGCAGTTTCCTCGCTTACAGTTGCGCGGCAGCGCGGGATTTTCACCCGCTTCCCAGTCTTCACCAAGCGGCAAAGACGCGCGTTCCAAACGACATTCCAAAGAACAATGAACCACCAACAAAACGGAATCAACCGTCGCCAAGAAATCTAACGGCTGGGAATGACGAAGTCAAATGTGATTGTCATGCGGCGCACTGAAACGAGGGTGCCCCATGTCTCGCATCTTTTGCGAGACATGGAATTTCTGATGTCGATAGCGAAGCCCATCCCATCCGCGAAAGCCTGCCCTGAGCGAAGTCGAAGGGCGGTGAAAGCATCGTCGATGCGCTAAAATTAACCAGGCAGCTTCGCCCTCCGGATGTGACGGGCAAATCCATCCAAAGGAGAAACTGCCATGAACCCCGAATCCTTCTACGAACCCAGCAGCAAGCGTCGCAAGGGATTCCCGTCGGAGTCGAAAGTTAAGCGCGGCTTTCCGAATAGTTCACTCTGACAAGGAGCTATTCGAGAAGCTAGGGCGTAAAGATCCCTGTCCGTGCGGGTCTGGGCGCAGATTTCAAGAACTGCTGTATGCGAACAGGCCAGTACGACGGATCGCTCCGCAACCACTACCAGCGATAAATGAAAAGGGCACGGCTAAATGCCGTGCCTTTTTTCCGCTGGGTGTCGCCGTTATTCGTGCCGCAAAGCCTCAATCGGATTCAGCCGCGAGGCGCGAAATGCCGGGATCATGCCACTGATCAGCCCCACCGCCCCCAAAATCAGCGTGGACGCGATCAGCGTTCCCGGAGAGATGATCAGCCGGATGTCCCCAGCCTCTCCGTTCTTGGCGAACGCGCTGTACAACGTAAGTCTGCCCACCGAAAGGGCGACCGCATAGGCCAGGATCACTCCCAGCACGCCGCCGATGAACGTAATCGTCAGTGCCTCGGCCAGGAACTGCAGCAGAATGTAACGTCGCGGTGCGCCCAACGCTTTCTGCACGCCAATCTCGCGCGTGCGCTGCGTCACCGAAACCAGCATGATATTCATCAGGCCGACGCCGCCAATCCCCAGCGTAAGCGTGCCGATAAATCCCATCAAAATTTTCAGCCCCAGTGTGATGATTTCGAACTGATGCACCTGCGTCATCAGGTTGAATACTTCCACCGCCTGGTGGTCCGTCTGGCTGAACTTGTGTTCCGCCGCCAGGATGGTGCGCACCGATTGCTCCAGACTCTCGTACTCCGGCGTCTGGTAGGTGAACCAGATCGTGTCCAGGTAGTGTGTATTCTTCAGATCGCTCATGGTGCTGAACGGGACATACACCACGCGATTGATATCGTCATTCCCTTCCTGCATCTTCGCGCTCAGCACTCCGATCACTTCGAAGCTGAGGCCCTCGACCCGTATGTGTTCGCCCAACGCGTTGCGCCCCGAAAAAAGTTTTTCCTTCGCTTCCGAGCCGATCACCGCTACCCGTGCCCGCTGGATCTCGTCTTCCGGGTTATAGAAGCGGCCCTGGTCCAGTTTGAGCGAGCGCACGTCAAACACATTCGGAAAATTGCCCGTCACCGCCCAGGTGAACACCCGCGTATCGAACTGAATGCTGGTCTGCTTGCTCACCTCGGGAGTGATCTGGGTAATTTGCGGAAGGTTGCTGGTGAGCGTCTCTACGTCATCCTGCGTGAATCGCACCAGCATTCCGGCTTTCTTCCCGCCCGCCTGCATCGAGGTGCGTCCCGGAACCACGATCACCAGCTTGGTGCCGAAATTCGCAAAGATGTTCGCGCAGGCCTTCCCAAAGCCGTCGCCATAGGCGAGCAGCATGACCACCGTTGCGATGCCCCAGGCCATGCCCAGCATGGTGAGCGCAGTGCGCCGCCGGTTGTGGCGCATCGCACCGTACGCTTCCTGGAACAAATCCTGGAACATATTTCCCCTGAGTGTCGACTAACGACGACCGTTCTAATATCCCTCTTGCCGGAGCGCTTCCACCGGTTGCAGCATCGCCGCCTTGCGCGCGGGATAAAGCCCCGCCACTACTCCCGCCACCGTCAAGCTGCCGATCGCCAGCAACGCCGACATCGGCACCAATTTTGGCGGATCGAATCCGCCCGGTCCCTGCACCGTCCCCATCATCCCCATCAAGCCCGCCGCAATTCCCATCCCGATCACGCCACTGCCCAACGTGAGGAGCAATCCCTCCAGAAAAAAATGAAACAGAATGCTGCGGTTGGTCGCGCCCAGAGCTTTCCGCAATCCGATCTCATGCGTCCGCTCGCTGACGGCCACCAGCATGATGTTGATCACCCCGATGGCGCCCAGAGCGAGCGTCACCATTCCCACCGCTCCCAGAAACATGTTCATGACATCGAAAATCGTCCCCACCATTTTCGATTCCTGGATCGAATCCCACCCATCAAACGCGTTTTGGTCGCTGGCATCGAACCCGTGATTCCGGGCAACGATCTTGTGTACATCGTCCTGCGCCAGAGCATGTTCCGCCGTGACCCGGGGTTGATATTCCACAAAAGAAATCGACTTCTGATGGTTCTCTCCCTTCAGCGGAAAGTTCGTCGCCATGACCGGGAAGGGGATGTAGCCGCGCATATTCAACCAGGTGTTGTCGCCGCGGCCCAGGTGCGGCATGCTGCCGATCACTTCGAACCTCAACCCGTTGATCAGCACGAACGCTCCCAGCGACGGCCTCCCCGGGAACAGATTTTTTTTCAGCTCGTTGCCTAGAACGATCACATTGCGGCTCTGCGCTTCGTCCATTTCATTGAGCCAGCGGCCTTCCGCGAGCGGAAGATAACTGATCTCGTTAAGCTGCGGCTCCACGCCAAGAATTTCCACTCCGGCCGTGGCGAATTCGCTCACCTCGTGCAGGTCGCTGCGCGAAATCAACGGGCAGGCATTGCCCACATGGGGAGCGTCCCGGCGAATATCCACGTAGTCCTCATAGGTCAGCAGATACGGCTTCGCGGAGTTCATACTGCCCTTTACCGCGGGCGCGCGCCCCGGGAAGATAAACATGATGTCCCGCCCGAACTCGGCCAATTCGCGCTTGTTGCCCGAGCGAAACCCTTCCCCGACGCCCACCAGCAGAAGCAGCGACCCCACTCCCCATGCGATGCCGAACATGGTCAGGAACGAGCGCAGCTTATGCGCCCACAGATTGCGGAAGATTTGGGCGAAGATGTCTAAAACCGTGCGCATAATACTAAAGACGTTGGAAGTCTTCGATTGTTACAGCTTGCGCTTGAAATGGCACAAAATTTGGACGCCTAGCCTCTTGGGGATTCGTCCTTTCGAGCTCGACCGAATCAACTTGGAGATTTGATGCTGGCTTCGAGCCGGATGGTGGTACGTCCTCTGTTCGCCTAAAACAATCGCCATTGCGCAATTATAAAACCGGCATAGGGTGCGCGCTATCGAGATATTTCAACGGTTGCGCTTTGACGAAACCCTATCTCCAGAACGCCTCGCCGTAAATACGCGACTAGAATGGTGACATGGCAAAAGTTCCTGTCGCTGGGGAAATTGTGAAGGACTTCGAGTTGCTGGATTCCACACGCGCGCCCAGGCGATTATCCGAGTTGGTCTCCCAGGAGGGGCGGCTGGTTCTGCTCTTCTATCGCGGGAATTGGTGACCGTTTTGCCTCCGCCAGTTGGCGGATTATCGCGAACACTATCCGGAAATCAGGTCAGCGGGCGCGAGCCTGGTGGCGGTTTCGGTGGATTCGTGCGAATCATCGGAGGCCTTGCGAACGCAGCTCGCATTGCCGTTTCCGATTTTGTGCGATACGGAGCGACGCGTGGTCAAGGACTGGGACATCTACAACGCGCGCGAAAGAGGCGGCATCGCCAAACCAGCCGTCTTCGTGATCGATCCCAACCAGGTAGTCCGTTACGCTTCGGTGGACTCGGTCGCGACGCGCGTTCCAGCCGTCGAGATTGTCCACTGGCTACAAAGTGCTGCCAATGCGCCGCCGATTCGACGCAGAGTTCACATCCCTATGTTATCGGAGTGGATCAGGGCGATTCGGAATCACTTTCAAAGTTAGGCGAATGAATTCGTCGATGAGTGATACCGGGATTTTTCGCCAACAGATCTTCCCATCGGAAGCATTCTTGGTGTCTAAAATGACTGAGACCTGATTCGCAGGAGATCGCGATGCTGAGATGCGGAAAAACTCTGGTTCTTGCGCTTGTTTTCGCAGCATCTTTTCCAAGCGCCAGCTTTGTGACAGCGCAGACGGCGACCACAAGTAGTTCGCTGGTTCGTCCGTGCACTGCTAACGAAGGTGCGGTCGGAGGCTACCCAGAAGTGATCCGCTTGTTGGCAGACGAACAACCGACATTCAGCTGGTGCGAGGCAGTAGATGTGCCTTGGCTTCCAAATGCTCAGATCCTGCGTTTCCACACCGCAGTTCACGTCGACTACTCGTCGGTCTGCACGATTGTCAAGGCTACAAGCGAATCTCCCGTGCGCTTGATCCGGGCCGCCGGAGAAGGAATGGTCGCAATGCCGTCCCCGAGCCTGCGAAGCAACCTTGATGCCATGAACAGTCTGCTGAAATCGGTGCCTGCCCTCACGGATTCACAACTTGGATCGGCGAGCGTTCTCTACCTCTTCCTAATCCACCGAGAAATTCGACGGAGCTTTTTTAGCAAACCAGCGACTAAGTATCCTTTGGCCGAAGCCGGCTACCGGATACGCTATCAGAAACGTGGGAAGAGCCGATCGGTTTCCCTGAGTGCCCGAACCAGCGACTGGAAACTCACCTTTTCCTCGCACAAAGACGGCCTGCATCTGGATTCAATCGAGCAGAAAAGTGGCAATTGAAGGGGGCCTGACCGGAAGTCATCTGTTGTAATCAGGACACTCACTCACTGCGTACTCATCCTACCCGCCCAACCTCCCCTGCAACTCCAGCAGCCCCGCAATCCACTCATTCAGCCCGTCGGCTTCCATCCACAAGTCCTTCAACTCCGAATTCCTCCGCACCCGATCCACTGCCCGAATCGCCACAGCCTGAAGCTCTTCGGTGAACGCCTGCGGATGTTTCCCCACCCAATCCCGGATCTTGGCCTGCGTTCCATCAGCCCCACTCCGACGCAGCGCCGCAACCACCTCCGCCGCCGCGACCGCAACGCTCGCCGCCGGCCCTTCCAGATACTCCGGATCATCCGCCGCATGCGCCAATATTCGCGTCAACTCCTCGGGCGTAATCGCATCCAGCCCCGCCACCCAATCCGCCGCATCGTCATTCTCAAAACTTCCCGTCCCCCAAGCCCCCACAAATCCCTCCTCGAACGATCGCCATTGGCAATTATAAAACCGGCACAGGTTGCCCCACCCTTCTCGCGTTCTTTGCGAGAGGGTGGGCCTTGACTGTTGTCTCCGGCATCCGCCCGCCCCCTTCGTTGACTTACCCCATCATCCCGCCTACCATACCGCCACCGCATGATTGGCCAAACTATCTCTCACTACCGCATCACCGAAAAGCTCGGCGGTGGCGGCATGGGAGTCGTCTATAAAGCCGAGGACATTCGCCTTCACCGTTTCGTCGCCCTGAAATTTCTTCCCGACGATGTCTCCCGCGATCCTCAGTCTCTCGCCCGTTTTCAGCGCGAAGCCCAGGCCGCGTCCGCGCTCAACCATCCCAACATCTGCACCATCTATGACATCGGCGACCAGGACGGCAAAGCCTTCATCGCCATGGAATTTCTCGATGGTGTAACCCTGAAACACCGCATCGGCTCGAGGCCGATGGAGCTCGAAGTCCTGCTCGATTTGGCAATCGAGATTGCCGATGCCCTCGACGCCGCCCATTCCAAAGGCATCGTCCATCGCGACATCAAGCCCGCAAATCTTTTCGTGACCGAGCGTGGTCACGCCAAAATTCTCGACTTCGGTCTGGCCAAAACTCACGCCACCACCACTCCCGACGGCGCCACCATCGCCAGCGCCGACGATCCACACCTCACCAGTCCGGGCAGCACTCTCGGCACCGTCGCCTACATGTCTCCCGAACAGGCGCTCGGCAAAGACCTCGACGCTCGCACCGACGTTTTTTCCTTCGGCGCGGTGCTCTACGAGATGGCCACCGGCACGCTCCCCTTTCGCGGAGACACCACCGCCGCGACCTTCGACGCCATCCTCCACAAAGAACCCGCGCCTCCGCTGCAGCTCAATCCCGACCTCCCGCTGGAACTCGGCCGCATCATCCGCAAGGCACTCGAACGCGATCGCGAAATCCGCTATCAAAGCGCAGCGGAAATCCGCGCCGACCTGAAAGGCCTGAAGCGCGATACCACCTCCGGCAGAGTAAGCGTTGCAGTCGCCACTGCTACACCAACTCGAAAACCGAAACGTCTCTGGCCTTGGATCGCCGCACCAGCCGCCCTGCTGGCGGTAGCCGCATTGGTCTGGTTCTTAATTCCCGTCAGCCTGCCCAGAGTCACCGGCACGACGCAGATTACCCATGACGGCGTCTCCATGGGAAGGATGTTGACCGACGGCGCTCGGATCTACGTTAATCAGTTTCGTTCTCAAGGTCCTGCGCTGGTCCAGGTGTCGGTGACGGGCGGCGAGACTTCCGCGATTCCGACGCCCGTCCCTGACATGGTGATCGACGACATTTCCGCCGACCATTCCCAACTGCTGGTCCACACGGTGGCGCCCACGGGCAGCAGGGAAACGCCTTTGTGGGCTGTGCCCTTGCCTGCCGGTTCTCCCCGGCGGCTGGGCAACATCGTGGCCAACGACGGCGGTTGGTCGCGCGATGGACGGCAGATGGTGTTCATCAAGGGCTCGGATCTATATCTGGCCAACGCCGATGGGACTGCTCCGCACCTTCTGGTCTCGACGCCCGGCTCTCCCTTTGCTCCCCGCTTCTCTCCCAATGGAAGCCGGATACGCTTTTCGCTTCAGGACCAGGCCAACACCAATTCCCTATGGGAAGTCCGCACCGACGGAACCGACCTGCAACAGTTGTTCAAGGGATGGCACGCTTCGCCCAACGAATGTTGTGGCCGCTGGACCGAAGATGGACGCTACTACGTCTTCGAGAGTGGCGCCGACAATAACGCCGGCCAGGGAAGCAATATTTTTGCTCTCGCGGAGCCGACCAGCATCTTCCGCAAAACTTCCCACACGCCCGTCCAGCTTACAACCGGTCCAGTCTTGTATTCCTCGGCTGTGGCCGACATCAGTGGCAAGAAGCTGTTTGTCGAGGGTATGCAGCCGCGCGCCGAGCTTGTCCGCTACGATGCCGCTGCGAAGCAGTTTGTCCCATTTCTCGGCGGAATTTCCGCCACCGATGTCGCCTTTTCGCGCGACGGCAAATGGGTCGCCTACCGCAGCGTGCCCGACACCACCTTATGGCGCAGCCGCGTGGATGGCACCGAGCGCTTGCAGCTTACGTATCCGCCCGCGGCCGCGACGCTGCCCACCTGGTCTCCAGACGGAACCCAAATCGCTTTCATCTCTGCTCAAGTCGGTAAGCCCTGGAAGATCTTCCTGATTTCCGCGCAGGGAGGCTCGCCCGAAGAACTGCTCCCGGAAAACGTTGGAGAAGTGGATGCGACTTGGTCGCCGGACGGCGCCCAACTCGCCTTCGGGCGCGTTTCCACCATGAACACCGGAACCATCGATATTCAACTGGTAGACATGAAGACCCGCCAGGTTTCCACCTTTCCCGGTACCAAGGGCTTTTTTTCCCCGCGCTGGTCTCCCGACGGTCACTACCTCGCAGCCATCAGTGTCGAGGGCTCAAAGAAACTCATGCTCTATGATTTCCGCACGCAAAAATGGGCGGAGTGGCTTACCGAAACCAGCAATGTGGACTATCCCTACTGGTCGGCGGACAGCCGCTACATGTACTACGACAACATCATCACCGGCAATCCTAAATGCCGCCGCGTGAAGGTCGGGGATAACCACGCCGAGGACCTCTTCAGTCTGATTGGACTGCGCCGCTACTTCACAATCTGGGGTTCATGGAGCGGTCAGGCGCCCGACGACTCCCGCCTCTTCGTGCGCGACGTCAGCACCCAGGACATCTACGCCCTCGATGTCGAGCTTCCTTGATGTTTTCCTGGCTTGATGTTTCCTGGCACCCTCCTCTACGGCGGATCGATTGCCGGGAAGGCGACAGCCGTGAGCGCCACCGGGCCCACACCCGTGGGGAACGGCGACCCGGGCAAAGGGGCAAGACTGCCGGTGGTCCCGTCGGCCACGAAACCCAGCACTCTGTTGGATTCGGCATCGGGAACGTAGAAAATATCGGTTACCCGCGGGTTCGTCACAAAATTGCCAGATGCCGTGCCGGAGGCGAACGGAGATCCCTGAATCTCCGTCAGGAAGCCCGTGTTCTGGTCTGCGCTGTAGCCGGAGATGGTGTGGTCAACGCTGTTCATCGCGTACACAAAGTTGCCAATGCCAAACACCGTCGTGGGCCCGCGTCCCGCCGCGAACGGAGAGCCGGGAAGCGGGGTCAGAGTTCCAGTTCCATTGATGGAAAACGCCGCAATCTCATCGAGCCCACTCAGCGCAACATAAAGTATGCTCCCAGTTATGCCGTCCCCGCCGGCAAACATTCCGGCTGGTGCACTATTGGGCGGCGTGGCGAACGGAGAACCGGCCACCGGCGTCAGCCCGCCATCGGAGCCGATCGTAAAAGCCCAAATGCCGCCGCCCGTGAAATCGGCGGCGTAGAGAAGGGAAATGCTGGGCGAACCGGTATAAGCGGAAACCAGATAACGCGGAGCCGTTCCTGCGGCAAAGGGTGAGCCCGGAATCGCCATTAGCGCCCCGCCCGGAGCGATGCTTAGCGCAGACACCGTACCGTTGGTATCGCCGGCATAGAGAAAATTGCCGAAGGTTAGAAGTCCTACTGGAGTTCCGGCCTGACCGCCCAGGCCGAAAGGCGATCCCGACAACACCGTGAGACTGCCGTCACTGCCGCTTGCCCCGAAGGCATCAATGGCATTGCTGCTCGGATCTGATACATACACTGGACCACTGTAGGGAGGCTGCGGCACAAACCCTAATCCCACGATATCGGGCCCATTGGCGGGGCCCGGCGTCGATTGCGCCGGTCCCAGAGTCTCTCCCGAATTGATCGCCATGGTCAGAACCTGGTTGCTGTTGGTGGTCGCGTACAGAAACGCGCATCCCCCACACAGGTTGGTTCGGGTGTCAACGCCATTGCTGCCGCAACCCGCGAGGGCCATCAACAGCACTGCCAAGGAAAGAGATTTCACCACGCTGGCGAGCCTGCACATCGCTACTCCTCCGGCGTCGAGATCAGGCCTCGACGGTTTAGCATCGCGAACCCTGGGCGAATAAAAAGTTGCTGACTTCGTGCTTGAGAACTCAGCCTTCCATTGTACGCCGGGCGGGTGGGGGAATCGAACTCACCTCCTTGCGGCACGAACCGCCGGGTGGGGACCCTCGAGTCCGTCTCGTCCTCGCGCACCGCCCCTCCCCAAATCCGTCGTCCGTTAAGTCCCAGTCCCGGTGAGCGAAGCACTCTGCGGGCTTGCCCCTCCGTTGTCGGTAACGCTGACCGACGCCGCCCGCGCCCCGGTTGCCGTGGGCTTGAACGTCACTTTGATCGTACAGCTCCCGTGCGCCGCGACGCTCTTGCCGCAATTATTCGTCTCCGCGAAGTCGCTAGGATCCGTTCCCGTAATACTAATCAGCGTGATCGAGACCGCGCTCGCTCCAGCATTTGCTAGCGTGATCGCCGCCGCCGCACTGCTCGTCCCCACTTTCTGATCTCCAAAATTCACTCCCACCGGCGTCAGCGTGATCGCCGTTCCCGTACCGCTCAGAATTACTTTCTGCGGGCTCTTCGTCGTGTTGTCAGTAACGGAAAGCGTTCCGCTCGCCGTGCCCCCCACAGTCGGGTGGAACGTCACCTCGATCTGGCAACTCCCGCTTACTACGAGGCTCGATGGGCAGTTATTGGTCTCGTGGAACGCCCCAGATGCAGCCACGCTTGAAATCGTCACCGCCTGGTCGCCCGTATTGGTCAACGTGGCGGTCTGCGTCGCGCTCGACGTCCCAACCACCTGGGTCGCGAACTTCAGGCTGGCAGGCAGCAAACTGGCCGCTGGAGGCGTGATTCCCGTCCCGCTGAGCGCGACCGTCTGCGGGCTCGCCGTGCCCTTGTAGCTCACCGTAAGCGCAGCCACCAGCGCCCCGCCCCGCTTCGGCGCGAAAGTAACCGAGATCGTACAACTGTCGCCTGCCGCCAGGCTCGTTCCGCAAGCGTTGGTCTGCGTGAACTGTCCTGAGTTCGTTCCCGTAATGCTGATCCCATTGATGGTCAGGGCAGTGGTTCCCACATTCGTCAGCGTAGCCGTCTGCGCAGTGCTCGTCGTCTCCACGTTCTGACTGCCAAAGGCGAGACTCAAGGGTGTGAGATCTACGGCGGACTGCAACAGCAGGTATCCGTTCCCAGTAACCACATCCAGCTTGCCGTCGTTGTTGAAGTCCCCAACCGCCGCCGATTCTGCATACGGTGGGATCGTAAACTGGAAGTCACGCAGGTACGCGCCGTTGCCCGCCCCAAGTGCAATCGTAAGCTGTGAAGGAACGCCGTTGTCGAAGAGGAGTGCGTCGAGCTTGCCGTCACCGTTGAAATCGCCCTCACCGGCGGGAAATGCGCCGGCGTTGGGGCATCCTGCCTCCGTAAAGGTCGCATTGCCGGAACCTAGCCAGATGCACCCACCCGCGACGAGCAGGTCCAGCTTCCCGTCATGATTCATATCGGCCGTCAGCGCGATCGGATAAGAGTACGCTCCCACCGTGCCCGATTCCTGAAAGTCACCCTTGCCGTCTCCCAGGAATATGTCGATCAGGTTCAAGCTGCCCGGTTCCGGAATCGCCAAATCGAGTTTCCCGTCACCATTGAAGTCTCCGATGGCCGGAGAGCCCGCAAAATAGCTTATGTAGATGGGATTTCCGGGACCGTTAAAAGTACCGTCTCCATTTCCCGTGAAAATTTCAAACCACTGTTCTCCCAGATCGTATTCCGTCACATACAAGTCGAGCTTCCCATCCCCGTTGAAATCGCCGGTCGCGATGTAATTGCCTCCTCCGCGAGCGCCGTAGGTCCAGCTCACGTTGAAGGTGCCGTCCCCGTTCCCCAGCAGCACCGTCACCTTTCCACAGCAATCGACCGCCACGATGTCGAGCTTACCGTCCCCGTTAAAGTCGCCGGTAAACATCTCCAATGCAAAGCCGTTGTAGTTCGTGTTCACGATGGCCGGCTGAAAGCCGCCCTTCCCATTGCCCAGCGACACGTTCAAGTGCGTGCTTGTCCAGGCGACGTCCAGCTTGCCGTCGTTATTGAAGTCTCCCACCACGACGTTGGTCGCATTTGGAAAAGGCTGGCTGATCGCCATGCCAATCGACGATGATTCCGAGGTCACCGGGAAAAACACAACATTCGACGTTCCTCCTCCCGGCGCCGGATTAGTCACCGTGACCCAAGTCGTCTTGGCCCCCGACACGTCGGAGGCGTTGATCGTCGCCTTCAGCTGGCGGCTCGAAATCACTTCCGTCAACCGCGGCGACCCGTTCCAATTCACCACCGCCGCCGAAGCGAATCCGGTTCCGTTCACCGTCAAGGTGAACGCCTTGCTCCCCGGCGCAATGCTCGCCGGAATCAATCCCTGGTTTACCAGCGGAACCTGCGCGATCGCACTCACCGCCGCCAGAACTGCCACCGCCGCGCCAGCCAAGTAGCCGGATTTCATAAGGGGTCTCCCGCGCTTGCCGTAAGTCTAGTCCCAAAATGTGAATGATCAAAGAATCGAAAAAGATTGCCTCTCAAACTCAGGCCGGTGGCCCATTCTTTACGCCGCAAAGTACTTGACAATAACCGGGAGCCCCGCTACTCTATCCCAATGTTCGACCCGCGCCCCCACCGCTTCCGCCGTTTTCGTCGTTCGGTCGGGCACGATTCCGTCTCGCCCTCGCGCACCGCTCCTGAAGTCTTCGCCGACCTCCGCTTCATCCGCGACACCATGGAGCGCTCCGCCGCCTTCACCGCCGTCTCCGGCTGGGGACAAGTTCTTCTCGGCGTGACCGCCCTCGCCGCCGCCTGGCTCGCCGCCCAACAGAGCTCTCCGTTTACCTGGCTCCGCGTCTGGCTGGCCGAAGGCCTGCTCGCCGCCGCCATCGGATTACTTGCCTGCACCTGGAAGGCAAATCGCCGCGGCCTCCCATTATTTTCCGGCCCCGCCCGCAAAGTCGCACTCGGCCTCGCGCCGCCACTCTTCGCCGGCGCGTTCCTGACATTCCTGCTATTCCGTTCCGGCCTGCAGTCCGCGCTGCCCGCCACCTGGCTCCTGCTCTACGGCGCCGGCATCATGACCGGAGGTTCCTTCTCCGTTCCCATCGTCCCCGTGATGGGCGTCTGCTTCATGCTTCTCGGCGGCCTGGCCGTGCTCGCCCCGGCGCTCTGGGGCAACTGGTTTCTCGCCGCCGGTTTCGGCGGCCTGCATATCCTCTTCGGACTTCTCATCGCGAGGCGACACGGTGGCTAGACCGCTTCCATCCCACCGCAAGCCCGCGTCTCAGCCTCGGGAAAAACATCGCGAGCAGTCCGCCCCGCGCGCTCCCGAACTCCCCGAACTCGATCGCCTGATCCACGAGCGCATTCGCCTCGGCATCGTCAGCGCTCTCGCCACCAACGATTCCCTCAGCTTCAACGACCTCAAGCGCGTCCTCAAAACCACTGACGGCAATCTCAGCGTTCACGCCCGCAAACTCGAAGAGGCGCAATACATTTCCTGCGTAAAATTTTTCGAAGGCCGCGTCCCCCGCACCGAATACCGCCTGACCGCCGCCGGCCGCCGCGCCCTCGCCGAATATCTGGATCAAATGGAAGAATGGATCCGCGTCACCCGCGAAGAATAACTAATCACTGACCACTGTCCTCTGGCAACTGCCCTTGCTACAATCCCGCCCATGCGACTCAGCCTCATCCTCCTCGTTCTCACCGCCGTCCTCACCGCGCAAGCCACGAAAGAAGTCGAAATCACCGCCGAGCCCCACCACCGCCTCGTCTTCGAGAACGCGCAAGTCCACGTCTTCAACGTCGACGTCGCCCCCCACACCGACACGCTCCTGCACCGCCATCGCCACGACTACCTCTACGTTACCCTCGGCGACTCCGAAGTCGTGAACGCCGTTCAAGGCAAAGATCCCGTTACCGTCAACCTCCAAGACGGCCAGACCGGATTCCTCACCGGCGGCTACGCCCACATCGCCCGCAATGTTTCCAACAGTTCCTTCCGCAACGTCACCGTCGAACTCCTGCAGGACGACAAACTCCGCCACTCCACTTTCCAGTGGGATGCAACCCGCGGCCTCGACATCCTTCACGGCGGCACCGCAGAAATTCTCTTCGTCAAAGACGGCATCCGCGTCACCGAATTCGAACTCCAACCCGGAGGTGTCGTCCCCACCCACCACCACCCGGGCCCGCACCTGCTAGTCGCCGTCACCGACCTCGACATTCGCAGCGACGTAGAAGGCACCGGCCCAATGTCGGGGCCCATGCCCGGTCACTTCATGTCGGGCCAAGTCAAATGGCTCCCCGGCGGCTACTCCCACAGCATCACCAACACCGGCCAAGCCCCTGCCAAATTCGTAACCCTGGAATTCCCCAAAGAATAAAGTCATAAGGAAGAAGGGAAAGAGAGTTTCACATGCGAAAGATTCAAGTGGGGACATCCGCCCCCGGCTGTCCTTCGAGCGCAGCTCGAAGGTTTTGATTCTGATGCTGACGCGGAAGCCGGAAGCCGGAAGCCGAGAGCCGGCAGCCGAGGGTTAGAAGCTCCCCCTAATCACCGGACGC
>Ga0210395_10002324_pt1 | contig 14791 bp, 12 predicted proteins | sample IncBWH4OmetaG_FD_150861 | JGI IMG/M metagenome (GOLD analysis project Ga0210395, IMG submission 150861) | Forest soil microbial communities from Barre Woods Harvard Forest LTER site, Petersham, Massachusetts, United States - Inc-BW-H-4-O ... | reverse complement strand
CAACAGCGGCATGGCATAGAGATAAATGGCAAGCCCGATCAGCATGCCCACGCCGGCGGCGGCAAATCCGTAGTGCCAGCCGGCCTTCTCGCCCAGCGTGCCGCAAACCAGCGGCGCCAGGAACGCGCCGAGATTGATGCCGACATAGAAGATTGAATAGGCGCGGTCGCGGCGGTGGTCGCCGGGCGGATAGAGCCATCCGACCTGAGTGGAAATATTCGGCTTGAAGGCGCCGTTGCCGAGGATGAGCGCCAGCAGCGCAAACAGCAGCAGCGGCTCGATCGCCATCAGAAAATGGCCGATCGCCATCAGCATCGCGCCGACCACCACGGTGCGGCGCTGACCGAGGACGCGGTCGGCGAGCAGCCCGCCGAAGATCGGCGTCAGATAGACCAGAGCGGTGTAAAAGCCGTAGATCTGCGACGACAATGGCTGCACGTCGAGCGGTCCGAACACCGCCTCCAAGCCGTTCTTGAGGCCGGCAAGCCCGATCACCTCGCCGGCATGACCAGGCAGCAGCACATATTTCGTCATGTAAAGAACGAGCAGCGCGCGCATCCCGTAATAGGAAAAGCGCTCCCACATCTCGGTGGTGAACAGGAAGGCAAGGCCCTTGGGATGCCCGAAGAACTCGTCGCCGGAGGCCATGCCGTTCGATTGGGCGGGGTCATGGGCAGATCGGGCAGCCTCAGCCAAGATCGGTCCCTACCATTCTCATTCCCGGCGATCGTGAGTATAAGGCGGGTCGGGTTCGACGATAGCATGAGCGCCGACGCTAACGCGCCTCACGCGCCGTTCGAGACGTACTTGAGGGAGATAACGCTTGACCAAATTCGGTATCGGCCAGCCGGTTCCCCGGCTCGAGGATCCCCGCTTCATCACCGGCCGCGGCCGCTATGTCGACGACATCGACATGCCGCTTCAGTGCCACGGCGTTTTGGTGATGTCGCCGCACGCGCACGCGCGGATCAAGAGCATCGACACGGCGGCGGCCAAGGCCGCTCCCGGCGTTCTCGCGGTGCTCACCGGCGCCGACGTCGAGGCCGACAAGATCGGCAGCCTGGTGCCGGTCATGCCCGAGGACATGGGCGGACCGAAGGGCTACCGGACGCTGCGGCCGATCCTGTCGAGCGGCAAGGTACGGGCGGTCGGCGACCGCGTCGCTTTTGTGGTGGCGGAAACCTTGCAGCAGGCGCGCGACGCCGCCGAATTGATCGCCATCGATTACGAGCCTTTGCCGGCCGTGGTTTCGCTCGAGGATGCAGTTAAGCCGGGCGCGCCGGTCATCTGGGATGGCGCGCCCAACAATGTCGCCGTCGGGCTGATGATGGGCGACAAGGCGGCGACCGATGCGGCCTTCGCCGGCGCCAAGCACGTGGTTTCGGTCAAACTCGTCAACAATCGCGTCAGCGCCAATTCGATCGAGCCGCGCGCCGCGATCGGCCAATACCATCCGGACAGCGAGAGCTACACGCTCTACTCGACCTCGCAGAACCCGCACGGCCACCGCCAACACGTCTCCGGCGACGTGCTGAAAGTGCCGCAGATCAAGGTGCGGGTGATCTCGCCCGACGTCGGCGGCGGCTTCGGCATGAAAGGCGCGGTCTACCCCGAGGATGCGCTGGTGGTGTGGGCTTCGCGCCGCTGCGGCGGCCGGCCGGTGAAATGGGTCTCGACCCGTTCTGAAGCCTTTCTTAGCGATGCCCACGGCCGCGATCAGGTCGTGACCGGCGAATTGGCGCTCGACGAGCGCGGCAAGATCCTCGGCCTGCGCGTCGATGCGTTGCACGACATGGGCTCGCATGTGTTCGATGCATCGATAGTCGTGCCGCTGTTCGCGCTGAAGCTGGCGCCGGGGGTCTATCAGGTCCCGGCGGTACATGCCGCCGGGCGCGCCGTGCTTACCAACACGCCACCGTTGCAGCCCTATCGCGGCGCCGGCCGGCCGGAGGCGACCTATCTGATCGAGCAATTGCTCGATCGCGCCGCCCACGTCATCGGCGTCGATCCGATCGAGATCAGGCGGCGCAACTTCGTGCCGCCCACGGCGATGCCGCACAAGCTGCATTCCGGCATCGCCTATGACAGCGGCGAGTTCATGCGGGTGATGGACGAGTGCCTCAAGCTCGCCGACTGGAGCGGCTTCGCCAAGCGCGCTGCGCAATCGAAGAAGGACGGCAAACTGCGCGGCCGCGGCATCGGCTATTTCATCGAGGAGGCCGCGATCTTCAACGACCGCATGGTGATCCGCTTCGACCCGAGCGGCACCCTGATGATTCTCGCCGGCACCCATTCGCACGGCCAGGGGCATCAGACCGTCTACACGCAGATGGTGCACGAATGGCTCGGCGTGCCGATGGAGTCGATCAGCTTCATCCAGGGCGACACCAACGAGGTCGCGGTCGGCCGCGGCACCTACGGTTCGCGCAGCATGCATGTCGGCGGCAACGCGCTCAAAAAGGCGGCCGACGCCATCATCGAGAAGGCCAAGCCGATGGCGGCGATGATGCTGGAAGCGGCGGCGGGCGACATCGAATTCAAGAACGGCAGCTTCCACATTGTCGGCACCGATCGTGCGCTGCCGCTGACCGCGGTGGCGCAATCGCTGCACCGGCCGATGTTCCTGCCGCCGCAATTCGAAGTCGGCCTCGAAGCCTCCGGCACGTTCGCCGCCGAGCCGTCGAACTTTCCCAACGGCTGCCACGTCTGCGAAGTCGAGATCGATCCGGAGACCGGCGTCGTCACGCTGGCCCGCTACGCCGCGGTCGACGACGTCGGCAAGATCATGAACGCGCTGTTGTGCGAGGGCCAGATCCATGGCGGCGTCGCTCAAGGTGTCGGCCAGGCGCTGATGGAATCGATCGTGTTCGATACTGACGGCCAACTTGTGACCGGCAGCTTCCAGGACTACGCCATGCCGCGCGCCACGGACTTTCCCGACCTGGTGTCGGAATTGACCGAGGTGCCGGCGACGACCAATCCGCTCGGCATCAAGGGTGCGGGCGAAGCCGGCGCCACCGGCGCGCCGCCGGCCGTGATCGGCGCCATCCTCGACGCGCTGCGTCCGCTCGGTATCGATCACATCGACATGCCGGCGACGCCAAACAAGATCTGGCAGGCGATCCACGCCGCGAACGGCGCCAAGGCGGCGGCGGAGTAAGATGCCGTGCGATATTTGCGACTATCGGCGCTATGGGCTTTGGTCTTGTTTCCGGGCCCGGCCGCCGCCGAGACAGCGTGGGATGTGCTGCAGCGGATCGGCCGGACGGGGACCTGGGCCGCGAATTGTTGGTTTGGACCGAGCTGGAGAAATCACTGGGTCACCGCGTTTCGTGACCCCGACGGTACCGTGAGACAAAAGATAGATCGCGGCACCGACGGACCGTCGCTGACGAGCGTGGTCGACAGCGCGCAAATTCTAACGCCTTCCACCTTGCAGATTCGCGTCCGCCATGACGACCCAAATTACGGCGCGCAGAATGGCTTTTTCTATGACATCGTCGAGACAATCGAAAACGATCGACGGCGAACGCTCCAATCCAAAGGCAGCGACGGCAAGGACTATATTAAAGACGGCATTATGGTCCCGTCCGGTCAGCCTAGCGCTTGGGTTTCTAAATGCTCGAACTGAGGCGCGCGATGCTGCTGAGACACAATGTAAACCCAGCGGCGCCAAGGCGGCCGCCGAATAAATGACTATGGGATATTTTCGGATATCCGCACTATGGGCTTTGTTGTTGTTTCCCGCCCCGGCCTTCGCCGAGACGACATGGGACGTGTTGCAACGCTTCGGCTGGACCGGAACCTGGGCCGCGTCGTGCCAGGATGCGCCAAGCGCGAAAAATGTTTGGACCATCCTCACCCGCGATCCAGATGGCGTCGTGAAGCGCAAACTGGATCGCGGGCCTGACGGACCGCCGCTGATAAGCGTCGTCGACAGCGCGCAAGTCGTCACGCCGTCGACGATGCAGGTCCGGCTGCGCAATGACGATGCGAATTGGGGAGCGATGAACGGCATGTTCTTTGACGTGGTCCAGACGATCGAAAACGATGCACTGCGAGCGCTGCAGTCTAAAGGCAGCGACGGCAAGGACTATATCAAAGACGGCATCGTGATCGCGACCGGTCGGCCGAGCGCTTCGCTGCATCGCTGCCCGGAGTGAATGCGGTCGAACGCAGCGTATTGCAAAAAATCAGCCCGGATGGCGCAAGGCCGATCCGGGCTGATTATTATTTGACGCAGTGATTCCCAGTTCAACCAGTCAATCTAATCGTCACTGCGAGCGAAGGCGCTATTGCCTCGCAATGACGATGTCGTCACTCGGCCGGCACACCCTCCGGTATCGCCTCATGCGGCGCCGTCTTGTCGAGCGAGCTTGCCGGCGCGCGGCTCAGCCCGAACAGGAAGATCGCCACGATCACATAAGCGATCGCTAACACCGGCGACACTGCGATACCGACCGCTTCACCGTGCATGAAACCGAAGAAGGTAAGCACGGCGCCCGCAAGAGCGAACCCGGAAGCTTGCACGAACTTCTTGTCGATGACGAAGGCGCCCACCGCCGCAAGTATCAGCCCGGTCAAGATGGAGCCGCCGCCCATGACCTTGAGGCCTTCGTAGAGAACGCCATTATTGCCGAGCTTGTCTAAGCCGACGGCCGCCGCGTTGGTACCAGCCGCGCCCAGCGCCCCGTCCAGCTGCACAGAGGCCCAAGCGGCCAGATGCGGCGTCAGCGCCAGCACAATGGCGGGTGCGTGGAGCTTCGGCGTACTTTGGAACGCCTGCGCGCCGATCAGCATGCCGATGTACAGCAGGATCGGGTAGATCGCTACGACGGGTATAACCGCCAGCAGCAGCGAGATGATGCCGAACCAGGACAGGATGATCACCATCACGCCGGTCGCCGCCGAGTAACCGATGCGGCCGCCCATGGCCTTCCAGCCTGGATGGCCGATATAGACGGCGTTGATGAACGGATTGCCCATCAGGCAGCCGATCAGACTGACGACGCCGTCGGCGGTCAGCACGCGCGTCGTCGGATAGGCATCGCCGGCGGCTTCCGCGCTCTCAACGTTATCCATCGCCTCGACCAGGTCGTAAATGCCGAACGGGATCGCGGTAATGAGGATCACGCCGAGATACTCGAAGCCGGAGAAGATATGATTCACGGCGGGAAGCGGTATCGAGAAACCGAAATTTACGAAGGCGTCGGTAATGCCCTTCCCGGTCAGTCCACCATAATCGAGGCCGAACAGATTCGATCCCCAGGCGATGATCATCCCGACCACGATCGCCACGAGACCAGCGGGTATCCCCTTCGGATATTTAAATCCGCCGAACCAACTGACCATGATGATCGCAAAGCAGGTCAGGCCGATCACCGGCGTCGTGTACATCTGCAAGGCCGGACGCATGGAGATGAACGTGATCGACACGCCGGCGAGCGTACCGAGCAGGGCGGCGCGCGGCGTGATCTTGCGGATGATCGGAGCGATGAAACCGCCGATCATCAGGATGAAGCTCTGGAAGAAGACCCACACTAAGCCCGCTTCCCAGCCCTTGATCGGATCGTTGGTCTTGAGCGCGATCGGCAGCATGATCACGAAAGTGACGATGAACATGTGCGGCACGCTGACGCCCGACGGCAGTGCGCAGACATCGGAACGTCCGGTCTGCTTCGCCAGCCGATAAGCGAGATACGCGTAATAGAACGTCGACAGGCACAGCATCAGGCCGAGTGCCGGCAGGATGCGGCCGAAGACGATCGAGTCCGGCATCTTGATCACGAACCGCAACAGGATCGTGATTGTCAGCATGTTCACGAGAATGTTGGTGCCGAAGCCAAAGAAGGCATTCAGGTCGCCGGGCGTCCACAATTTCGGACGGAATCCGGATGTCGATGTTGCTGTGGTCATTGCACGCTCCCCTCCGTGACGAAATCCCGATCGAATGCGCGCAGGAATCCTCAGGCGTTTGCTTTCGCGACCTGAGAACCTCCGCCCCCCGGCGGCAAATCCGCAATCGGTGCCGATTGCCCGTTCAACCTCGCAAAGCGCGTGCCAACCGACGGGGGCCAACGAGGGCTTGTGGACAGAGTGGGGAAAGCAATGAAAGGCCAGCGGAATTGGAGTTCAGCGCGGCCATGGCGCACTGCAACAAAACCAGGCGGGCCAAAGCGGCGGCCGACCAAATAACAGTCACTGCCCTGTGAAAAAATCATCACCCGCCCGGCCGCGAGATCGAAGTCGCTCGCAGCCAGGAAGCGTGGCCAAGCCGGGTCAGCTCATCGATGCCATCGAATTAAGCAATGGCTTCGAGGCGGTAACCGAACCGAATATGCCGCCTTGCGCCTTGATCATGGCGAGGCCGGCGGCGTGGAATTCGGGGAAATACGAGCCGCAGCAATCCGAAAGAACGATGCAGCGAAAGCCGCGGTCGTTAGCCTCGCGCACCGTGGTATTCACGCAGACTTCCGTCGTGACGCCGCAGACGAACAGCGTATCGATGTCGCGATTGCGCAGCATGAGTTCGAGATCGGTCTGATAGAATGCGCCTTTTCCGGGCTTGTCGATCACCGGCTCTTCGGCCAGCGGATAAAGTTCCGGAATGATGTCATGGCCGGGCTCGCCACGGACCAGGATCCGGCCCATCGGGCCGGGCGCTCCGATGCGACTGGCGGGATCGCCGCGCAGGACCTTATGCGGCGGCGCGTCCGACAGATCGGGCCGATGTCCCTCGCGGGTGTGAATCACCAGCATCCCGGTGCGGCGCGCCGCGGCGAGCACTTGCCGGCATGGCTCGACGGCGGCCTGCAGGCGCGAGACGTCATTGCCAAGCGCCTCGCCAAAGCCGCCCGGCTCAAGAAAATCGCGTTGCATGTCGATGATAACCAGCGCGGCCCGGTCGAGATCGACGGAAAGCGGCGTGGGCTCGGCCTCGAAATTTACGTTTGACATGTCCACCCTCTTGCATCGCTGTGACGGGTCAAGTTGCAAGAACAGGGCCAGCGCCGGCAAAATCGCCTGGCCGGGCCGCAGGCAGCACGATCAACTCTTGGCGCGCCAAGTGGCCCATGCGACAATGCGTGAGAATTTAAAGACTTAGGCCACTTGGCTTGGGCGATTGGACGCCCGGGGTAAGCTTGGAATCCGTCGCATGGCCGGCAAATCCTCAAGCCGCAACGCAAAATCGCTGCGACGGGCGGGCAAGCCGGCGCGCCCGCTTCGCGCCAAAAGACCCGACGCCTCCGGGATCGTCGTCACCGCGGCGAGCCAATTGCTGGCGTTGCCGATCGAGCCGTCGTGGCACGCGGGTGTGACGTTCAATCTGCAATTGCTGTTCAAACATGCAGCGCGGATCGATGAATTTTCGCTCACCGACGACATCGAGCCTGCACCGGTGTTCTGTGCTTGAAACGACGGCATTCGATTCTGCCTGGATGAACGCGGGCGAAGTCGCGGCGGCGTTTGCCGCCGGCCAGCTGAGCGCCCAGAGCATTGTCGACGCGGCCTTCGCGCGCATTCGCGCGCGCGATCCCCTGATCAATTCCTTCACCGCGGTCACCGATGAGCGCGCGCACCGGCGCGCGCAGGCGCTCGACGCGGCGCGAGCGCGCGGCGAGAAGCTGCCGCCGCTCGCCGGCGTGCCGTTCGCAGTCAAGAACCTGTTCGATATCGCCGGGTTGCCGACGCTGGCCGGCTCGAAGATCAATCGCGACGCGGCGCCGGCCGGCCGCGACGCTACGCTGATCGAGCGCCTCGAAGCCAACGGCGCCATCCTCGTCGGCGCGCTCAACATGGGCGAATACGCCTACGACTTCACCGGCGAAAATCCGCACGACGGCCCGGCGCGCAACCCGCATGATCTCAGCCACATGACCGGCGGCTCATCGAGCGGATCGGCGGCGGCCGTCGCCGGCGGCCTGGTGCCGCTGGCGCTCGGCTCCGACACCAACGGCTCGATCCGCGTGCCCGCTTCGCTCTGCGGGCTGTTCGGGCTGAAGCCGACCTATGGACGATTAAGCCGCGCGCGCACCTTCCCGTTTGCCGCAAGCTTCGACCATGTCGGCCCGCTGGCGCGGGGCAGCCGCGATCTCGCAATCGCCTATGACGCCATGCGGGGCCACGACCACGACGATCCCGTTTGCGCCGACCGCGTAGCCGAACCGGTCACGCCGCTGTTGGACCGCGGCCTCGATGGATTGCGCATTGCCGTCGCTGGTGGCTATTTCAAATGCCGGACCGCGGAGGCGGTCTACGCCATCGATCGCGTCGCCGCCGCGCTCGGCGTCAATCGCGATGTCGAAATACCCGAAGCGGAACGGGCGCGCTCGGCTGCCTACATTATTACCGCCAGCGAAGCCGCAAGCCTGCATCTGCCGCGGCTGCGCACCCGCGCGCGGGATTTCGATCCTGCAACGCGCGACCGGCTGATTGCAGGCGCCATGCTGCCGGCTTCGCTCGTAACCAAAGCGCAGAAATTTCGCCGCTGGTATCAGCAAGCGGTGCTCAAATTGTTTGCCGAGGTCGATGCCATCTTGGCGCCGGCCACGCCATGTCCGGCGCCGCTCATTGGCCAGCAAACATTTGTTATCGGTGGCGTCGAAATGCCGGTGCGGGCCAATCTCGGCCTTTATACCCAGCCGATCTCGTTCATCGGCCTGCCGGTCGTCGTCGTGCCGGTACCGCTGTCGCCGTTGCCGATCGGTGTGCAGATTATCGCCGCGCCGTGGCGTGAAGACGTGGCTTTGCGCATCGCGCATGCGCTTGAGACGCAAGGCGTCGCCGCCGCGCAACGTCCGCCGATCAGAGAAAGCTGAAACTCGGTAGTTCATTCACCGCATCGTCATTGCGAGGAGCGAAGCGACGAAGCAATCCAGAATCGCCGCGCTCCACCGCTGGATTGCTTCGCTTCGCTCGCAATGACGATCATAGAAACATCCGGCTCAACCTAAAATCATAGTGCTGGAATTATCAGGAGAATCAAAAATGGAGATCGACCTGCCGGAGGTCGTTGCCGAAGTACGCGCCGAATTCGACCGCTACGAAAAAGCGCTGGCCGACAATGACGTCGCCGTGCTCAACGCGGCGTTCTGGCAAGATCCTCGCACCATCCGTTACGGCGGCACCGAGAACCTCTACGGCTACCACGAGATCGAGTCGTTTCGGACCGCCCGGATGCCGCCCGGTCCGCGCACGATTTCGCGCACGGTCATCAGTACCTATGGTCCCGACCACGCCGTCGCCTCGACGCTGTTTCACCGCGCCAGCGTGCCCGGAAAAGTCGGCCGGCAGATGCAGACCTGGGTGCGCTTTCCGCAGGGCTGGCGCGTCGTCGCCGCACATGTGAGCGTGATCGACGAGCCGAAATGAGCCGGCGCCGGGCTCTATGCCGGCGCTTTTTCCTGCGCCATGAAGGCGCGCCAGCCGCCGAAGCTTGAAATATCGCGGGCGCCGTCGACGGCCTCGGCCTCGACCAGAAAGCCTTTGACCGGGCGGCCGCCGTCAAGTTCGAGCGTGCCGATCGACAAGGGCGGCGGCACAGCGGCGACAAACCGCCCGAAGGCGCTTGCCGAAAGCGCCCAGACTTCGACCTCGATGGCGGCGCCGGCGCCGTTTTTCACCCGCAACAAGCCGGGCTTTGGCGGCCGCGTGCCGGGCAACGCATAGAGCCGGTAATGCGGTGCGGTGGCGCCGCGCTCGATCAGTCGCGCACCGATGGTGCGCAATTCGCCGTTGAGCGGCATGCCGGAGAGATGCGCGCCGACCACGGCGAGAGGAATCTCACCGTCAGCCAGTGCCGGTACATTTTCCGGAAGCGGCGGCTGCGGATATTTGAGCGCGCCAAGCGGCAGGCCGCTCGCCGCGTGAAACAGGCGGCCGATCGCCGCCAGCATCGCATCCTCGCCGGCGAGCGCCAGCAGGGTGACGCCGAACGGCGCGCCGTCGGCGCGCATCGACGCCGGCACGGCCAGCGCGCACATGTCGAGTAAATTGACAAAGTTGGTATAGGTGCCGAGCCGGCTGTTGAGACTGATCGGATCGGCCAGCACCTGCTCGACGGTATAAATCGTCGGCGTGGTCGGCAGCACCATGGCGTCGATGCTGCGGAACACGTGGTCGCGCACGCGCCGCAAATCCTCCAGCTGATAGAAAGCGGCGAAGGCGTCGGCCGCGGTGCCGTGCGCGCCGGCGAGGATGATCTGCCGCGTCACCGGATGCAGCGACTCCGGCGAGGAGGCGATCAGCGCGCGCGTCGTCAGATAGCGCTCGGCAACCCAAGGTCCTTCATAAAGCAGCCGCGCGGCCGCGTAGAACGGCTCGACGTCGATCTCTACGATCTTGGCGCCAAGCGCCGAGAATTGCGCGAGCGAGGCCTCGTACAAAGCCTCCGACATGCGATCGCCGAAGAACAAGCGCTGGCCGGGAAGCGGCACGCCGAGCCGAAGCCCTTCCGGCATCGGCCCGACGCCCCGTGGCGCCCGTCGCGGCGAAGCGTCGTCGGCCGCATCTGGCGACGCGATCACTGCCAGCATTGCCGCGGCATCGTCGACGGTGAGCGCGAAAACCGAAACGCAATCCAGGGTGCGGCAGGCGGGCACGACGCCGGCATTCGAAACCAGGCCGCGGCTTGGCTTCGATCCGACGATATTGGCAAAACCCGCCGGCACGCGGCCCGAGCCCGCGGTATCGGTGCCGAGCGAAAGCGGCGTGATCCCTGCGCCGACCGCGAGCGCCGAGCCGGTGCTCGAGCCCCCCGGAATGAGCTTCGGATCGAACAAATTGCGGCCGATGCCGTAGGGCGTGCGCACGCCGACCAGCCCGGTGGCAAACTGATCGAGATTGGTCTTGCCGATCATGATCGCGCCGGCGTCGCGCAGCCGGGCAACGCACGCCGCATCCTTGCTGGGACGATAGCTGTAAGCCGGGCATGCCGCCGTCGTCGGCAAGCCTTTGACGTCGATATTGTCTTTGACCGAAACCGGAATGCCGTAGAGCGGCAGCGATTTGTCGCCAGCTTTTTCCAGCGCGCGCGCCTCGGCGCGAACCTCGGCTTCGTCGCGCAGCGTGATGAAGATCGCCGGATCGTTATGGTCGCGGATGCGCGCGAAGCTCCGCGCGACCATGTCCTCGGGCTTGGCGGCGCCGCTGCGATAGGCGGCGAGGATTTCGGCGACCGTCTCGGTCACGTCGGCTCCGTTCTGGCGCTAGAGGCTACAGGCGGGGCCCGGCGACCCGTCGGCGCGCCCTCTTTGTGCCAAAACCGGGCCGTTGCGCAATGGGCATGGGGCCCGCCCTATGTGCCCGCAGCATCAACGGAATTACCTGGTCGGTTGCGTCGAAGCCCGCCTGCGCCTATATTTGCGACACTTTCCAGTCATCGTTGATGACACAGGTGGCTTCGCCCCGATGGGCGGGCGGAGCGCAGAGGAGATTTGCACATGGCTACCGCCCCTTTGATGCCGAAAGCGACGGCGGTGTGGCTGGTCGAGAATACCGCGCTGTCATTCGATCAGATCGCCCAGTTCTGCAACCTGCATGCGCTAGAAGTGAAGGCGATTGCCGACGGCGATGCCGCCCAGGGCATCAAGGGATTGGACCCGATCCTGACCGGCCAGCTGACGCGCGAGGAGATCGCCGACGCCGAGGCCCATCCGGATCATCGCCTGCATATCGCCGACCCGAAAGTGCGCCTGCCCGAGGCCAAGCAAAAGAAGGGGCCGCGCTACACGCCGGTATCGCGCCGGCAGGACCGGCCGAACGCCATCCTCTGGCTGGTGCGCAACCATCCGGAGCTCAAGGACAGCCAGATCATGCGCCTGGTCGGCACCACGAAGTCGACCATCCAGGCGATCCGCGAGCGGACTCATTGGAATTCAGCGAACCTCACGCCGCTCGATCCGGTGACGCTTGGCTTGTGCTCGCAGACCGATCTCGACCTCGAGGTGCAGCGCGCCGCCAAGGAAAAGCCGGTGCCGGTCGAAGCGCAGGGCGCCACGCTCCTGCCCGCGGCTGTCACCACCGCGCCGAAGGAGGAGCCGGAGGCAGAGCCAACTCCCGCCGCCGCAAAGAAATCTGAAGATCTCAACGTCGAAGCGGTGTTCGCCAAGCTCAAGCAGCTCGGCGGCGGCAAGGGCGAATAAGCTTTGCAGCGGCCACTGCAGCGCTCTTAAATCAAAGCGGTTCGTGCTGAGCAATTTCCGTCACCCTGAGGTGGCCGCGAAGCGGCCCTCGAAGGGCGACGGCCCGGGCCGCGCATCGTTCGAGGCTCGCTTCGCTCGCGCCTCAGGATGACGGGGCAGACGCGAGGCCGCTTAGTGCATTTCCCAGCCACCGTCGACATTGAAGGCGGCGCCGGTGATGTTTTCCGCCCGATCGGAGGCCAGGAAAGCGGCCATCTCGCCGATGTCCGTCGGCGTCTGGAAACGACCGAGCGGAATGCGGCTTTTGAACCACGCCCAGGTGTCCTCCTCCTTCTGGCCCTGAAGCTTGGAGAATTGGGCTACCACCGCCGAATGCAGGTCGGTCGCCAGGATGCCGGGATGGATCGAGTTGACCGTGATGTTATGCGGGGCGAGTTCCGAGGCGAGACTGTGCGTCATGCCGGTAACGGCAAATTTCGACGCCACGTAGGGTAGCACCATCGCGAAACCGGTCTGGCCGACAATCGAGGAGATGTTGATGATGCGGCCGCGCTTCTGATCGATCATACCTTGCACGAAGGCGCGCGTGGTCAGGAACAGGCCGCGCGCATTGACGTTCATGACACGATCGTATTCCTCGTCGGTCGTGTGCTGCACCGGCCCCGGCTTCGGCCCGACGCCCGCATTGTTGACAAGGATGTCGACGCGACCGAATGCGTCGATGGCCTTTTGGCGCAAACGCTTCGAAGACTCGCCGTCGCGAACGTCATGTTCGACGGCGATCGCCCGGCCAGTCAAAGTCTTTGCGCTTTTTTCCGCGGTGGCGCCGTCGATGTCGGCCACCACAACGGCAGCGCCGGCGGCACTCAACCGCTCGGCAATTCCCAGCCCTATTCCGCGCGCAGCACCCGTAACGACGGCAACGCGCCCGTCGAGATCAGCCATGTCTTCCTCCCTGACCGCACGCCTGTCGGGAACGGCGCACTGCCGCCGTCACCTTCACGCTCGCGATTTTATTGGTGTCAGCTATAAGAGCCTTCTTATCGATCCAACAATCGGATTTTCCGACTGCAATCATCGAGCAATCCGATGGTTGGCTCCGGCGGCCCGCAGCGAGGCTTGCGGGGCGAAGCTGAAGTGGCGTGCGAAACCTACTTCTTCGCGCTCGCGTACGGATAGATCATGTCGCCGGTCTTGTATTGCGGCGGCCACAGGATCGGCTGCTTCTTGCCGTCGGCGAATTGCTCGATGTCGTTCGGCGCGACGTTCTGGAATTGCGTGAAGACGATGCGCGGCTTCGCCCATTCGCCGTCCTTGGCGAAGGCGATGTCGCCGGCTACGGTCGCGAAACTGTGGCTGTGCATGTAGTCGGCGAGCGTATTCTGGTCGAGGCTTTTGGTGGCTTCGACCGCCTGCGCCAACACCTGCCCGGCGGCATAGCCGAACGGCACGAAGCCATAGCCGAACGGATCAATCTTCTCGCCCGCGGCTGTCGCGCGATAGCGCTTGAGCACATCGGCCAAGCCGGGGAAGTTGAAGGTCGGCGCCGGCACGAAGCTTTCCATGATGACGATGCCGTCGAGGATCGAACCAAGCTGGGCCTGGATCGGGGTGATCAATAAGCCAATCATGGTGCCGCCGAACATTTTCGGCGTCAGGCCGATCTCTTGCGCCGCGCGGACGATGCCGACGGTGTCCGGCGGATAGGCGGCGACGAAGACGACGTCGGCGTTCGCCGCCTGCATCGCGCGCACCGTCGGCGCAAAGTCCGTGGTCGGCGGCGGATAGTTCTTGTCGTAGACGATCTTGAACCCGTATTCGGCGGCATTCTCGCGCGCGCCATCGGCTGAGGTGGTGGCGAACTCGGCGTCGGCGGCGAGGATCGCCAATGTCTGCGGCTTTGGCCGCTGGGCGGCGGCAAGCTCGAAGAAACCCCGCGAGAAGGCCTTGACGCCTTCCGGACCGATCGGGATCATCGAAAAGTAGCGCGGATAGTTGAAGTGCCGGTTCACCGCGACGCCGAGAATGCTGACCGTAGTCTTGTTGTTCTCCATGATCACCGGCATCGCCGCGGCCACCATGTTGGTCGCGTAGGGACCGAGAATGAGATCGACTTTGTCGACGCTGATCAGCTTGGTGTAGATGCCGGGCACGTTCGACGGATTGCTCTGGTCGTCGTAGTAAACGAGCTCCACCGGCCGCCCGAGGAGCCCGCCCTTGGCGTTGACGTCGTCACGCCAGAGCTGGAGTGCGATCAGAAGCTGCTTGCCGTTCTGCGCCACGCCGCCGGTCATGGCCATGCTGAAGCCGACCTTGATCGGCTCGGCAGCGAACGCGGGCGCCCACGGCAACAGCAACAACAGCGCGGCGGCCATGACCGCCACCGCGACGACGCGCCGGATTGCTCCGACGCAGCCTTTGGCCGCGTCCCGAGCCATGCAGCCCTCCCCGATTTCGCCGGCGATTGTTGGCCTCGCCGGTTATCACTTCATCATTTCATCGCCCGGCATCACGCCCCAAAGGTTCGAAGCCGAGGGATCCTTCTCCCACACTTTGGGTCGCTGCGGATTGTCGCGGTGCCACGGCCGCGGCTCGAAATAGCCGAGCTCCTCGTTCATGCGGTCGAGCTCGCAGAACGTCTCGGTGAT
>Ga0210395_10002322_pt1 | contig 14796 bp, 13 predicted proteins | sample IncBWH4OmetaG_FD_150861 | JGI IMG/M metagenome (GOLD analysis project Ga0210395, IMG submission 150861) | Forest soil microbial communities from Barre Woods Harvard Forest LTER site, Petersham, Massachusetts, United States - Inc-BW-H-4-O ... | reverse complement strand
GAAAAGCGGCGGCCGCAACATCAAGACCGAGAATGCGCTCGACTGCATCTACGGCTATGGCGTCGGCATCGACCTGACGCGCCGTGATTTACAAATCGCCTCGCGCGACATCAAGCGGCCGTGGGAAATCGGCAAGGCGTTCGACCACTCGGCACCATGCGGGCCGCTCAAGCCGGCCTCCGCGATCGGCCATCCGTCGAAGGGCCGCATCCTGCTCAAGGTCAACGGCAAGGTGCGCCAGGACGGCGATCTCAATCAGATGATCTGGAACGTGCCGGAGATCATCTCGAAACTTTCGGAGATGGTCGAGCTTGCGGCCGGTGACATCATCATGACGGGAACGCCGTCGGGCGTCGCCGCCACCGTCGCCGGCGACAAGATCGAGTGTGAGGTCGAGGGCGTCGGCACGCTCAATGTCACGATCGGGCCGCCGCTGAAGTAATGTGCTAGCCTGTCCCCACGTTGGAGATAGGTAGTGACCGGTGAACCGCGTTCTGAAACCGGCAGTCGCTGCGTTTTCGGCCCTGGCCATCGGCGCGTTCGCCGTGCAGGGGTCACGCGGCCAAGGCGGCGCCGCTGTTTCAGCCCCTCCGCTGTTCCAAGGTGACTACGCATTCGCCGGCTCGGCTCAATGCCTTCACTCGGCATCGGCGAGCTGCCGCAGGAAGCCCCGGTCATCGCAGCCAAACGCCGATTTCGGCAATGGCGCCGCCTCGCTGTCCGACGTCGGCAGCGCCTCGATACGCATCCGAGGTGATGCGGCGACAGTTCGTTTAGACGCCCGCCGGACCACGATCGCAGACGTGCTTGCCGCGCTGAAGGCGACGTTCGCTATGTCTTACCGCTCCGCGATCGTGCTCGACGAGGAGATCAACGGCACCTATGCGGGATCCTTGCGGCGGGTGTTATCGCGCGTGTTGGATGGCTACAACTACGTGATCGAACAGAACGACGCGAAACTCGACGTCATCATCTTCGGCAGGCGTGGCGAGCGCGCCGTCCCCGTCGCCATGCCGGTCGATCCGTTCCACCCGCTGCGCGAACGTCGGCGGCCGCGGCTTCTCGGCACTGACAGCCGCCATGGCTGACGATGCGGTGAGGCGGCGGAGCGCGGCTGCGCGCCCAGCGACTTTCCCAAACCGCCCAATCGGTAGACCAAGTGCCCGTCCGCGGTGGGCACGAAGCAGAATAGTCTTCTCCTAATCTCATAATACTCGTTGAGATTGCATCAAGAATCCCAAATGAGCATAGAATAGCGTTCTTTTTAACGCAGTGGGCGAACTCCCATATTGCCAATTCTCCTTAAACGTGTTCGGCTTTGGCCGCGGCGTTTTGGCGCACATCCGGCATGGAATAAATCTCATGCCGTGACCCAACGCCCAAAACGCCCGATCGCGGGGAGGAAAGCGATGGGCAAGATCATTTTGAAAGCTCTTGTGTCGGCTTTGTTAGTGCTCGCAACGTCTCAAGCCTGGGCTGACGGTCACGGCGTCAACTGCCCGCGCTTTGCCCCCGGCAGCGTGGTGCTGCCGCCGCCGGACATCTACAGCCAGAATGGCGCGCTCAATGTCCAACTCAACTATTTCACCAGGGTCGATCAGGACGGACGCTCGCTGTTCTGTTTCCAGACACCGAGCGGACTGGAAGGACCGACGCTGCGCCTCAATGCAGGTGACCAGCTCAACATCCTCGCGGCGAACGACGTGCCGGAAGGCACGCCGGTCGAGCAGGTGTCGAACTCCACGAACCAATGCGGCGACCTGGAAATGTACACCTCGTCGCTCAACATCCACTATCACGGCACGACCACCTCGCCGAAATGCCATCAGGATCAGGTGATCCATACGATCATAAATTCGGGCGAGCAGTTTCAATACAACGTCAACTTCCCGAATTATGCGCCTGCCGGACTCTACTGGTACCACACTCATGTCCACGGCATTGCCGAGGCCACAGTGCAAGGCGGCGCGTCCGGCGCCCTCATCGTCTCGGGGATTCAGAATTACCAGCCGGCGGTCGCAGGCCTGCCGGAGCGGGTGCTCCTTGTCCGCGACCAACCCGTCGCCGGCAATTCAACGCCGGGCAATACCTGCGCCGGCAACAGCAACGTGACGCCGTCGTGGGACTTGGACATCAACTACGTGCCGCTGGAATTCCAGGCGGCAACCTGCACTTACACGCCTGCGGTCATCGAGATGCATGCCGGCCAGCAGGAGTTCTGGCGCGTCGCCAATTCCGGCGCCGACACGATTCTCGATATTCAAATTCAGTATAACGGGGCGCCACAGCCGCTACAGCTGGTGGCGCTCGACGGCGTAGCGATCAACTCCCAGGACGGGCAACAGCGCGGCACGACCAAAACGGTGACCGACATCTTGTTGGCGCCTGCGGCGCGTGCGGAATTCATCGTCACGGCGCCCAATCGCGGCGAGCAGGCGAGTTTCGTGACTCTCAACATCGATACGGGTCCGGATGGTGACGTCGATCCGCTACGGACGATCGCCACCATCAAGACGGACGAGCCGACGCAGCTGCCCAATATCCCCCCGGTCACGCAAACCATGCAGACCACAATGACCGCGGCGCAGGAGCTCGCCAACCAGCAGCCGACGGTGCATCGCACGCTGTATTTCTCTGAGGTGCTGACGGATCCGACCAATCCCAACAGTCCAACCAACTTCTTCATCACGGTCGACGGCGCGACGCCCCAACTGTTCGATCCGAACAACCCGCCCGCCATCACCACCCACCAGGGCGCGGTCGAGGACTGGACGATCCAGAATCGGGCGCTGGAGAACCACGAATTCCATTTTCACCAGCTCCACTTCCTGGTGGAGTCGCAGAGCGGCTTCTCGGTGCCCCAGGAAATCGGCCAGTTCCTCGACATGATCCAGATTCCCTACTGGTCCGGCAGCGGCCCCTATCCGAGTGCCACCGTGCGCCTGGATTTCCGCGGCGTGGACATCGGCGACTTTGTCTATCACTGCCACATCCTCGGCCATGAGGACGGAGGCATGATGGCGATCATCCGGGTTCTGGCGCCGAGTTCGTAAAGCGTTCAAGAAGGCCGAGGCGGCGCCGGCGGCGCGCAGCCGGTGGCACCGCCCTCGCCTTTAGCCGGGTATCAGCCATGTTCAGCAAGATCAGCCTGCGCCGCCTCGGTGTCGTGCTCGCGGTCGCCTTCGTCATTGCCGGCGTCACCGTGACGATCGCGATGAACCATGTATCGCGCCTGAATGCGGCGCAGCCGCTGCCGCAGATCGGCGGTCATTTCGCGTTGTCGAATACGGACGGGCGTCGCGTGACCGACGGAACGTTCCGCGGCAAATGGCTTCTGGTCTATTTCGGCTACACGTCCTGCCCCGATGTCTGTCCGACCACGCTCAGCTCCATGGCGCTGGCGCTGGAGAAACTCGGGCCGCTCGCCGACAAGGTGCAGCCCGTCTTCATTACCGTCGATCCGCAGCGCGATACGCCCGCGATCGTCGGCGAATACGTCAAGGATTTCGATCCGCGCTTCGTCGGACTGGTCGGCTCGCCACAAGAGATCGGCGCCGCGGCGGAGCAATTTCACGTCTATTACCGGGTGCGGCAGCTCGGCAACAACGAATACGTGGTCGACCACAGTTCGTTCATCTATCTCCTCGATCCAAATGGCGCATTCGTGCGGCTACTGACCGGCGATCTCCCCGGCCACCAACTCGCCGACGAGCTGCGGAAATTGATGAGCTGATGGAGCCGTGCAAGTGACCGGCGTTCGCGGGCTTCTGCTCGGATGCGGGATGGCTGCGGTGCTGGCCGCTAGCGCGGTCGCCGCTGCGCTCGCGCTTCGGGCCCCGTCTGCGCCGGGCGTGCACTTCGCCGACGCGGAGAACGCCGAGACGGTGCAGGAGGGAAAACGGCTTTATGCGAGCCACTGCGCCGGTTGCCACGGACGTAAATTGCAAGGCCAGCTGCTGTGGCAGGTTCGAGACGAGTTTGCCGGTCGGCGCGCGCCGGCGCACGACCAGACCGGCCACACCTGGCAGCATTCCGACGAAGACCTCTTCGTCATGACAAAGTTCGGCCGCTTCCCGACAACGCCTGCGACGGTGAAGTCGTACATGCCCGCCTATGCACAAAACCTCAGTGACGATCGGATTCTCGCCATCGTCGCCTATATCAAGGCGACTTGGCCGATCGGATTGCGGGTTTCGCAGGCGCTGCTCAATCCCGACTACGCCGGCATGCCGCAAAACGCCGAAACGGTGGAGTGGCGGCTGCCGCCGACTTGCCAGGCCGCACTGCAACGTGCCGGCACCGCCGTAGGCTTCAGCATCGAAGGGCTGCCGCAGAAATAGATTCACTCCCCCGCTTGCCGGAGGAGGAAAAAGAACGACTACTGCACCAAACCTTCCGCCTTCAACGCCTCCTGCACCTTCGGGCGCGCGGCGACGCGATCGACGTAAGCCTTGACGTTCGGCCATTTCGCCAGATCGATCTCGACGCGCGGCGACCAGCGCAGCACCGTGAACAGATAGGCGTCGGCGACGGTGAATTTATCGCCCATCAGGTACTGCTTGCCGGCGAGCTGCTTGTCGAGCCAGTCGAAGCGCTTGCCGAGATTTTCCTTGGAGATCTTCTTGTATTCGTCGGGCGTCGTCGGCCGGAAAATCGGGCCGTATGATTTGTGCAATTCCGAAGTGACGAAATTGAGCCATTCCTGCACGCGATAACGATCAAGCGTGCCGGCTGCCGGCATGAGACCGGAGGCCGGCTTCTGGTCGGCGAGATATTGCACGATCGCCGGGCCCTCGGTCAGGCGCTGACCGTTGTCGATCTCCAGCACCGGCACATAGCCCTTGGCGTTGATGGTCCAAAAATCAACCCCGCTTTTGGTCTTCTTTTCGCGGTTGTCGACCTGCTCGTATTCGAGCGGGATGCCGGCTTCGCGCGAAACGATGTGCGGCGAGAGCGAGCAGGCACCGGGCGAGTAATACAATTTCATGACATGAACCTCCCTGGGACCACGGCTTGACGCCGTCTCCATTGCTTCAATGTCACAGGCATATAGAGCACGGCGGCGCAAGCCACAACGCGCCCGCCGGCTGCCGCTCCAGTCAGGGGGAACTTGAACAAAGCTGGCGCGTTGTGAAGCCACGGTCATTTGACCGGGCTTTGGACTGGAGCTGATTTCATGGGCGCCCGCCGTATTACCTTACGCGTTCAACCCCCCGTTCCGTTCGGCGAGTTCACCATGGTGCCAGCGCCGCTCAGCGGCCGGCCTGAGGCGGAAATGGCGCGCGCCATGGCTGCTGCGCTTTCGGATATCGAGGCGCCGACGGCAGCCGACGTTTACAACCGCCTGCGTCAGGCTTTTCCGCTGGCGCCGCTGCGTGCTCGCGTGGTCGCGCTCGGCGTCCTGATGGACCGCTTGCGGCGTATCGCCTGAACGACTTTATAGCCCGAGATAAGCGGTGCGGACGCGGTCGTCGGCCAGCACTTCGGCGCCGCTGCCCGACGGCGTCACGCGGCCGCGCCTAAGAAAATACCATTGCTTGTTGGCTCTTATGGCGGAGTGACCGGGGCCACGTTCAATAAGCTGGTGTTGACTCCCAATTGGTTCAACTGACCCACGGTTTGCAAGGCGGAAGCGTAGGGCAGGATTCGGGACGGTGAGTTGGCAGGCCCCGTCATGGATTGGGATGAATTCAGCGAGGCCACATTCTGAGCCGCGATGTTATTCCATAATGCCAACCAGCCTCCTGGGGGCGGTGAAGTGGGGAGTGTCTGTCCAAGATGCTCCTGCCACAGAACTTGTCTCAGTCGCCTAACCTCTCCGGTGGCGGGTTGCTGGGCGATTCCATCATAAAGCACGGCGTTGAGTTCGACATTTCGCCATCCGCCGGTCGCGCTCCAGCAAGATAGCGGCCATGGCAGGAATTCAAATATATGCCCTAAAGAAGCCCCATCGAGATTCGCCGTACCCACGGTTCCCCAGAAGTCGTCCACCACTGCAACTTTGGCTTCCAGATAGCACTGCATGATCTCCGCCATCTGATTTGCCGTAGGCGGTGTGGTTCGCCATAAGGTAAAGACGCCGATTCGGGTCGCGGGAAATACCGCCAACTGGTTCAAGAGCTGGTTTTGCCAAAACTTGTAGGTGGGCATATCCGGGTTTTCATTCAGCAGCAAAATCAATTGAAGGCCGGGATTGGCGTTGAGGGCCGTGATCAGGGCGTCACCGATGACCGGCGAAGTGAAATACTGGTCCTCGATGTATATGAAGTGTCTGGCGTTATTGATGGCCCTTAGATAAGCCTCCAAGACTCCCTTTTCATTTGACAGACCAACCGCGTTTAAAGGTGGGGCCGTTCGCACGATTTGTACCGACTGTCTGCCCTTGTGTCCTAGGCCGCCGGCTGGCACTGTCACCTGATCCGAAGAAACGGAATTCCAGAGGCTGACGAAGGTCGCATCCACATCCTTTGCCGCCGGGCCAGCGAATTGAAGCGAGACGGTATGAACCGGCTTATCCCCAACCCCGTTGCCGACTTCGCCAAGATACGAAATATCCGCATTCGCGCCGGTACCGCGGCGTGAATCGGAAACAAAATGGGATTGGGTGTCCCAATAGCCTTGCATGAAGGGCAATCCGTCCACGAACGCAACCTCACTGTCGATGAACATCCCCTTGGCGTGCAACGATCCATTAGGCAGCAGTCCCACAAACTTCAACGATAGACCCGCCAGCTCGATCGTTGGACGCCCCGCGAATGCGCTCGTAAGACCGGGAAGCGAATCGACGGCGGCGCTGTCATTCAGAAGAATACGGATTCGAACTCCGCGGTCGTTGGCTGCCAATAAGGCAGATGTAAGCTGCGTCTGAGCAGTCGTTCCAATAAATGTGGCAATGAAACTAGCGTCGAATTGCAGCTGGATTAGGTGGATGGTATTCTTTGCGGCCGCGATAGCCGCGATCATGCTTTGGCAAGCCAAGTCCCCGTCCGGCAGAATCTGCACGTGATTAAATTCGGATAATTTCGGGGGAGTGGGCAGTCCTAGGGTGACTATCCAGCCGTCATCCGGGGGCACAGAGCTTTCCATGGGAGCTCGGCACCAGTTAAGCAGACAGCAAATAAAAATAAATACAACGAGAAAGACAAAAAGCGTTAGAACCAAGATATCCACCAGTATGACCAAGCTAGTGCATACGATTTGGACAACGGCGACCACCAGCAAGATCAATACCGAAACCAGATTGCAAACCGTTTGGACGACCGTCACGAGCATTTGCACGAGCACGGAAACCAGGTTGCAAACAGTCGAGGTGACCCAATTACAAACCAGGCTCAATGGCCAAGGAAGCGAGTTGCATACCTGAGAGGTGACCTGAGAACATTGATTTTGCCATTGTTGCTGCCACTGCAGGACCTGGGAGGTTACTTGGGAACAAACAGTTTGCCATTGCTGTTGCCACTGCTGAATTAGCTTCGTCTGGGCGATACACATGTTTAGCAGATAGGAGAAAAATCCGAGAACCCACTGCCAAAGTTGCTCGGTGATGATCGCACTGGTGGTAAAGCAACTCATAATTCCGCCCTTTCATACCTGGTACGGTTCAGATTATTTTCCCGCTTCGACCAACTTCGGTCTTGTCACGGAATGACGGTTCTCCGAAGTAATCCGGCCCTCGCATTGTTTGATGTCCCGGGCGATCCGGGCAATGCGGATTTTTGCGAAAGACAAACCCAGAGCCCTTCCCAATGCACATGCCAAGAATACGCCGATCAGCAGCTCGCGGAGAAACGCGAACCAAGTGAACCCGGGGCCGGAAAATTGAAAGCATCCCCAAGCCGCGATTCCGCAAAACGCCAACATTCCGCATCGGGTGCCGAGACTGCAGCCGCACTCTTGAAACGCCTCGTTGAGGTCCCGCTCCCAACGAAGCGATTGGTCAACGGATACTTCGGGAATTCTGACGACCAATTGGCCGGCGGCCTTGGCTTTGCGCTGGCGGATCACCGTCTCTGCCTCCCGGAAGGATTGAATGAACATGATTTCCCTGGGAGGACTCTTGCTTTTCTTGATGTCTTTAAACCCGGACACTTTCCTGCGGTCGTCCCTCGGAGCCGATCACAATGTTGCGGAAGTCCACGGCTATTGAATTGCGACGCTTCTCCCACGCCGCGATTTTCCGAATGCGTCCTGAATTACCGTGCATATTGGCACTTTCCCCCTCCCCCCACAATCTTCACAAGTAACTTTTATAGTTACAATTGAAGCGGGTAGAGCGCGCCAATGAGCGCGTACTGGCCGCGCTCGGCGTCCTCACGGGCCGCTTGCGGCGCATCGTCTGAACCGCTCTATAGCCCGAGATAGGCGGTGCGGACGCGGTCGTCGGCCAGCAGTTCGGCGCCGCTGCCCGACAGAGTCACGCGGCCGTTTTCCAGCACATAGGCGCGGCTCGCGAGCTTCAGCGATTGCGCCACGTTCTGCTCGACGAGCAAGCATGTGATGCCGTCGCGATTGAGCTCGCGTATGGTGTTGAGTACGTCGTGGATGATGGCCGGTGCGAGGCCCAGCGAAGGCTCGTCGAACATGATGAGATCCGGCGCGCCCATCAGGCAGCGTCCGATGGCGAGCATCTGCTGCTCGCCGCCGGACAGCGTACCGGCCGCCTGGCGCGCCCGCTCGGCCAGTACCGGAAACAACGCCAGCACGCGGTCTTTGTTTTTGCCGCGCGCGGCGCGGGCGCGCGGCAGCATGGCGCCGATATCGAGATTTTCGGCAACCGTCAGGGTCGGGAAGACTTGTCGTCCTTCGGCGACCTGGCCGATGCCGAGATTGCAAACGCGAAAACTCGGCCAGCCGGCAATATCGGCGCCGCGATAGACGATTTGTCCGCGCATGCGCCGCTGCATTCCGGCGATGGCGCGGATCAGTGTCGTCTTGCCGGCGCCGTTGGCGCCGACGATGGCGACGATGGCGCCCTCATCGATGTCGAGCGAAACGCCGTTAAGCGCCTGCACGTCGCCGTAGAACACATCGAGGTTTTCGACGCGCAGCATCACAAAGCCTCGGTGCCGAGATAGGACCGCACCACCGCGGGATCGCGCACCACCGCTTCGGGGGTGCCCGCGGCGATCGCCACGCCGTGGTCGAGCACCAGCACGCGGGCAGCGAGCGCCATGACCGCGCGCATGACATGCTCGATCAAAAGGATCGTCAAACCACTCTCGCGATTGATCTCGCGCAAGGTCGCGACCATGCGGTCGGTCTCGGTCGGCCGCAGTCCCGCCATCACTTCGTCAAGCAGCAACAATTTCGGCTCGGTGGCCAAGGCGCGCGCGACCTCGAGCCGTTTGCGGTCCGGCAAGGTCAGCGTCGCTGCGATCTGATGGCGCTTGTCGAACAAATCGAGGCGGAGTAGCACGGCCAAGGCCCGGTCGCGCGCCGCGCCGACGTCGCGGTGACGCAGCAACGCGCCGATGATGACGTTGTCCTCGACGCTTAATGCCGGGAACGGCCGAACCAGCTGGAAGGTCCGTGCGACGCCGCGTCGGCACACCGCGTCCGGCGTCAAGCCACTGATCGCTTCGCCGGCGAATGCGATCGTGCCTTCGTCCGGCGTCATGGCGCCCGCGATCATGTTGAACAGCGTCGTCTTGCCGGCGCCGTTTGGCCCAATCACGGCAAAGATTATGCCCTCCGGCACGTCGAAGCTGACGGCATCGACGGCGAGGAGGCCGCGGAAACGCCTGCTGACACGTTCGAGCGAAAGCAGCGCGGTCATCGGTTTCGCTCCCCAACGCCGAGCCGGCGCGCCAGCCACGGCCAGATGCCTTCTGGCAACGCCACGACGACGAGCAACAAACATATTCCATAAAAGATCTGCTTCGCGCCCGGCAGATCGACACCGAACGCGGCCAACGCCGACGTGACGGATTCGGCAAGTCCGGTGAGCACGAAGGCGCCGATGATCGGCCCGAACAACGTGCCGATGCCGCCGATGATCGGGCCGAGAATCATTTCGATCGAGCGGGAAATATTGAACACCTGCTCGGGAAACAGGTTGTTGTAGAAGAATGCATAGAACACGCCGGCGAACGAAGTGACCGCCGCCGAGATCATCACCGCGTACATCTTGTAGCGGAACGTATCGACGCCGGCGGCGCGCGCCGCCTGCTCGTCCTCGCGGATGGCGAGCCAGAAATAGCCCATGCGGCTGCGCAGCAATAGACGCGAGAGAATGAGCGCGATCACCGTCGCGGCGAGGATCACGTAATAGAACATGGTCGGACTGCCGCGCAGCCGCCACAGATCGTTGTGCGACAATTGCGCGACCGGCAGGAACAAGCCCGCCGACGCGTTGACGATGGTCAGGTGATCGAAGCCGATACGGGCGAATTCGGCAAAGGCGATGGTGAGGATCGCGAAATAGACGCCGGCGACGCCGAAGCGGAAAGCGAGAAAGCCGATGATCGCGCCGCATGCCGCGGCCACCGGGATCGCCGCCAAAAAGCCAATCCAAGGCCCGATGCCGAGCCGGGTGAACAGCACCGCGGGGATGTAAGCGCCCAGTCCCGCATAGATCGCGTGGCCGAGCGAGAGCTGGCCGGCGAAGCCCATCATGATGTTCCAGGCTTGGCCGGTATAGGCGAGATAGAGAATGACGATGAGGACGGTGAGCAAATAGTCGTTGGCGATCCACGGCGCGGCGAGCAGCACCGCGAGCAGCGCGGCAAGAAGGCCAATAGCCCGGCGCGACAGACCATCGATGAGGCGCGCGATCATCGCGTCCATCACGTCAGCCTTCTGCCGAGGATGCCCTGCGGCCGGAACAGCAGGACCAGGACCAGGATACCGAAGGCGAACATGCTTTTGGCGGACGGGGTGAACAGCAAGCCTGCGAGCGCCTCGGTGAGCCCGATCAGTACGCCGCCGATCAGCGCGCCTGGCATCGAGCCGAGCCCGCCGGTGATGACAATGACGAAGGCAAGCAACGTGTAACCCGGCCCCAGGGCCGGCGTTACGTCGGTGATCAGGGTCATCATGGTGCCGGCGGCGCCGACGCATGCCGCACCGAGCCCAAAGGTCAGCGCGTAAAGCCGGTTGACATTGAGGCCGACCACCAGCGCGCCGGTATAATTGTCGGCGCAGGCGCGAATCGCTTTGCCAATGAGCGTGTAGCGGAAGAAGACGAACAGTGCCGCCGTCACGAGGATCGCGGCGGCGGCTGCGTAGGCCTTTGACGCATCGACGATCACTGGGCCGATTTCAAAACTGTCGTAGGCATACGACGTCTGCACGGTGCGGGCGTCCGGGCCGAAGATGATCAACAGCGCATTGACGATGATGATCGCCAGCGCCACCACCAGCAGGAACTGGCTATGCTCCGGCCGGGTGATGAAGGGATTGATCAGGCCGGCCTGCAGCGCATAGCCGAACACGAACATCACCGCCGCGATCGGCACCAGCATGACCAGCGGATCGAGGTGAAAGCTTGAGAACAATACGACCGCGATATACATCGCGACCGACATCATCTCGCCGTGGGCGAAATTGACCACCCGCACCACGCCGAAGATCACCGACAGGCCGAGCGCCATCAGGCCGTAGACCAGGCCGGTCAGAATGCCGGCCACGGCAACGTTCAGGTAGACGCCCAACCCCACCGATCGGTCCTAACCCCGCGTCACGCGCGATCCTGGTACGATTTCATCGGCCATTCCGGCTGGCCGTTGGCGGCCTCTTTGGGCGCGATGGTGATGAGCTTGCCGCCGCGGTTCTGAATGGCGCCGCCGATGATCTTATCGTTCTGACCCTTTTCGTCGAAAGAGATGCCGGGACCGATGCTGGCATTGTCGGTAATGTTGGTGGTCCGCACCGCCTCGGCCAATGCCTTGGGATCGGTCGAGCCGGCGCGCTTGTAGGCATCGGCGGCAACCAACAAGGCTTCGAACGTATAAACGTGGTTGGTGCTCAGATTGATGCCCGGGTAGGCCTTGGCCAATGCGGCGTCGAGCGCTTGGGAAAGCTTTTTGTTCGGGTCGTACCAGGGCACGAAGCTCATCGGTCCGTCAGACAGCTTGCCCAGCGTCTTGATGTATTGATCCTCGTACCAGCCGGGTCCCACGCTCAGGATGGCCTGCGGGGTCCAGCGCTGCTTGACCAATTCGCGGGTGATCAGCATGGCGTCGTTGAGGCGGCCGACGACGAGAATGGCGTCGGCATTGGTGGCCTTGGCCTTGGTCACCTCGACGGAAAGATCGCGCGCCGCCGGATCGTAGGAAATCTCGTCGGCGATCGTGTAGGGCATATCGAATTTCGGCATCATCGCGGCAATGGCCTTCGACATGCCGGTGCCGAAGGTATCGTTGACGCGCATGAAGACCACCGTCTTCGGCGCCTTGCCGACGATGTCGAAGACCGCCTTTTGCTGCAGGAAACCGTCGCGCGTGAGCATCGGCGCGGTCGGAAAGTTGCGGAACACGAACTTGTAGCCCTGCTCGGTGATGGCGGCCGCACCGGCGATATTGATGACGAGCGGAATACCCTTCTGCTCGGCCACCTGCGCGATGGCGGTGGATTGGCCGGAATCGAATGCACCGACCAGGAGCTGGGCGCCGTCGCTGATCAGCTTTTCGGCGTGCTCGCGCGCGGTGTCGACATTAGACTCGGTATCGCCGTTCATGATCGTCAGGTCCGGCAGGCCGAGCGATTTGAGAATGCCGGGCGCGATATCGACGCCGCGCTGGCAGTCTTGGCCGATGCCGGCCTCATAACCCGAGCGCGGCAACAGCACGCCGACTTTCAGGGGACCGCCCTGGGCGCGCAGGATCGCGGGCGCGGCAACGGTTGCAGCGGTAGCGGCGGCGCCGGCCAAGAGGTGGCGGCGGTTGGGCAGTATGTGTGTGCTATTCACGGCAATATCCTCCCAGGATTTGGCGGAACGCTAGTCAACTGTTGCGGCGGCGGCAAGCGCGATCACGCGCCGAAAAGCTGCGCCGTTGCCGCAGCGATGCGTAACAGCCGGTGGTCATGGCCGTTGCGTGCGATCAGCATCAGTCCGACCGGCAGCTTAGCCTTGAGCGGCAGCGAGATGGCGCAAAGGTCGAAGAAATTGATGATCGCGGTGTTGCGTAGCACCGCGGCATTGCGTGCGGCGAAGATTTTCGGGTCCGCCACTTCCGCAATAGTTGGCGCCACGATCGAGGTCGTCGGCATCAACAGCGCGTCGAGTGTGCCAAGTCGTGCGTCCATGGCGTGCACCAGCTGGCCGCGCTGACGCACCATGTCGGCGTAATCTGTGGGCGTTATCGCGCAGCCGCGCTCGATGCGGTTTCGGACATTCGGATCGATATCGGCGGCGCGCCGGTTCATCCGGTCGCGATGTATAGCGCAGGCCTCGTACGGCGAGATGCCACCTTTGGCATTGATCTCGCCCATATCGTCGAATAGCGCGAAAATTTCGTGGGTGACGCGCGCGCCGGCATCGTCGAGCCGTTTGACCGCCAAGGCGAACGCGGCGGCGACGGTGTCATCCAGCCGGTCGAGCGGCAGCCCCTCGGCGACGCCGAAGCGCAGCCCGGCGAGCGCAATCGGCTCGAGCGGCAAAATATCCTCGCCGGCCATCACGGCGTCGGCGGCGGCACAATCGGCGACGCTCTTTCCGATCGGGCCTACGGAATCGAGCGTAGTGCTCAGCGGAAACGCGCCATCGGTCGGCACGCGCTGCCGGCTCGGCTTGAAGCCGAAGAGGCCGCACAGCGACGCCGGGATGCGCACCGAGCCGCCGGTATCGGTGCCGATGGCGATGTCGCACATGCCGTCTGCAACGCTGATTGGCGCGCCGGCCGAAGAGCCGCCGGGCACGCGGCTGCGGTCGGCCGGATTGCCCGGCGTGCCGAAATGCGGATTGGCGCCGATGCCGGAAAAGGCGAACTCGGTCATGTTGGTCTTGGCGATAATCACAGCACCCGCCGCGCGCAGCCGCCGCACCACCGTCGCCTCGGCTTTTGCCGGCGCCGCTTCCTCGGCGAGAACCTTTGAGCCGGCCCGCGTCGGCTCGCCGGCGACATCGAACAGATCCTTGATGCTGACGATGGTGCCGTCGAACGGTCCGAGCGAAGCGCCGCGCGCCGCCCGCGCATCGGCGGCATCGGCCGCCGCGCGTGCCGCGCCGGCATAGACGGTGAGGCAGGCGCGCGCGCCCTCGCCTTGCGGATCGGCAATGCGCGCCAGCGCCTGCTCGAGGCGGTCGCGGCAAGACGCTGGCTTCATAGTCCTTACGCCTTCACCACCATGGACGGTTTGAGGTCCTTGAGCGATGGCGCGCCGACTTGCTGCATGGCGACCATCAGCTCGGTGCGCAAAATATCGAGCACGCGCTCCACGCCCGGCTGGCCGAACGCGCCGAGGCCCCACAGATAGGGCCGGCCGACGGCGACGCCCTTGGCGCCCATGCACAGCGCTTTGACGATGTCGGTGCCGCGGCGGAAGCCGGAATCGATCAGCACCGGCATATTGCCGGAGACCGCAATGATCTCGGCAAGGCTCTCGATGGTGGAACGGCCGGATTCGTCGGCGCGGCCGCCATGGTTGGACACGATGATCGCGTCGATGCCGGTCTCGGCGGCGATTTTCGCATCCTCCCAGGCGAGAATGCCCTTGAGCACCATCTTGGTCTTGGCCACATCGCGCAGTCGTTTGATGTAGTCCCACGACATCGCCGACGACTGGATGTTCTTGAGCCCCGACAGATCGGCACCCTCGTAGATCGGATCGTGGCTCATCGACGCTGCGAGACTCGAA
>Ga0210395_10002319_pt1 | contig 14803 bp, 9 predicted proteins | sample IncBWH4OmetaG_FD_150861 | JGI IMG/M metagenome (GOLD analysis project Ga0210395, IMG submission 150861) | Forest soil microbial communities from Barre Woods Harvard Forest LTER site, Petersham, Massachusetts, United States - Inc-BW-H-4-O ... | reverse complement strand
GGCGAATGGCGGCGAACAGTACGTCGCATCGAGCAAGACTTGCGGGGCTACCGACCTTTCCGCGGCGCTCGTCAAACCAGATGAGCAATCGCTGCTTTGGCAGGTTGTGCGAGACGACTCCGCGCCAGTGCTGATAGCTCACTCGCCTGAGCTAACGCTTGAGAGTTTGCGTGCGAGTCCAGGCCGCTGGGGCGCGCATCGCGTACCGCTGGAATCGAAAGTTGCTGTCCTGCTAAACACAATTCTTCGCATCTGAAGCGCCCCTCTTAATCCGACCAACCAACGAAGTCTGTTCACGTAAAGTGTAAACGTCGTCCCTCGTGCGGAGCGCGATCGATGCGCCGGGAAGCCCGCAAATTCCACGAGTTGACGTCACAACCAGTTCGAATAGCGATTCAGGAGAGAAGAATGAGCGGCAATCGAAGAAGATTTTTTCAGGACGCGGCGTTTTTTGGCGCGGGATTTCTGGGACTGGCGGAGGCTTTGCGCGGAGACTCGCAGGCAAGCGATCCGCAAACGGCGCGGGCGATGGAACAAGGTCGCCACCACAGTCCGTACGGCAACCCTAGGAAAAAGGACGCAGCGCCGACGGCGATAGGGCCCGATCCGTATTTGCGCATGAATACGCCGGACTTGCTGGACTTGCCGCATGAAATGGATGGCGCCGTGAAAGTCTTCAAGCTCGTAGCGGAGCCAGTGAAGCGAAAAATCGCGCCTTTCAAGACCATCGATGTGTGGGGCTACAACGGCAGCTGCCCCGGGCCAACGATCCAGGTGCAGCAAGGCGAGCGCGTTCGCATTATTTTCGAAAATAAATTACCGGAATCGACTTCCATCCATTGGCACGGCCTCGAAGTTCCGATCGAGCAAGACGGCGTTCCGTGGATCAGCCAAAAGCCCATCGCGCCGGGAGAAAAATACGTCTACGAATTCACGGTGCATCAGGAGGGCACGTTTTTCTATCACTCGCACGGCGCGATGCAGGAAATGATGGGAATGATTGGATTTTTTGTGGCGCATCCGGAAAAAAGCTACAAGCCGCGCGCCGATCATGATTTTGGCGTGATTTTGCAGGAGTGGGCCGTTTTGCCGAACAACAATGTGCCTAATACTGCCGCGATGGAATACAACTGGCTGACCTTCAACGGAGTTTCCGCGCCCGCGATCACCCCGATGATCGCGCGCCTCGGCAGCCGCGTCCGTTTGCGCATCATTAACATGGGGATAGACCACCACCCGATTCATTTGCATGGCAATCAATTCGTTATGACGGGCACGGAGGGCGGACGCGCGCCGGAATCCACCTGGTACCCGATGAATACAGTACTGGTCGGCGTGGCGCAGGCCCGCGTAGTGGAGTTCGACGCGAAATACCCAGGAGCGTGGATGGTGCACTGCCACCTGCCGCACCACATGATGAACAGCATGATGGATCTCTTACGCGACCGAATGATCGAGACAGCGAACACGACCGACGCGAAAGCGTTGAGCCAGATGGAAACGCTGGCAAAGAGCGTTCCGTTCGAACACGTCCATCATTCTCCAATCGCAGAAAACGCGAACAGCGTCCGGGGCTTCCCCCAGGATGCCTTCATGGAAATGGGAATGGATGACGCCGTCGAAAAACCGGAGACGCACGGTCTGCCGCCGAATTGGAGCGCCGGGATGATGGGCATGATGACTCTGGTGCGCGTGCTGCCGGACAAGGAGTACGAAGAGATGATGCAGCGAATAAAAAGTACTGGCGTCACGGAACAAAAGGAGCACTCCCATGAATCGTAGGCGAAAATTTTCATCCGGGCTCCGGCTCCTGTTCTCCGCGCCCTCTGCGGCCTCTGCGTTGAAATCACCGTTAGCCGCATCGCTATCCCAAGCGCGAAAGAAAGCCTTGGCACTAGCCACAACTCTTCTATGGTCAACGACGCTGGCGACTGTAGCCCGCGCGCAGGAGAAGCCCCCGCAGCAAGATACACAGATGCCGCCGGGGATGACCATGCCGGATCAGATGCATCACCACCACGGAGACGTTCCGCTCGTCGCGCCGGTCTATCCACGAATGGGGCGCGCGCAAGAGAATGCCGGCGCGCAGCTTGTCACGCTCGACCAGGTGGAAAAGATGGCCAGCGAGACAAACCCAACGTTGCGGCAAGCAGAAATCGAAATCCGAGCGGCGAAGGCGCGGCAACAGCAAGTGGGTCTCTACCCGAATCCTTCCGTCGGGTACACCGGCGATGAGATTCGCGGCGGGTCGGTCGGCGGTGGAAAGCAAGGATTTTTTGTGCAGCAGACGATCGTGACCGCGGGAAAGCTGGGAAAGAGCCGCGAGGTTTTTGGAAGGGAGGCCAAGCTGGCCGAGATCGAAGCCCAGGAGCAGCGCACCCGCGTCACCACCGCGGTGAAAATGGCGTTCCTCCGCGTGCTGGCGGCGCAAGAATGGCTGGAGGCGCGGCGTGATCTGGCGAAGATTGCGGAAGATGGCGCGCAGACGCAGAGAGAATTGATGAACACCGGTCAGGCGGACGAATCCGAAGTGTTGGAAGCAGAGGTAGAGTCGCAACGCATGCGCATGGCGGCGCGCATGCAGGAGAACACGCTACGTGAAGAATGGCGCTCGCTTGCGGCGGAAATCGGCCAGCCAGAGTTACCGCTTGCAACGGCGGCCGGTAATCTTGAAAGAGGCTGGCCGGAATTGAACGAGGAGGAAGCCGTGGAAGCTATCGCGAAGCAAAGCCCTGCCGTCGAGATTGCGCAAATGGCAACTGGCCGTGCCCAAGCCGTGCTGGCGCGGGCGCAGCGCGAGCCTATTCCGGACATATCGTTGCGCGCTGGAATGGAATACAACCACGAAACGTTGGGAAGCGTGCCATTCGCGAAAGGCTGGGAAGGGATCGCGGAAGCAAGCGTGGAGATTCCGATATTCAATCACAACCAGGGCAGTATCGGCGCCGCTCGCGCGGATGCGGATCGCGCGGAGCAGGAACAGACGCGCGTCGCGCTGACGCTGCGCGAGCGCGCCGCCACCGTGGTCGATGAGTACGCGAATGCCAAGCTGATGGCCGTCGAGTACCGCGACGAAATTCTGCCCCATGCGAAGAAGGCTTACACCTTGCTGGTCGATAAGTACGGAAAAATGCTGGCCTCTTATCCGCGCGTGTTGGAGTCGCAACGCAAACTCTACGAACTTCAAATCGAGTACATCGCCGCGCTCGAAGGTCTTTGGACCAACGGCTTGGCCTTGCAAGGCTACTTGCTTACAGACGGGCTGGAAGCTCCTGCGCGGCCAGGCGAAGTCGACCGGCCCATCCGGGAGACCAACGTGCCGATGCCCGAGCGGAGTATGTCCCCCGGCGAAGCGATGCCGCGGCCGTAAGTAAGCATCCAGGCCGCATTTGTGCCGGAAATCCGTGAGTCAAGACGTTGTGCCGGAAAACTGTGAGTCAAGACAATGTCCGCGGCAACGCCCGCTCCCTGCAACATCTCACGCATTGTTGGCTCTCAGCCGCCAGCTCTACTTCCGCCGCGCTTCCCTGCCCCTTGTAGAGGAGGGGCTTGCCCCTCCCTCTGCTGCGGACCACTCCTTGGCTTCGCTACGTGTCGAGTGCGAAACACTGGTACCCCAGTAGCGTTGACCAACCTAAAAATTAGTGGGTACTGTGCATGATAGGGTGCCCGGGTGTCAGCAGACGTGTTTCCCTTGTTTCCGAAACCAGCGGATGGCCCCATTCTGACGTCGGGCATTCGGCTTGGGCGTGTCCTACAGGCGCTAAGCTCGCCTTCTTGGGGTCGGAACGTCGTATTTAACCAACTGGTTTAGCAGCACAGGCCGGTGCACGGCTCCCGCTGGATGTGGCGGATGGAGATTCGAATAGAGCGATGACAACAGGGTTGAAAGCCGGACGTTACGAGATTATCGGGGAGCTGGGCCGCGGCGCCATGGGTGTGGTTTATAAGGCGACAGACCCGGTGATCGGGCGCACAGTCGCGGTAAAAACCATCAAATTGAGCGAAGAAGGCACGGGACTGTCGCGTCCCGAGCTGCTGACGCGTTTCCAGACGGAAGCGCGAGCCGCTGGTTTGCTGACCCATCCCAACATTGTGGTCGTCTTTGACGCTGGCGAAGAAGATGGTCTGTACTACATCACCATGGAGTTGGTGGAAGGCAAGAGTTTGCAAGCGCATCTGGATGGTGGGCAAGCGTTCGCGCTGCCTCGCGTACTGCGCATCATGGAGCAGACGTGCAGCGCGCTCCAGTTTGCGCATGAGCGGAGCGTAGTTCACCGGGACATTAAGCCGGCGAACATCATGTTGACGGCCGACGACACGGTGAAGGTCACCGACTTCGGCACAGCGAAAATTTTGCAGTTCGGCACCATGCAGCAGACGGCTCACGTGATGGGTACGCCGAGCTACATGTCGCCGGAACAGGTGAAGGGCCGGGCGGTCGATGGGCGCAGCGATATTTTCTCGCTGGGCGTGCTGCTGTACGAAATGGTGACAGGCGAGAAGCCCTTTCCCGGGCAGAACATCACCACGGTCATCTACAAAATCGTGAACGAAGAGCCGGTCCCGCCGCGGCAGATTAACCCGACGATTCATCCTGGTATAAACGCGGTAGTGATGAAGGCGCTGGCTAAGGAGCCAGAAGCGCGCTACCAGAGCTGTCGCGAAATGCTCGAGGATTTGCGGAATTACCGCACCGTCGCGCCAGGGGCCAGTCCAGACAAAACCATGATATCCGGCGGGCCAGGCGGACTGGGCGCGCCGAATGCGACTTTGCCTCTCGCTGGCATGGGAGTAGGCGCGCAGGGCGGCCGAAACATTCACACCGAAGACCCGATGATCATGGCAACAACGCGGTCGTTGAACGCGCGGGCATCCAGCCCCACACAGACCCCCGCGGTGCGCCGCACCGGGACCATCACTCCGATCGCGCCCATTGAGGAACCGAAAAAAAAGAGCATCATCGGGACCATCTTCATCACATTGCTGTTGCTCGGCGTAATCGCCTACGGAGTGCAAAAGCTGCGGCCTGTGCTGGAAGATGCCCGCAAAATAAACGCCGCGCAGAAGCACGCCGAAAACGACGTAGAGGCGGCATCTACTCCGGCAGATGGCGCGGCAAATCCTTCCGCAAGTCCCGCCGGAACGGAAGCACCAGTTGCAGCAACTCCCGAGACGGCAGCGGAAAAGAAACCTGCAGAGCCACCTGTAGAAAAGCCGGCGCCGAAGAAGGCCGAGCCCGTTGTGAGCGCGCAGGCAGCGGAGTACAAAGGACGAATTGAAGAAGCCATTGCGGAGAAGGGATTGCACGGGCGAGCTAAGGTCCAAGCCATCGGAAACACACTGATTCTGGCGGGCAAGCTGCGTCCAGCGGAACATGGCGCGCTGCTGAAGTTCTTACGCGATGCTCCGCCGAGCGTGCGTGTGGTGGATCACATCGAGTACGAAGATGCACCAGCCGCCGAGAATGGACATGACGCAGAAGGCGGTCATCCCATTCCGCCTAGTGGCCGCGGCGCGATCCACGTGGTCTCCGACCTGGTTGGCGCGACGGCGGTGCTGCGCGGCCCAGCGGGACGCGTACTCAATCAATGCCAGACGCCATGCAGCTTCAATGACCTTGCGCCCGCGCAGTACAGCCTGGAAGTCCAGAAGGAAGGCTACCAGCCGATGCAGACCGCCCTGCAGGTAAAGGCCGGAAATGTCGTCGATCAAAAGGTATCGCTCGAATCGCTCGCCAAGGGCTTGCTGCTAACCAGCAAGCCGGCAGGTGCGGATGTGTTTATCAACGGTGCGAAGCAATCCGGCCAAACGCCGCTGACGTTGCCGCTTGCGCCGGGCTCGTACAACCTGGTACTGCGGATGCCGGGTTACGAAGCGTATGCCACCAGTGTACAGATCAAGGACAATGTCCAAACGCAGCTCCTGGATGTGCCGCTGAAGGAAAAATCAACGGTGAAGGTGGCATGGGCACAGGTAGAAACGACTCCAAAGGGCGCGGAGATCTTCGTGGACGGGCAGACGACGGGGCAAATGACGCCGGGCCGGGTACAAGTGCCGGCTGGTCTGCACACTGTGACAATAAAGCTGAATGGCTACCAAGTGGCGAAAAGAACGTTTCAGGCGACAGAGGGCGGTACGGTCAACATCACCAACGTGACCCTGCAGCCCAAGTAAGCCGCTTCTGAGCCTGAATTGATGGAGCTTGGACTGTTCGAGAACGCCTCAGAGGGCCATTACGGCTAGGTTCCCCCCTACTAACAACGTAACTTTTTGTAACGAGCTTCTCGCGTGAGTTCCAGGACCTCGCAATCAACCTATTCAAAACAAGCAGCTTAGGGCGCGGATATTGGGGCAGGCAGCGTGCTTGCATTATTGACAAGGCTACCCTGCCCTCGCGCAGACCATGCGTTTTGGGTTATGCAAGGCAGGCTTGTATTTTGACCAGCTGGTTAAATACGCCGCTCATTGAGTTTGGATAGAAGCAAGCCGGGAATTTGGATAGAAGCAAGTGGGGAAAGTCTTGGTACTGCGGGCTATCATGCCGTTGGAGGAGCAACGTAACGGGGCGGAAGCGCGTCCTCATGCGGACCAGCAGTTGCGGAACGAGCCGCAGACACGGACTACGCCCCAAGTGCGCAACGCAGCGGAAGCGCGTCCTCATGGCGAGCCGCAGGTGCGGAATACGGCGCGGCCTCTATCGGACTTAGCGCCTGAAGCGAGCGCGCCTACGCCGGATGCCAGGACAGGCGGCCTCATCCATTCGCTGCGGTGCCTTCATCTTCTGTTCCGCTCGGAACGGCTATATGATCGGAACCACCCTCGACGACTGCAAAGTTTGGACGCATGCTATGAGACGCTGCGCGATTTTGCCAGCGCGCTAAACGGGATCGAAATCCACATTGAGCGCGGCGGACTGGTCGTGCCGAAGCTCAGCGATGCGCATCTGCCCGATGCGCGGGGCGAAATGCAGTCTCTTGCGCGAGATTTGCAGCGCACGGGAATTCAATCACTGGTATTCGCAAGACAATTTCATGTAGGCGAACTGGACACGCTCGCGCAACTCTTCAAGGCATCGTTGTTAAGATCGGAGGAGTCTATAAAGCGCGGGGGCAGCTCCTGGTGGGCCTCGCGGTTCTTGGAGAATCGCGTGGAAGGGATTTCGATTAACACACAAACGGAACGCAAGGTGGATACGGTGCTCGCCAGTCTGATGGGCGCGCTCGTGGCGTACGGCGGAAACTCGCCGCGCGAGGTCAATGAGACTCCCATTCTGCGGCCGGAGATTGACGATCTTGCAGGCGCGCTGCGGCTGATCGGGCGGCTGACGCCACCGCTGGAGGCGGCCCGCGGGCTTTCACCGGAAGAAGCGGCGCGAGCGATCCACGGCGCCATGGAAGATGCGAGCCGCGAGACGGTGCGCATGCTGCTGAGTTCGATTTCGCAATATGCACCGCGCGAGGGCGAGCGGCCGCAGCCCTATTTGCTGCGTCTCTCCGAGAGTTTGATTCTCGAGTTTCTGGGAGCGGAGTTTGCAGGCGGGACGCTTGCGCCCGCGGCAGTGCGCCAGACGTTCCATCGCTTAAGCGATGTGCTGGTCTCTTCGGGCGGATACACAGGCCCACACTCTTCTCAACACCTCACACTGTTGGCTACGGCCTGGGCGAGCGACAAGCACCGGGAAGAAATTGTCGAACAATTCTGGCTGGAGCTTCCGCCGCGGGAAAAGTCCGTGGTGCTGCGCGGGCCGGACGTGTGGTGCGTGCCGGTGGTGGCGCTGAAGCGAACGCTCGGGCAACTGGCGGAAACGGGAGCGGACGCTCCGCGGCGCGAGGCGCGAAACATTTTGCTCAACTATTCGCGGCGCGTGGAGAACGAGAACGTTTCGGCACGGCGCGCCGTGGCGGCGGGATTGAATGAGATGACGCCGATCATCGAGTCGCTCTGGCCCAATCAATTGCCGGAAGATTTGAGCCGCGGGACTATGAAAGCACTGGAGAATGAAACCAATCCAGAAACCGCCGCGCTGCTTGCCGCTTTCCTCGAGACGCTGGGGCGCGTTGCCGTCATTCGCGCCGATTACGCCGGCTTTGAAAACATTTTAGTAGGCCTAGAACGGGCGCCGAGAGACATGGAACACGATCACGTGGCGGCGCTGGCGCACCGCCTGGTGGCGCAGGACCGCTGGCTGCTTCTGGTGGATGCGGCGCTGGCCAACCGGCCGCTTGATCCAGTTTTGCCGCGACTTTTGCAGCGCGACCCTGAGAGACTGCTCGATCGCCTCACGCTGCTTTTGACCGAACCACGCGGCGCGGAAATGGTAGCGGCGATGGCGCGGCTGCTGAGGACCATTGGCGTGCCGGTGTTGAACCTTCTTGAAACGCGGCTTTATGAAGCACGCAGGCAGCGCGTGAGCGCGGCCATCAAGCTACTCGCGGCCGCCGACCCGGAGCGCCTCTTGCGCGGCCTGGCGCGTGCGCTGGCAAGCTGGGAATGGAATTTGCAGGATCTGGCGGTGAGCGAGCTTTCGCGGCCGGCCAATGCCGGTTCGTCGCACAGCGCGGCTTTTGTGTTTTCCGCGGTTCTGGCGGACGCTCATCCGCTGGTCGTGCCCATGATGATCGATCAAATCGGATTGGCGCAGGAGACGACAGCCGTGCCGCAATTGATGGAGATTGCCGCGGGCGAGCATGAAGTCCTGCGCGACCTCTTTGTGCGCATCAAGGCCATCGAAGCGCTCGGGCGCATGCACGCGGTGGAAGCCGCAGAATTGCTGCGCATGCTGACGCAAGGACGCGAAGGGCTTGCTTATGCCGAGCCTTCGGGACTGCGCGCCGCTGCGGAAGATGCGCTGGCGATGATTGAAAACCGGCCATCCTCGGAGCGGGCGCGCGCGGCCTTTGAAGCGGCCCCGCAAACCAATGGCAGCTTTGTCGTGCCGCGAAGGTATGTGCGAGTCCCACTGGAATCGCCGTTGCGAGCGCAGATTGACGGCTCGCAAGTAGGCCTTGCCCGCGTGAAGACCATTAGCCTGGGCGGGGCGTACCTGGAATCACCCAAGAAACTCAGCGTGGGAGATTCGATCAAGCTGGAGGTTCGCTCTGGGCTCCGCAAGATTCACTTCACGGCGGTGGTGCGCAATATTGGGCCGGATGGCGGCGGGGTTGAATTTGTGCATATGAAGGACGATGACCGCGAGAAGCTGCGCAAGCTGGTGCAACGCCACTTGCAGATTTGAGTCCGTTCCTGACCCCATACATCTCTGGAGCTGCTACTGCCACGGCTTTTGCATGGGTTGTTGTGTGGCCGGGGGCCCCCCCTCCCTTTTTCCGTAAGTGTTCATTCTAAAGACACTTAAAGTCGATTGTTTTTAAAGGTTTACGCAAGTGTTCATTCTAAAGGACTTGATTGCGAGATTATTCACTTGACACACGGGAGCTTTCCTGATACATTTGGAGCATGGACAGTCACTCAGCCTTCTTCTCTTCGACCCACTTTCGCCCCCAAGGTTTCGAGGGTCGTCTAGGCGGGTTTGAGCGCATCTTTGGCTTTTTCGGCGGATTTAGGTCTTCCAACACAGCGTCCACCTCTTTGACAATCTCTGGCGGGAAGAGTTCTTTGAGCACCTGCCTGTCCGATTTTTGCCGTTTCTTTTTCATAGGAGCATGACCATGACTTCGCCTACCGTTTCTCCGGTTCTTGAGCGGGTTAACCTTCCTGAACTTATGGCGCGTTTTAGCTGCGAAAGCAAGTGCCGGGAATATCTGGAAATGCTCCGATGGAAAGATGGCGCTGTCTGCCCGAAGTGCGGAAAAAAAGAAAGCGCTCGTGTACAGGGCCGCGAATCCGTCCTCCGTTGCGTCGAATGCCAAGCGCAATTCACCGTCACCGCTGGCACGGTCTTCAATGATTCTCACCTGCCACTGTCTAAATGGTTCATCGCAACTTTCCTCATCTGCGAATCGAAGAAAGGCATTTCCGCGTTGCAACTGCAAAGGATTCTCGGAATTGGCGGATACAAAACGGCTTGGTATCTCTGCCATCGCATCCGCTCGGCTATGGTCGAATCGCAGAAAGAAATGCTCAAGGGCATCGTGGAGATTGACGAAACTTATGTTGGCGGGAAGCCGCGCATCGGTCGCCCCCGCAAGGAAAAGCAGGTTGTTATTGGCATCCGCGTACGTGGCGGCGATCTCCGCTTGATTCGCGCCAAAGAAGCCACTTCCAACGCTATCCGCGAAATCGTCAATGAAAACGTGAGCGAGGACGTGGAAGTGATTATCACCGACGAATCGGCCATCTACCCGTGGGCTTTCAACAAAGGGCAGAAGTCGAAGCATAAGACGATTTGCCACAAGTCGGTCTATGTCTCCGGCGAGGTTCACACCAACACAGTGGAAAGCGCGTTCTCCCTTCTCAAGCGCGGCATCGTAGGAACATGGCACAAAATGAGCGTCAAGCATCTCCCCGCCTATCTGGACGAAATGGTTTTCCGATTCAACCGCCGTAAGAGCACTACCCTTTTCCAAGATACGATGCGCCACATGATTACCGCTCCCGTGCTCACGTTCGCCAATCTCACAAAGGAAAAGGCGGCCTAGCGGAGATTGTCCTTTTTCCATTCCTTGTACGCTTTACGGACTAGCTGTTCTCTTCTGTGAGGGAGCTTACCAACGTACCAATTCTCGTTCTCTCTGACGTTTCGATTGATTATCCCTGCTCGCTTCCTTTCTTCGTTGCTCACATCGCGCATCTCATCAATTACGTTCGGAATTTCCCTCTCATCATCTGCCGCTTGAGCCTCCGCCTGCTTCTTTTTAATTTCTTCGAGTTTTTTCCCCCATTCCTTCTCTGCGTCTTTTTTGGCGCTCGCTACTTGAACTTCACACGCTTGCTCTCTTCTACGGATTATCCGAAATGCAGCTTCCATCCCAAGAAACAATGTGATGATTGCCATTCCACCCACAAATAGCTTCCAGTCAAACCGGAGAAGATAGGACACTCCAGCCCATACTAGATTTCCCACAGCCCACCACCAAAACGGACTGAAGGTGTCTCGCCACAATTCCCTTCGCGTAACCATGAAAACCCTCCCCTTTGCGGTGAGTTAAGGGGATAATCTCCCTCATCCTCTGCCGCAAACGGAGAGGTATAATAGCACCCTTCTATGCGTGAAGTGAATAATCCCGCTTGATTGCCCCAACTTGCACTAAAATTGTGCAGGTCTGGTAAGTATTGCGAACAAAAGGCTTTACGTCCTAGGCGGACACCCAAAAGCAAAAACGCCAGCAGGATGCTGGCGCTACAGTGAGAAGACGCAATAGTATCCAACAATTACTATATTCTAGGCGTAACAGTTTGTCAAGGAAAAAATGGGTAGTGGGTCAGTTTTTCGGTTAGCCCGTCACTCGTCCGCGCTGGAGCTAGTTTTTCTGCGTTCGGCTCGAAGGCGCGAAAGCATAAAACCACTCCAACAGGCGAGCAGAGAGAATGTTCCTGCGAGACTCCACCATAAAACGTTACCGAAGCGGGCTCCTCCGAGAGCCAAGCTGGTATTTAAGACAAAGTGGGCCAAGATGGTGCCGAAGACGTGCCCTCTCGTTTTATTAAAGATCAGGCTAAGGAAGACTCCAAAAGCTGTCACCGTTGCCAAAAAGGCCAGGGGAGAAATGAATACCTGAGGGAGGCCAGGGAAGAAAAAGGAAGGCGAGTGCCAGAGACTCCAAAGCACACTCATGATCAAAGCTGAGATCACCGGACTTGCTTTGCGCTGCAGGATAGGAAGGAGAAATCCTCTCCATCCAAGTTCCTCACCGAGGGCACCGGTCCCAACTTGAATCACCATCGTTGGTAACAGAGTTTCCATCGCTATGAGTGGAGCGCCTTGATGAAGTGATCTCGCGAGCAAAGTGGCTACAAATACGGATGACGAGGGAAGTACGATAGCAGCGAGATACCAGCTCCATGCCGATGAAGGAAGCCGGAAAAGTCGCCGCAGTAGAGTTTGGACTCCCGAGAAGCGGTCGAACAACGCCGTGATCGCCAGGGCAATGAATGTTGGAGACCAGACGGTGACAAGTAGAAAGGCCCAAAACGCCCACATCTTGCCGGTCGCAGCAGCGCTATGGAAGCCGGCCCATGCGAGCCATGTGACAGCGTAGCATGCTGCGACAAAGGCGATTGCTGGTACCCAAGAGTGTGACATCCATCCAGCAGGCGGGAGCCGACGGGCGGAGCTTTCCATGGTCGCCTCTTCAGGAAAATCGCTTTCGGCTCTCTCCTGAGCAGTTGTTTGCCGGACCTGACATGCTCTGTATTTCTACCATGCAGAACCCTAAAAGGCTTCCCGAACAGCCCTTGATAACTCGCGAGTTGGCTGCAAGCCGACTTATGGGATAGTAATGGCCTGCCGTTCCGCATTTCTAAATCGGAAAGTTCAGTCGGCTGCCGGGCCGGCAAAGAGGATGAGATTCTCGTCTGGATCTGCGACTATGAAGGTTCTGGCACCCCATGGCTCCTTCTTAAGTGCCTGATGGAAGGAGACTCCTGCAGCCTGATAACTCAGAAACAGTTGTTTGATTTCGTTCGCGGTGGCAACCGTGATGGAAGCGGAGAGTAGGTTTTCGCGTTTGCGAACATCGCCAGCGAACACAGGTTCGAGGACCAGCCTCAAGGCGAGTCGCGCATTGTCGCGGATGACCAGCCCGTAGAATGGCGGATCGCCATAGACGAATTCGAGCGCGAAGCCGAGCTTGTTTGTATAGAAATCGCAGGAACTCTTGATGTTCGCAACGAAGAGTTGCGCCGAGATTGAGCTGAGAATGGGACGGGGCAAAGTCTGTCTGGATTCATCGGTCATGGCATCTGCTCCTGATTTGAGCGCCTGCTACCTGTCCGGTGTACGGTTCCCCATAATCTGCACTCAAATTCGCGTGACTTTGTTCTAGCCAGGCGTACTTACTCCGTGCTTGAGCATTTCAATGGCTTTCTCTAATCTCTTTAATCGTGTTTCTTCCTTCTTGGCTTCGGTAATCCAGCGGCAGTACTCCTTGCGGTGGGTGTAGCTCAGTTTCTGGAAAACTGGAAGCAGGCCTTCTTTCTTCATCAAGTTTTCAAATTGAGCAGGCACTTCGACGGTTCTTACCTCTTCATCTTTCCAAACAACGACTTGAATGGTGTCGCCCGGGCCTTTCCCGATTTGCTCGCGTATGGCTTTAGGCATGCCTAGCGAGTGAAAGGGATGACCATACTTCATAAGTGAACCGGTATAAGGCAGACCGTTGAAAGTCGCCTTTACGGGCACCCTCCCATTGGTAGCGAATTCCTTCCCGGTATCGTACGGAAAAAGCACATAAGCCCCTCCGCCATCGCCTGCTTCAATTTTCGCCTTGAATTTGTATTTCTTCATTGCTTTGCCAGTTTCCTCCCCGTGCGGCCCTCGATCACTCCGAATTAAACCACTTTCCCTTATGGCGCCGCTACGCAGGCGATTGCTCCCGGTTTGTCGGCGTCACGGCACGCCATCCGCCACCCGGCTGTGGCCTCAGAGTATATTGCTACTTTGGGCTGTAAGTTGAGTCCTGCCTAGCTCGCCGTCCCTTCACTCTCTTTCTCGACAGCTTTCAAGATGACCTCGACCGGCTAACGGGTCTTCCTGTGCAATGCGCTCGGAGAACTTTTCAAACTTGGCCTGCCAAACTCTTTGAGATGGGAGGGCGGGCGGCGGGGCATGGAAAGAGGGCACGATGTATTGCGCCACTACAACGGCTGACGGGGTGAGACGTGCGGGTGCGGGGAGAGGTGCGCGTTAGACTCACGCACTTGGCGGAGAAGTTTTGATTGAAGTCCACGGAACGTTGAAGTAAAAGCTGAGTATTCAATCGGTAGCGTTCGTTCGGGGTGACGAGCCGCCGCCGCTCGGGGCAGCGGAAGACTGAATGGTTTCCGATAGATTTTATGGCTTCCATTGGGAGGACTCAGATGCAACGACGTCATGGTGTGTTTGCGTGGATCGCGCTGTGCCTGTTGGCGTTGGGGTGCGCCGGGATTGCCGGGGCGCAAGTAAATACAGCGACGCTTTCGGGAACGGTGACGGACCCGCAAGGGCTGGCCGTGCGAGGGGCGAAGCTGACGATTACCAATGCAGGGACAGGCGCAGAACGCACCGTGGTGTCGGATGATGGCGGGCGATACAAGGTCGTCGGGCTGCCTCCTGGCAAATACAAAGTAAGCATAGATGGCGGGGCGAGTTTTGGGGGCTATCAAAACGATTCCGTCGTGGTGACTGTGGGCGAGGACGCCACGCTCGACGCGCGGCTTGCACTGAAAGGGATCCAGCAAACCATCACGGTGACGACAGAGACTTCTCCCGTGGAAACCACGAAGACAGAGGTTTCGCAAACGGTGGGAGAGCAGCGCATCGACAACCTGCCAATCAACGGACGGAACTACATCAATTTTACATTGACCAATTCACAGGTGAACCGCGACGTGGCTCCGACGATCGGGCCGGCGCCGACGAGCGGGTTGAACTTCGGCGGGCAGCGAGCGCGTTCGAACGAGGTGAGCGTGGATGGGGCCGATGCGGTCGATAACTCGATCAACGGCATACGCGCAACGGTTTCGCAGGAAGCGGTGCAAGAGTTTCAACTGATTTTGGGGGACTACAACGCGGAGTATGGGCGGGCGACTGGCGGCGTCGTCAATATCGTGACCAAGAGCGGAGGGAATGATTTTCACGGGGATGTCTTCGGCTATTTGCGGAACAAAGCGTTTCAGGCGCGGAATGCATTTTCCGGGCAAG
>Ga0210395_10002316_pt1 | contig 14811 bp, 11 predicted proteins | sample IncBWH4OmetaG_FD_150861 | JGI IMG/M metagenome (GOLD analysis project Ga0210395, IMG submission 150861) | Forest soil microbial communities from Barre Woods Harvard Forest LTER site, Petersham, Massachusetts, United States - Inc-BW-H-4-O ... | reverse complement strand
AGCCGGTCCGCCGCCCCCGCCTCGCGCGTCAGCGGCCGCGCCCCTCCCCCCGGCGTGAGCAGCCGCTGCACGTCGGCAAACGTGAGCTTGCCCGCCCGCCGCACCGCATCGTGATAAAACGCTTCATAGCCACGTAACACGGCGAAGATGCCGCGGGTCGTCTCGAGCCGGCGCATCAGCTCGCTGCCGACCAGGTGCTTGATGATGGCCGCCAGGGCGTGGCATTCGCCCGGGTTGAGCGCGAGCTTCTTGCGCTCGACCGTCATCTCTGCGCTCCCCGCCTCGACTTCCGTCCACACGGCGAGCGCATTCTTCAAAATATAGCTGACGGCATCCGGCAGCACACCGGAGGTCACTTCTGGCAGCGCAGCAAAAAAATCGTCCCAGCGCGCCTGCGTTTTGCCGGGCAAACCGCGGCGCGAGAGCGAATTGCGCAGGACTTTCGCCGCATCGTCGGGCTGGCCGCGCGCGGCGAACCACGGGTTGCCCCCCGGCCAGATGCGCGCGGGGTTGCCCCAAAGTTCCTGGTTCGGCGCGCCCAGATAAATCTCCTGGTGCTGGTCGAGAAACGCATCGAGCAACGCACCCAGCCGCTTCTCCTCCGCGCCAAACGTCGCGCGCTTGAACGCCTCGATAAAGTCCTGCTGCGCCGCATCCAGTCCGCCGGCTTGGGTGAACATCCGTTGCAGCACGCGCTGCCGCTCCAGCCGCGCCGCATGCACCTGCAAAATCTCGAACTCGCCCGCCAGCCCGAGCTCGAGCGGAAAGGCCCGGGCGATGCGCGCGAAAAAACTGTCGAGCGTGCCGAGTCGCAACTTGTGCATGGCCTCGGTCACCGCGCGCAACATTTTCAGGAAATCCACCGTCCCGAGCTGCGGTTGCTCAATTTCTTCCGCGAGCTTGCGGGCGCAACCGGCGTCGCGCGCCGCGCCCGCGAGCTTGTTCAAAATCTCGTCGAAGAACTCGCCGGCCGCCTTGCGCGTGAAAGTGAGCGCAACGATGCGCTCGGGCTGCGCACCACCCGCGAGCAGCGCCACAAAACGGTTGGTCAACGCATAGGTTTTCCCCGAGCCGGCCGAGGCCAGGATCATCACGTGGCGAGGGACGCTCATGGCTTCGCCTCCTCCCACGCCACGCTCGCCGCCACGCCATGATGAAACAAGGCCGCGAACTCGTCGTAGTCGGCACGCACTTGTTCATTCGGCGGCCAGAATTCGCCCGTGCGAATCGCCGCGCACACGCCCTCCGTGCAACGCAATGCCGCCGCGTGCAATTCCGGCGTGTAATCGTCCCATAAAGAGAGGCCGATCCCGCTGGCGGCCTTCGGCAGGTTGAAATAACCGCAAGCCACCGCACCGGGAAACTCGGACGCCAGCGCGTGCAGATAAAGCGGCAGCTGCAAGTCGGCCCACGCGCGCGGCCGGCCGTTTAGCTCAAAAACCGCCCAGGCCGGCGGCCTCTCGTCCCTGCGCGGCGCGCGGAAATGGGTGTCGCGCGGCGCCGCGGGCGAATCGGATGTCTTGTAGTCGAGCACCCGCACCGCGCCGGTTTCCGCGTGGCGGTCGATGCGGTCGATTTTCCCCTTCACCAGCAGGCCACCGATTTTGACGGCGATTTTTTTCTCCACCTGGTCGATCACCCAGCCCGCCGCGCGCTCGCGCGCCTGCACCTCCGCCGCCCGGGCGAGCCGCTGGCGCGCCGATGCAAGCTGGATGATGAGCGGCAGCGCAAGGGCTTCGCCGTAGCACGCACGGGCGTGTCGCTCCAATTCAGCCAGCAAGAACTCCCGCAGCACCATGGCATCGGTGCAATCGCGCAGCGTGGCCTCGCGACCCATCGCCTCGAGCGCCGTGTGGCAAAGCGCACCGAAATCGCGCGCATCAAGTTCGTTTTTCGCCGGATCGACCGCGGCCATATCAAGTACCTGGCCCAAATAAAAACGAAACGGACACTCCAGCCATCTCCGCAACGCGGTCACCGCCACTTGCGCAGGCGGGGCTGCACGCCGCGGCGTGAGCGGCCAGGCCCGCGTCCAAGACGGATTGCCCTGCGCCTGCTCCGGCGCACGAAATAGAAACGCGATGCGCGACGGCAACTCGGCCTCGGCGCAGCGCAGCAATAAGCGCGAAGGCCGCAACGGATCGCCGGCCGTTGAAGTTTTTCCAAAAAGCAGGTCGATGCGCCCGCTTTGCGCCCGGCACGCCGCCAGCGCCTGCAACACATAGGCATCGCGCGCAAAACGCGCGGAATTCGTCTTGAGGCCAAGTTTTTCGCGGATCGACTCGGGCAGGAAAGGATCGCCCGCGACGGAGTCGGGCACAGAGCCGTCGTTGAACCCGGCGACGGCCAGATGCGGCGCATCTTCAAACAACAGCTCGAGCACGCCCTGCAATTCAAGCGCGCCGGCGGGCTTGTCCTCGGTGCATATGCTCTCGCCGAACAACTGCAGGGCCAGATCCCACCACTCAATTTTGGCCAGGCTGGGAAAGCGCACGCCGGCCGCCGCACATTCGCGAAGTATTTCCATCCAGGCCGTGGCGGAATCCTCGAGTCGCGCATCGTTTTTCCGCACCAGGTCGAGCTTGCGGTCGCCAAAAATCATCCCCAGGGCGGTGGACACACCGGCGGAAAATTCATGGTTTGCGAACACCGCGTGCAGTTCAGCGATCACCGCGAGCGCGGGCGCCAGGCCTGGGTATTTATTCAACTTCAGGACCTGTGCCTGCGCAACAGCCAGATTGGCGGGCAGGTGGCGTGAACGCAGCTCATCGAGACCCTCCAGCCAGTACGCCGCGGAGAAATCGCGCCCCAGCCGCGCCTGCAGGAACGCAAGGCAGTCCGGGCAACGGGCGAGAGCTTCGACGGCTTCAAAGGATGGTTCGCGCGCGAGTGCCGCCAGTGCCGCCAGCAAGTGGTAAAGCCCTTCGCCCCGGCGCGCGCGACCGGCCGGATTGTAGACGGCGAGTCCGGCGCGGATAAGCGCGTTTTCCAAAAGCGGTGTCACCTCGCGGTCGGCCACCCCCACCCCAAGCAGACCTTCGGGCGCGCCGTAACTGCGCGCCGCCGCCACGATGCGTTCCGCCTGTGCGGCGGGATCCGCACAAAGGTGCACGCGCTGCTCGAACTCCGGCAGCGCCAACGCTCGATGTTCCCATCCTGGTGGGAGTGGACGCCCCCAATCGTCGAACGCGTCGGCTTCGGACGGCGGCGAGAAGATGACGACTTCGATCGGCAGGGTGCGGGCATGAACTGCGAGCACGGCGAGCGCCAGCGGCAGCGGATCGGGCGTCGCCAGGAGGATAATTTTTTCCACGTTCGCCAGCGGCGGCGGATTTTTTGCGGCGGTGATTTTGGCCGCTTGGGCATCGCGCAAACCGAGCGCGGCCAGTTTTTCCGCATGCAGCTGTTCAAGTTCGCCGAGCTGCTGCCAGCGCGCGGTTTCGCAAAAGCTATCGCCGGCCTTTTCGTTCACCTCAGCAAGCCGCAGCCCGCTCTCGGCGAGCACGGCCTGCAAATGCGCGAACTCCTGGGCCAGGCGAAGCGCCCAGCTAAAATTGCGCGCGGGCGGATCGACCGGGAACACTTCGCGAAAGGCCTCGAGATCGAGCGCGTGGAAAACTTCGGTCCAGGCCAGCAGCGACACAAGCTGCGAGGCCACATCTGGCCCGAGACCCTGTGCGATCAGCCGGTCGGGCGTGAACACTCGCGGCGGGAAGGCGGCCTGGCCCCTGGCCGCGGCGTACTCGGCCAGTGCCTCGCGCAACCGCCGGCCCGACTGCTGCGTCGGCACCACGACAAGCCGTGCGGAAAGATCGAGCGGGCCATCTCCTTCCCAGCCGCCGGCCAGAAAGGCAACCGCCTGCGGCAACAACGGCCGATCCCAGGGAATAAAATGGCGGCGGGCGGTGAGAGGCGGCGGGACCACGGGTGAGCAAATGAACGCAAAGGTTCTCGTCCGCTCAATCCTCATTCACATCGAATCATCTTTTCCCAACAAAAAGCCTCCGGCGCGCGAGGCGGCGGAGGCAGGGGGTGTAACGATGGAGGAAAATGTGGCGCGCTCAGACCTTGGCCAGCGCGTACTTGGCGACGTGGCTCTTGGCGTGGTTGGCGGCGTTGCGGTGGACGACGCCAGACTTTACGGCCCGGTCCATCGCGGACGCGTAGGCGATGCCGACAGTCTTGGCAGCGACGGCGTCACCCGCCTTGACCGCCAGGTCGAATTTTTTGTGCAGCGTCTTGAGACGGGTTTTGACGGTGCGGTTGCGCGCAGCGAAGCGAATGGCTTTGCGGGCGGCTTTGATTGCAGATTTGGTGTTGGCCATGGCGAAGATACGTTCTGAGCCGGTCAAAGACTCAAACACGCGGCGGCGAGTCAAGCGCGTTTTCCCGGCAGGAGTGGATCAATTTGAAAATAAAAACTTAGTTTTGGGGCCGGTAAGCCGGATTTTGTCCCGCGCCTTGCAGCGCGGTGGACGTCATTTCTCTCAGATCCTTGCGGATTTGCCCTGCACAACCCTGAGCGAGCCGCCTTGCGGCGAGTCGAACCGGGTGCGGCAGGATGCGGCATACCCGCGGCTATCGGGCGGGCCACCCAGCCGCCTATTTTGCCTTGCACCGGACGGGGTTTTTCGTGCCGCCGACGTTGCCGTCGACGCGGTGGGCTCTTACCCCACCTTTTCACCCTTACCCTGAACGAGCCGCCTTGCGGCGATTCGAAGGGCGGTTTATTTTCTGTGACACTGTCCGTCGCCGCGCTTTTAGACGCAACGCCCGCACTTGCCTGACGGCTCGTGCGGCGTCCTGCCCTGTGGTGTCCGGACTTTCCTCTCCGAGACCTTATCGGACGCGGCAGTCAACCGCGCCTTGGGATGTAAAGAACTCGGAGCGACGACCTGGCCCCAAAACTAAGGGGAGCGAGCCTAAAGGTCGCCGGCCAAAAGGCAAGGATGGCGGTATCAATGATTAAAAAGTCTTCGTGGTCTCTGTGCCCTCTGTGGCTCAAAACCCGAATGGCGTTGCCCGGCCAGGACATCATCGCTTTCTATGGAGCGCGTGCCCATGCCAGATTCAAACCCCAACTCATTACCGTCTGCGTCGCGCGCCCAAGCCACTTCGTGGATGCTGGCCCGGTTGACGAGCATGCCCAGCCACAGCCGGGTCTAATCTGCGCTGTTCGTTGTGTGTATGGTGGTGCTGATCGGCTTGGTCGATTACCTCGCCGGCATCCGAATTTCGCTGCAGTTTTTTTATCTTATTCCCGTTGTGCTGAGTGTAGCCTGGCTGGGCTGGCGGGCGGGATGCGCGACTGCGATCTTCAGCCTCATCGCCCGCGTGGTGAGCGACCTGGCCGGCGGATTTTGGTTTTATCACCATCTCCCGATACGCGATTATATTTGGAACCGGCTGATCGACCTATCGGTGGCTTTCACCCTGGTCTGGGTGATCCACGCGCTTATCTCTTTGCACCGTGAGCAGGAACAACGCGTGCGCCAACGCACCGCTGCGCTTGAGCAGGCCATTGCTAAACGCGATCAGTTGCAGAGCCAGCTCTTCGAAATCAGCCGTCGCGAACGGAGTGCCATTGGCCACGACCTGCACGACGGGCTCGGACAGCATCTCACCGCCACCGCCATCGCCGCCAATCTGCTCGCCCGGCAACTGGCGACGCGGGGTGATCCCGCGGCCAGGGACGCGCACAATATCGAAAACCTTATCCAGGAAGGCATCGGCAAGACGCGGCAGATTGCGCGCGGCCTATTGCTTGCAGCCATCGAACCGGAAGAACTTGTCCCCGAACTCGAAGAGTTGGCGACCAAGATCGGCGACGAGCAACACGTGGCGTGCAGTTTCACCAAGCATGGCGATTTTTCCAAACTCGACGCGGCGATCGCCTCGCATTTGTTCTACATCGCCCAGGAAGCAGCCCATAACGCCGTGCGTCACGCCCGGCCCACCCGTTTGGATATCAGTCTCGTCGAAGAAGAGAGCATGCTGGTACTCACGGCCACTGACAATGGCACCGGCCTGCCGCCTCTCGATTCGCACCAGCCAGGTATGGGGCTACGCATCATGGTCCATCGCGCCGAACTTATCGGCGGCGAACTCTCCATCAGCCGGGCGCCGGGCAGCGGCACCCGGGTGCGCTGCCGCGTGCCGATGTCAAGTCAACTCCCCGCCCCTGTTTTGCCATGACCCCGCCGCAAATACGCATCTTTCTGGTCGACGACCATCCGCTCGTGCGCGAATGGTTGGCCACCCTGCTGCGTCAACAGCCCGATTTCGAGGTCTGCGGCCAGGCCGAGGATGCCCGTCAGGCATTCGCCACCATGGACGCCGATCCACCCGACGTGGCCATTGTGGATCTGTCGCTTAAAACTTCTTCCGGTCTTGATCTCATCAAGGAACTTTCCGAGCGCCTGCCCACCATCCAGGTGATCGTGCTTTCAATGCATGAAGAGATTTTCTATGCCGAACGCGCCCTGCGGGCCGGCGCCCGCGGTTATGTGACAAAACGTGAGTCCACACATCGGATCGTCGAGGCGATCCACGAAGTACAGGCCGGCCGCCTTTATGCTAATACCGAGCTGCTGGCCAAGCTGGCCGAACGCATTGTCGGGCGCAATCAATCCACCCAAGCTGGTTCCGTGGAAACGCTGAGCGACCGCGAACTGGAGGTTTTCCGCCGGCTCGGCGAAGGCCAGGCCACCCGCCACATCGCGGAAGAACTTCACCTCAGCATCAAAACCGTCCAAGCGTATTGCGCCCGCATCAAGGGAAAGCTCGCCCTCGATAACGCCGCCGAGCTCACCCGCGAAGCCATCCGCTGGACTGACCACAAGAATCGAAATTGATTTGCGTCAACGCCGATTTGTAAGGCCGCGCCCTACACGCGATTTCGTCCTTAGCTGACAGACGGGGCACGTTGTATTGTATATGCTCGGTTGGTGCTTTTATATCCCGCCTCTATCCCGGCGGAGGCGGATGATTCCCTGGAAACCATCCCCTCTCAGGAAAATCAACCACGCCGCTTGCCTTTTTCTTTCTGGGCGGCTTCCGCCCGGATCCATCGCGCCCAAGCGCCCTATGGATTGCGCAAGCGGATTAAGTTTTTTGTCCGCGCCTGGAAGCAGCCGCGCCTCACGAGCGCATGGCTCGCCCGGCTGGCGCAGGCGGATCTCGCCCCGCTCTGGATGGCCCGCCCGCGGCTCGCCACGAAGCTGCAGCGCCCCTACGTGCACTGTGAGTGGCGCGTGATCGAACGCTTCGCTGCGTTGATGGGGCATTATGATATTTTGCCGCGGATTTTTTCCGCAGACATGCGGCAGGCGATTTATGGCGGTAATGGCGTCGCTATAATCCGGCTGGCCAACCCAGCCTCGGGCCGTCAGCTCGATGTCCGGCTGTTTTATCACGATAAATTTGAAAAAGAGGGCGAACTTACCCTCGCCATCTGCGAATCAGCCAGCGGATTGAGGCTGGCCGGCCTCACCTTCTGCCTCGCGCAGCCGGTGCATCAACGCACCATGATAATCGGGGGACTGCAGGCCAGCCGGGATCCGCAGACGCAGGTTCTCATCCATGACGTAAGCAAGGAAATGCACGGCTTGCGGCCCAAAGCCCTGGCCTTGTGGTGCCTCCAGCAACTGGCCGCCTGCTGGCAGGTCAGCCGAATCGAAGCGATTGACGACGCGCACCATGTCTGGCGCCACTGGACCAAACGTCTTGATTTCGCCGCCAACTACGATGAGTTCTGGAGCGAGAGCGATGGGCGGCGCCTGCCCGGCGGCGGCTGGGAACTGCCCCTGCAACTGAAACAACGCACGCGGGTAGAACTGAAACCGAGTCGGAGAAAGGCCCACGAGCGTCGTTATGCCATGCTCGCGGCATTACAGCCAAAGCTGATCATGACGGTGGCCGCACTCGCGGCCAGGACGGTCATGTCGGAGGAACCGGTGGAATTCATTTACTCCGGCCATGAAACGGATTCCGGCAAGACGCCCGCCCCTGCCATCAGTGAACCTTCACCTCACCTTGAGGCCAACAATCACTCGTACTGAGCGTGTCTGATGTAACGTACTTGGTAGTTGGTCAGTAGGTCGTTCGCCACGGGTCATTGGTCATTCGGATCAGCCGCCGCCCGAGCCGAACTTTTCGCTGTTCCATACCGTAGGTCGAGCTACTCCCAGTAAACCATGCGCCGGCAGCTTTCGCAGTTGGTGATTTCATCACCTTTGCGTGCAGCGGATTCGACCTGGCCGGAAACTTTCATGTGGCAACCGCTGCACTTGCCTTCGCGGATGGGCACACAAACCGGACGCGCCACACCCTCGCGCACCAGTCGCTCATAAACGCGCACGAGCGGCGCATCCACCGGGAGACGCGCGGCATCGACCTCGGCCTGGGCGGCCTGCAGCTCGATGCGCAGGTTGCCTTCGCGTTCGCGCAACAAGCGGATACGCGCTTCGTACCCAGCGATGGCTTGCTTCCGCTCGGCCTCGCCGGTGGCGAATTTTTTCTTCGCCTCGTCAATGGCGAACATGACCTTGAGTTCGTCCTCCTCCAATCCGCCGATGGCGGCCTGTGTGGTGTCGATTTCGGTGCCGAGCGCGCGGTATTCGTCGTTCTTGCGCACTTCGAGCTGCTGGCCGCGATATTTGGCGACTTTCTGCTCGGCCGAGGCGATCTCGGTCTCGAGTAGTTTCTTTTTCGACTCAAATTCCTTCAGTTCGTTGCGCGCCGCCTCGATGGCGGCTTTTTCCGCGGCTATTTTTTGCTCGGCGAGCGCAACCTCGCGCGGCACGGACGCAATCTGCGCCGCCAGCCCCGCATGCCGCGTGTCACGATCTTGCAGAACCAGGAGTTTTTCGAGGGCGGGTGAAGGCATAGGTGATTTTAAGAGAAGACTCTCGTCGCTCAACTTTCAACTCTGAACCTGGAACTTGAAACCGGAAACGTGGAACTTTTAAATATAATACATCCCTTCGTCGGCCTTGGCGACGAACTTATCGAGGGTATAGCCCTTGCACTTGGCCTCGAAGGTCGTGCGGATGTCGCGCCAAATCTGCTGCACGCGCCGGCCGGACTGGCCGCGGACGTCACCGCTGAGCTCGAGCAGGTCGCCTTCGATGAGCTTCACGATGTCGTAAAGCGTAATGTCCTCGGGCGGACGGGCGAGGATATAGCCGCCCTGCTTGCCCCGGCGGCTGGCGATGATGCCGCCATTGCGCAGCTCGCTGAGGATTTGCACGAGGTAGTTGGCGGGGACGGACTCGACCTTGGCCAGCTCGTCAATGTGGGCAAGTTCGCCCCGCGCATGGCTGCGGGCCATCTGCGCGAGCACACGGCAGGCATAATCGACTTTCACGGAAAGTTTCACAGGCAGCCCAAATTAGGGGGCGGTGCAGGCTGTCGGCAAACGAAAACGCCGCCCGTGAACGGGTTATCACCGGGGAGAACGATCCCTTTTACAACCGCAGATGAACACGGATGTCATTAGAGAAGGCTACAGGGCGAGCAAAAGCCAGGATATGGTTTGGTGAACTTCCGCAAGAGTCAGAATGCTTATTGGTATGCCGACCGTATTCGCGTCTATCCGTGTTCATCCGCGGTTAAAACCACAGGAATTTTATCCAAGATTTCTGTTGTCCGCGCGGAGGTTTTGCGAAATATTTTCCCTTTAAGCCACACCCTGTTCCTTTCCTTCATGCCCGACCAAGACGACGCGAGAAAATCTGCCAAATCCCAAGCTGGTGCCGAGACGTACGACGCCTCCAAAATCCAGAAACTCGAGGGCCTCGAAGGCGTGCGCAAGCGCCCCGACATGTATATCGGCGACACCGGCGAGCGCGGTTTGCACCACTGCGTGTTCGAGCTGATGGACAACTCCATCGACGAGGCCCTCGCGGGTTTCGCCAACACGGTCAAGGTCAGCATCCACCTCGACGGTTCGTGCTCGGTCGAGGACGATGGCCGCGGCATCCCGGTGGATATGCACCCGGTTTACAAAATGCCCGCGCTCGAACTCGTGCTGACGAATCTCCACGCCGGCGGCAAGTTCGGCAAAGGCGCCTACCAGGTTTCCGGCGGCCTGCACGGTGTCGGCGCGAAATGCGTGAACGCGCTCTCCGAGTGGTTCGAGGCCGAGGTGCGGCGCGGCGGCAAGGTTTACCAGATGCGTTTCGAGCAGGGCAAGACCACCCAAAAGCTCAGCGTCATCGGCGACACGAAAAAGAACGGCACCAAAGTCACCTTCAAGCCCGACGCGACGATCTTTGTCACCACGCGCGAGTTCCAATACGAGATCCTCGCCAAGCGCCTGCGCGAGCTCGCGTTCCTCAATCCCGGCATTGAAATCCTCCTCTCCGACGAGCGATCGCAGAAATCGGACAAGTTCTACTTCAAGGATGGCATCACGGAGTTCGTGAAGTTCCTGAACAAGAACAAGGCTGTCCTGCACGACAAGCCGATCACCTTCAGCGACAGCGTGCCCAACGAGGATCCGGCGAAGGCCGCCACCGTCGTGGACGTCTCGCTGCAATACAACGATTCCTACAACGACCAGGTCTTCGCCTACGCCAACTCCATCTACAATCTCGAGGGCGGCACGCACCTCAGCGGCTTCCGCACCGCGCTCACCCGCGTCATCAACAATTTCGCCAAGTCCAACAATCTCATCAAGGACAAGGACCCGTCGATCACCGGCGACGACGTGCGCGAAGGCCTCACGGCCGTCATCAGCGTGAAGGTTTCCGAGCCGCGCTTCGAGGGCCAGACCAAGACCAAGCTCTCCAACTCCGAGGTGGACGGCATCGTGCAGAAGATCGTCGGCGAGAAACTGAAATATTTCCTCGAGAAGGAAACCGCCATCGCCAAGCGCATCATCGAAAAAACCCTGCTCTCCGCCCGCGCCCGCGAGGCCGCGCGCAAGGCCCGCGAGACCATCCGCAAAGGCGCGCTCTCCGGCGGCGGCCTCCCCGGCAAGCTCGCCGACTGCTCCGAGCGCGACCCGGCGCTGACCGAACTCTACATTGTCGAGGGCGATTCCGCCGGCGGTTCCGCCAAGCAGGGCCGCGACCGCCGCTACCAGGCCATCCTCCCGCTGCGCGGCAAGCTCATCAATTCCGAGAAAGCCCAGATCGACAAGGTGCTCAACAACGAGGAAATCCGCACCCTCATCACCGCCATCGGCACCGGCATCGGCGACGGCGAGGAGGAATCGGCCTTCAACGTCGAGCGCGCCCGCTACCACAAGGTCATCATCATGACCGACGCCGACGTGGACGGCTCGCACATCCGCACGCTCCTGCTCACCTTTCTCTATCGCAAGATGCGCGGCCTTTTCGACCAGGGCTTCATCTACATCGCCCAGCCGCCCCTCTACAAAATCAAGCGCAAGAAGCGCGAGCAGTACATCGATAACGACGAGCAGCTCAACCGCATCCTCCTCGAGCTCGGCAGCGAGGACGTCGTCCTCGAACGCGTGAGGGACCAGCACACCTTCGCACCTGCCCAGATCGACAAGATCGTCGAGAACCTCGCCGCCCTAGAAAAACTCGGCGCCGGCGTCACGCGTTACGGCGCCGCGCTCGCCGAATACCTCGACCGGCACGACAAGGACTCGCATGAGCTCCCGCGCTACGTCGCGCGCATCCGCGAAGGCAACAAGGAATCGCACGAGTTCATCGCCAACGAAACCGCCCGCGCCAAGTTCAACCAGTCGCACGGTCTCGACGCCGACCTCTTCGAACAGACCGACAACACGAAATCGGAAACCAAGTCCGACGCGCCCGCCAAGCGCATCACCATTCACGAAATTTTCGAGAGCACCGAGATGGCCAAGCTGCTCAAGGCCCTGGCCAAGATCGGCCTCGACGTCGCGCAATATTCGCCCACCGAGAAAGCGCGCTACATTGTCACGGAAAATACCGGCCAGAAAACCGAGACCAAGACCGAGCTCTTCGCCCCGCTCGACATCGTCGCGCACATCCGCGCCAACGGTCGCAAGGGCCTCAGCATCCAGCGCTACAAGGGCCTCGGCGAAATGAACCCGAAGCAACTCTTCGAGACCACGATGGATCCGGAAAAACGCCGCCTGCTCAAAGTCTCCGTCAACGACGCCGCCAAAGCCGACGCGCTCTTCACCCTCCTCATGGGCGACGAAGTGCCGCCCCGCCGCCAGTTCATCGAGGACAACGCGCTCAACGTGCAATTCCTCGACGTGTGAGCTCCTTGCTCTTGTCTGCTCAATTCATTATTTCATTAACAGTGAAAACCACCACCAAAGCCAAGCTTGCACAGCGCCGCGTGCGCGCCCGGGGACCAACCCCTTCGGTCAAAGGGGACATTGCCCGAGCTATGTTTGCCCGCTGGGAAAAAGATCATACTGATCCGCACCCCATGAGTTGGAGCAAATTCCAATCCAAGCTCGAAGAAAACCGCCTCCGCGAAGCGCCGCTGTTTGCCAAATGACCAAGGCCGTTGTTCTTGACTCTGGCCCGCTTGGCCGACTGACCCATGCCGACTACTCGCGTAATCAAGACATCCGTGCCCGGCTGTCCTCATTGCTTGATCGGGAAGTCGTCGTCTTTCTGCCTGAAATCGCGGACTACGAAATCCGTCGCAACCTGATTGTCGAAAACCTCAAGGGTTCGCTTGCCAACCTCAATGATCTGCCCAGTCTCATCACTTACCTGCCAATCTCGACCGCCGATATGCGCCTGGCGGCCGAACTCTGGGCCAAGTCGCGCAAGACCGGACGCAGCATCGGTGACCCGAAAGAGTTGAACGCTGATGTGATACTCGCCGCCCAAGCCATTCGCCACGGCGCCACCATTGCTACTGATAACATCGGCCATCTGGGCCAATTCACCGAAGCCAGGCCTTGGGCTTCCATCAAACCATGATACCCCGCCGCCAGTTCATCGAAAACGACTCTCTGAACGTGCAATTCGACAAAATATATAGGTCAACAAAGTTCTTAACCAACTTTCGACAATCGGATATTTAATGCCATGCAGCAAAAATTGAAGCAACTCTATCAAAGGCAGTTCGACTCTTGGAAGAGCAGCAAAGTTCTCGTCGCAAATGAATCAAAACTTTCAGCGCCTTTTTTGTCTTCAATCCCTGAACCATACGCCAACAGCAAGCTCAAGCTGGTCATCATCGGCCAACAAACCGACAGCTGGGGAACAGAGAGAGGCAAAAAGCGGGCTAACTGGGTGAAAGTAGACAGCACCGAGGCAGTCGATGAATTAACCAAGGAACATTCCAGTTATTATCAGAACCCTGTTGCGCGACGCCGTCCCTTTTTCAAAGCTGCAAACAGCATAGCCAAACAATTGGGGTTCATGCCGCGTTCTTGGGTTTGGGCAAACCTTTCCCTATTCGACATTAACGGACAGGCTCCCAGGGATGAAGTCCGTCAGGCGGTCGGTGGTAGCAATCTATTGCGCAAAATCCTTGAAATTTTGCAGCCAGATGCGGTCGTCCTTTTCACCAATCATCGGAATGACGAATACCTTTGCGATGGCACCTTGCCTGAAACTACCGCCATTGGTGATCTTCCACCAAAAGTTGCAGCACGAATCATCTTGCCCGGCTTTCCTGCAAAGACGTTCCGAACCAGTCATCCGCGCTGGCTGATTAGAGGAAGGTGGCATGTGCTCACTGTCATCTCAGAACAAATAGCGATTAGCGCGTAGTTTGCCTCCCTTCACTTTTTCTCCTAAATGTACACCGGTTCCGAAAAACTTTCCTCGGCCAACATCACCGACATCATGCAGACGGCCTACATCGATTATTCGATGTCGGTCATCATCTCGCGCGCCCTGCCCGACGCGCGCGACGGCCTCAAACCCGTGCAACGCCGCATCCTCTACGCGATGCTACGGCTTGGACTGCTGCATAACCGCCCTTTCAACAAATGCGCCAAGGTGGTCGGTGAAGTGCTCGGGAACTACCACCCGCATGGCGATTCCTCCGTTTACGACACGCTCGTTCGCCTCGCCCAAACGTGGGTCATGCGCTACCCGCTGATCGACCCGCAGGGCAACTTCGGCTCCGTCGATGGCGATCCTCCGGCCGCCTACCGCTACACAGAATCTCGTCTTAGTTCGATTGCTGAGGAGCTTTTGCGCGACATTGATGAGGACACGGTCGATTTCGTCCCAAATTATAACGAAGAGACAACCGAGCCGATGGTCCTGCCTGCCGCATTACCCGGATTGTTGATGAACGGCTCGACAGGTATTGCCGTCGGCATGACGACCAACATCCCGCCGCACAATCTCAACGAGATCATCGACGCCACCTGCGCCATCATCGACAAGCCCAGCCTCTCGCTTGATGAGATTGTAACGATCGTAAAAGGCCCCGATTTCCCGACCGGTGGCGTCATCGCCGGCCGCGAAGGCATCGACAGCTACCTGCGCACCGGCCGTGGCATCGTTCGGATCCGCGGCAAGGCTCATACCGAGGAAATCAAGGGCGGCATGGAGCAGATCGTCATCACGGAAATTCCCTACAACGTAAACCGGGCGACCCTCGTTGTGCGCATCGCCGAGCTTGTCGGTGAAAAGCTGATCGATGGCATCCGCGACCTCCGCGACGAATCCGACGAAAACACCCGCATTGTCATCGAACTGAAACGCGGCGAGCAGTCCAAGGTCGTCATCAACCAACTTTTCCAGAAGACCGCCCTCGAGTCATCCTTCGGCGTCATCCTGCTCGCGCTCGACAAGAAGCGCCCGAAGCAGATGAACATCAAGGAACTGATCGAGTGCTACATCGAGCACCGTCGCGATGTCATCA
>Ga0210395_10002315_pt1 | contig 14812 bp, 10 predicted proteins | sample IncBWH4OmetaG_FD_150861 | JGI IMG/M metagenome (GOLD analysis project Ga0210395, IMG submission 150861) | Forest soil microbial communities from Barre Woods Harvard Forest LTER site, Petersham, Massachusetts, United States - Inc-BW-H-4-O ... | reverse complement strand
CAGTTATGACGTTTGGTGGGAGATCCGGTTATCGGCACTTAAGCTCCAGAACCGTTACAATCTGCAAATGATCTACGCCTCAGCGCTAGCCGCGCCAGGTGACAATGGCCGCGTGGTCCTACGCTACTCCGGGACCGAACAGCTTGCCCGAGTGATGGTCGAAGCCGAACACGAAGTCGACGTGCAGCGCTTCACCCAATCCCTCGCCAACGCCCTGCGTTCCTCAATCGGCGCCTGATCTCCGTCTCTCTGCGATATCGCTGAGCCCTCTGCGTCTCCCTAGGTTCTCTTTTCCCTGTCGCCAAAGTTTCTCCTAAGTGTGCTGCAAGGAATCGGAGCGTCCCCGTTCTAACTGTGAAGCGACAGGAGGCATTGCCATGGAAGACCGTCTGCGATCCATCGTCGTTCGAATCCGTGAAGCTTTTTCGGCCCGTCCCCGATTGGTGTTGGCGGCTTGCGTCGCCGCCGGAGTCTTTCTCCTATTCTTGTCCGTACCAAAGCAGAATGTTGCGCCCGCACACCAGAGTAGTTCTACTTTCGCACCGGCTCGCGCGACCACAAGCAGCGAATTCCCTCCGGCAGACGGAATTCGATCCCTGATTGATAATACAAAAGAACTCAACGCGGCTGTGCCCGCTGGAGTCCCATCCAGACTCTATTCGTCGGCGCCGTTAGATTCCGCGAGCGCGTATCTCGAGCCGCAGGTCGCCTATTCCGCGGAGTTAACTGTGGCGACGCGGGAGTTCGCGCATTCGCGCGCCAGCCTGGAAGAAATTCTTGAGCGCCACCATGGCTATGTGGCCAAACTGCGCATGGTGGGGGAGCCGACGGGGAGCATCCTTTCCGCGACGCTGCGTATCCCTTCGTCGGAATATCGCTCCGCTCTCACTGAACTGAAAGGGATCGGCCAGGTGGGCCACGAGGAAGAAGCTGCCGACGAAATCACCCAGCAGCACGGCGAACTCGAAGCGCGCCTGGTGAACGCGCAGAACGAAGAGCAGCGCATCCAGCGAATTCTGCAGAATCGCGACGACAAATTCAGCGATTTTGGTTCCCTCGAACGCCAGGTGGTGATACTGCGCGGCGAAATTGAGCACGTCGAAGCGGAGCGCTCTGCATCCAGAAGCCGCGTTTCTTTCGCCAACATTTTCTTTTCCCTTCGGGAGGAACGCACCTCGACTGCCGAGACGATTGGAGCGAAACTTCGCAGCGCTGCGATGGGCGGTTTGAACGATGTTCTCGACAGCCTCTCCTCCATCCTAGTGTTCATGGCAGGCCACGGCCCGCTCCTCGTTTTGTGGGCGGTGCTGATTTATTTCCCGGCGCGCTACTTCTGGCGCCGCCGTTCGCAGCTGGCCTTCAGTGACGCCCAAGCTCCCAAGAATTCCTGACCATTCTAAGTTCGGACCAGGTTGAGAAATTCAGCCTGGTCCGGGAACTTTTAGCCGCCTCGCGACATTACACTTAGTGAAAAAGCCGGGCAGCTTAGCATGGACCAGGCGCCTTCCCCTTTCGACAAATATTCGTAAATGCAATCATTAAGCTTAGGAATTTGCGTTGGAGGGGGGAGGCGACTAATGCCCATATCGTTGTCTGCTTGTCCAGCCTAATCTCCGGTCGTCGCGCCAGCAGCCGCCAGATGGGACGCCGTCTCCTCAATTGGACGCTGCTTTGGCGTTCTAAGCCAAGATTTTCTCGGAGCCGATCCAATGTCGGCAGCGATCTACTTTGGGAAGGAAATGCGCATGAGGAAGAACAAAACCGGGGATGGAATGAGTCGACCGAGTTGGCGATCGTTGTTCCATTCTGCCGGTGTCTGTCATGATCTTTGATTTCGCGCGCCCACACGCGCCGCGGCACGTTGGGTACTAGTTCCTCTTGGCTATTCTCCGGTGTCTCCTTGGAGAACTGTTCTAAGGGTTGCCCTCGCTCTTCGCTTTCTTCACAGGTTCCAATTTCTCCCGCTTGTTCTATACTTCACCCGACCGCATCATCCCCAAAGGAGGCTCATCATGTCCCCCGCGACCCGCACCGATCCCTTTCTCGCGTGCAACTTCCGGGTCGAGATCGATGGCATCCAGACAGCATCGTTCAGTGAAGTCTCAGGCCTGGAAGTCGAGATTGACGTAGTCGAATACCGCAATGGCAACGACGCGCAAAACTCCGTGCGCAAACTGCCAGGCTTGAACAAGGTCACTGACATCACCCTCAAGCGCGGCATCACCCTGGACTCGTCCTTATGGGACTGGATAAACGGTTTCATTCAGGGTAATGTCTCGCGTCGAACGATGTCCATAGTTTTGCAGGACGAACTCCACAATGATGTCATCCAATGGAATTTATTCAACGCCTGGCCGCGCAAATGGGGCGGGCCAGTGTTTAATGCCAAATCCAACGAAGTCGCCATCGAGACTCTGGTCATTTCCTACGAACGCCTCGAACGCGCTTGATCGGCCTGAGCCCACGCAGGAGCGGCGGTATGCCTTCCAAGCTCGCTAACAAACGAATGCCGTTCCCCGATCCCTACGTGATCGTCGATTTTGTTTTTGATCGAGGCGTACTCGCGATTTCGATCAAGAACATCGGTTCCCGGCCCGCCTTCGCCGTGCGCGTCGAATTCAGTCATAAACTCATGGGCGTCGAAGGTACCGTTGAAGTCTCGGCTCTACCTCTTTTCCGCGCACTTACATTTCTCCCCGGCGGCAAGGAAATCAGCACGTTTCTTGATACCAGCGCATTCTACTTCCGCGGCAAACAACCCACGCAAATCACAACACGCATCGTTTATAGCGACTTCCGCGGCGTGAAGTTCTCGAATTCCATCCATCACAACCTGGAAATCTATCGCGACATTGGCTATACAACGCGCTCCACGGTCGAACCCTAATCTCATCCAGCATTCCTCCTCCACGGCAGTCGCTGGCTTTCATGCCAGTTCACTCTGGGCCCACCAGAATGAGAGCGATTCCAATTTGCCCAGTTGTGGATGGGCGCATATCTATTCAGACTCCACAACCGGAGATTCTGTTCCCTGAGCTGCTTCACCCATGCTGACAACAAAAATCCAATGTCTCAGCAATTGTTGTTCATGTGTGGTTGGGCATCAATTGAAGCGTACGACGCACTAATCATGGTGGGAATCATGTAAGTCTGATTAGCATTGCCGGACAAAGTTAGTCATCTGCTCAGATTCTCACGTTTTGGTGTGCTAAGGCTCGCAGTATAGCGTCCAGAACTTGATCTAGACATTTGGCGACGTCTTCTGCGAGGAAGCGGAGGACCCGATAACCGTTCTCCTGCAGCAAAGTATCCTTGCGACGATCTCGCCGGTAGGCTTCGGCGTCGCCCAGGTGCTGTCTGCCGTCAAGCTCGATGGCGATGTGCGACGGCTCGCAAAGCAGGTCGACTTCCATGCGGCCCCAGCCATCGAAGGGAATCGGCAGCTCTGCATTCAAGCGAAACCTCCCGGCCGTCTCGGCTAATTTTTCCAATCGGCGAAAGAGAAATGCCTCCGTTGCACTTCGAGCTCGATCGGGACTGTCGGCATCGGACCGCGGGATTACGGCAGCATGGACGAATAGCTTTGCCAAAGGAGAATCTACGCCATCGCGCACCAAACGGCGCACGCTGGCGGCGTATTGGCTTTTCCAGTCAGGATCGACGGGGAGAGGTACATCTGCAGGCCAGCCGGGCACTGCGCTTCCCGGAAGCTGAATCGTGTAGCCGATACCTTCGTAGCGGCGACAGCGGCGGTCGAACATTCGCGCCAGCATCGGCACGTTGAGATCCGCGTAGTCGTACACGCACACCTCCCGCTTGGTGTGAAAGAGGCGATGCAACCGACCGACGTACTGCGTGATCGTCCCTTGCCACGAGACGGGCAGCGTCAGGAATAAGGTGTCGAGTCGAGCGTCATCAAAACCCTCCCCCACATACCGGCCGGTTGCCAAGAGCAGCCGAGCCTCGTCAGTAGGAATCGCGGCCAAGCGAGCTTGAGTAGCGTCAAGCTCCTTTTTGCGCATCCCTCCTCTTAGCACAATCAGGTGCGGCACCTCAGAGGTCAATTGCTTCGTCAAGGAGTCAAGATGCTCATTTCGCTCGGTCAACACCAGCGGCGACCGCCCCTCCCGAAGGGCATGGATGACGTCCTGACAGATGAGTTGATTGCGCGCCTCATCGGTAATTAGTTCTTCATAGAGCTTTTGGAATTGTACCCGCACATCAGGATCCGCTGGTCGCAGCGGACGAAAACCCGTCGGACGAACCACTACCTTGTGCGCAAAAGGGTGAGTTGCAACAGCATGCCGGACATTGCCCCGATAGCGTACGGGACCACACTCCATGAAGATGATCGGATGCTGGCCATCCTTCCGGGTGACGGTCGCAGACAGGCCGGTCACAAACTTCGCCTTAGACTGGCGGGCAACCTGCTCAAAGCTTTGGGCAGCGAGATGGTGGCACTCATCCACAATCAGGTGGCCATAATTGCTCACGAGATCGTCGACGAGACCGCTTCGGAACATGCTTTGCATCACGGCCACATCAAGCAGGCCGGTTGGCTTTGTGCGGCCGCCGCCGATCCGGCCAATAGCGGGCGCCGGCATTCCAAGGAAGGTGGAAAGGCGCTCAATCCATTGAAGTTGCAACTGCCGCCGATGCACCAAGACGAGTGTATTTACTCCCCGTTGCGCAGTCAGCCACGCGGCGACCACGGTCTTTCCGAAGGCGGTGGTGGCTGCCAACACTCCCGTATCATGGGCGAGCATGGCATGCGCGGCAACGGTTTGCTCGGGGCGCAGCTCACCTTGGAATGTTACTTTTAGCGGCAGGCCGGGGTTGCGCTCGTCCCGCACCATCGCCTTGATATTCAGATCCGACAAAGTTTGATGGACTTCATCAAGGCAACCGCGCGGCAGTCCTATGTGCTCGGGGTGATCCTCGGCACAGGCAATAATTCGAGGCTTGTCATAAGTCGGAAGCCGCAGGCCCTGTAATCGGTAAAATTCGGGATTCTGAAACGCCGCCAACCGGATCAGCCGGTTGCGGAGGGCAGGCGGCAACGCATCTTTAGGAATGTATATTTGATTACCGAGGATGAGTTCCAAGCTCTCCGGTAATGGGCCGGCGATTGAAACTTTTGTCCGACTTCGTGACAGTGATTTCTTCCAAGGCGTTTCTTCATCTTCTTCACTCTCAGGCGCCAGACGTACGCCAACTATTTGGCCCTTTACATCAGCACGGCGGACCATCTCTTCAATTTCTTGCCGCCTGATTCTGCGGATCGAGGATAAAAACTTCCATTGGTCGGAATGGGGAACGAATCGCTCGTCCAGGAAAACGCTATTACCTAATTCTCGGAACCGTTTTTGGAGAGGCAACGCGATCAGGTTGCCGAAGCCGCCCACCGGTAGCGTGTCTTGACTTGGGAAGAGCCGATCGTACGAATCCAGACCGACTTCGGGGCGGCGTTCCATCGTTTTCGTCAGTATGTGTGTACCCAGCTTGCGCGCCAATGCGGCGGGAACGGCTTCATTGAAAAAGAACCAAACGTGCCCGCCATTGCCCGACCGGGACCGCTCCAGGGCAGCGGGCACGCTCATTTGGCGGCATGTCTCCAAGAATGCCCCCGCATCCTGTTGCCACGTTCCTTTGTCAAAATCGGTGGCTAGAAAGAAACAGGTCTCATCCCGAAACATCGGATAGACGCCCATCACGAATTCCCGACCCTTGTCGTCCTGGCCGCACAGATGCCAACGAATCACTTCGTCGGTAACGGGAAGAAAGCGTTGGTGCGGACATTCGGAGCACTTGATCCTAGGTTTCTCGCAGATTCCCCGGACCCACTCATTGCTGCAAGCCGGGGAATAGCCAGGTCTGCCTGTCTTACGGCTTTCGAATCGTTGCGGATAAACATCCTCTCGCCCATGAAACAGAGAGCGAAAGAGAGCAATTTTGGCCTGGGCGGTTGAACGCTGATTCACGCCAACCTGCTCGAAGATAGGCAAACTGACAGGTGTAGCCACGAGCGTATTCTACACTTTGCATCCCAGCACCGCTGCAAGCATCCTCGAGCAGAGCGTCTTCGTTACTGCGAGCAGAAACCGCACGTCACCAGAACACGACCGACTCGATAGTTCGGCGGCTTGAGCCGCGTAGTGCTCTGCGGAAAGGCGCTCGAACTTACCGAGGCCTTTTGACGAGTGTCTATCAGTATTGCTTTTGCGCGTACAACGGCGTGGGTCGCACTCCAAGCACGGAAACCCGGAGACTCGTTGTTCTCTCCTATATGTAATTCGCTGGCGAGGACCGTCCCTGTCGCTGAAGTGAATCCGATTTGAGATTTTCCCCAATGGGACTTGGAAAACACCTTCGCGCTCTTCGATCTCGAGGATCTCTGCCGCAAAAGGGCAGGCCCAAGCTATCCGGGTGTGTCTGTACGAGTCTGGATGCCGTCCCATGCGGCCTGAAGTGCCTATCTAACGCTTGACCGCGGTTGTCTTCGCGTACGGAACGGTAGACGGGATATTCACTGCAACACGGAAGGAGAAGATGGCCTTGTTCACATTGGGATACGTGAGCTAAGCTCATTTTACCCCTTCTCATTGCCCGCGGGTCTGAAGTCATTTCTGCTGCGTGGGCTAATGTTCAGCATAACTTCGCAAAACGCCTGGTCTTAGGCGGTGCGCGTCGAGTAGTAGATTGGGGGGAGTCATTCCTACCGGCATTCTGGAAGAAACCGAGCATAAACCAAATTCCCAGCTCGTAAGGCGTCGAGTCTTGCAGTGCCTGCTGCTGGCCACTGCTGTGTCCCTGGGCGCATATCCTGCGCACCGGGCGGCCTGGCTCGGCAATGCTGAATTGCATACTTTACTGGAGACGATCTCTTCTTTGCTGGCGCTCACTGCGGGCGCCATGGCTCTGGTGCGTTACTACGCGAAGAAAAGTAGTGCATTTTTGCTGCTTGGCAGCTGCTTTCTGGGGGCCAGTCTGCTCGATGCATATCATGCATTCATCACCTCTTCTTTTCTTGCGGGATTCACGCCATCAGCGCTTTCAGCACTCACGCCGTGGAGCGGGGTCGTTTCACGAGTGTTTATGTCTCTCTTGATGTGCGCGAATTTAGTGATGTCGAATAGAGCGATGCGACGACCAGCAGCCGACGGGATCAAGGAGAATGTGGTCTATGTTCTGGTCGGAGTTTGGGCACTCATCAGTTTCCTATTTTTCGCCCTGGTAAGCCTACCGCCCGCCTATTACCCGAACCTGATGGTGCCCCGACCCGCAGAGCTCGTGCCGGCTTTGGTTTTTGGGCTCGCATTGGCCGGCTACTTATGGAGAGGAGTGTGGAGGATAGACGATTTCGAGCACTGGCTGGTGCTCTCGCTGATCGCTGCCACAGCAGGCGAGTTCGCATACATGACGTTTTACGGCAGGCTGTACGACGTGCAATTCCTGGTGGGTCACGCGCTGAAGATTCTGGTGTACCTATTCGTGCTCGTAGGGCTCTTCAGTAACACATTTTCAATCTTCAAACGAGAAGCGGAGAATGCAACACAATTAGAAGTGCGAGTGCAGGAGCGCACGCAGGAGCTCTCGGACGCCAACGCGAACCTAGCGGAAGAAATTGTGGAACGTAAGAATACGCAAGCTAAGCTGCAGAAAGCCATCGACGCCGCGGAAGCCGCCAGTGAGGCCAAGAGCGAATTCCTAGCCAACATGAGCCATGAAATCCGCACGCCCTTGAATGGCGTGATGGGCATGACCGATCTGGCGTTGGCTACCGAACTAACCGAAGAGCAGCGGGAATATTTAGAGACGGTGAAAATGTCGACCGACGCTTTGGTCACGGTGATCAACGACATTCTTGATTTCTCCAAGATTGAAGCGGGGAAAATCGATTTGGACGTGATGGATTTCAACTTACGCGATTGTTTGGAAGCAACGCTTAGAACGCTTGCGCTACGAGCGCACGAAAAGGGTTTGGAGCTTCTGTGTGAAGTGGCTCACGAGGTGCCGCAGGGCGCTCGAGGAGACTCGAACCGCCTGCGCCAGATTGTGGTCAACCTAGTTGGAAACGCTATAAAATTTACCGGCGAAGGCGAAGTTGCCCTGGGGGTAAGAGTTCTGGAGACCGCAGGTGAAAATCGCCTGCTGCAGTTTACGATATCGGATACCGGAATCGGCATCCCGCTCGAAAAGCAAAAGTCGATTTTTGAAGCCTTCACGCAGGCCGATACCTCCACGACGCGAAAGTACGGCGGAACAGGTCTAGGACTAACCATCTCGACCCGCCTTGTGGAAATGATGGGGGGAAGGATCTGGGTCGAGAGTGAGCCCGGTCTGGGGACGCGTTTCCACTTCACAGCCAGGCTGGGAGCTGCCGACGCGCAAGCGATTAAAATAGGAGCGATTGCACCGCCGGAAATACTCCGGGGGGTGAAGGTCCTGGTTGTCGATGACAACTACACCAACCGTAGGATTTTGGAGGGCATGCTGAAGCGCTGGGAGATGAAACCAACGTCGGTCGAAAGCGGTGATGAAGCTCTAAAGCAATTGTCTTTTGCTCGGGACGCCGGAGATCCCTATGGGCTGATACTGACAGACATGCACATGCCCCAAATGGACGGCTTCGTTCTTGTGGAGCGTATCCGGCAGAGTCCTCATTTTGCCACGGCCACGATCATGATGCTTACTTCGGCGGGTCATCGAGGTGATGCAGCGCGTTGTTGGAAACTGGGGGTGGTGGCTTACCTTTTGAAACCCATCCGTCAAGACGAATTGCGGGAAGCCGTTGCCCGAGCGCTTGGGGCAAAAGAGCAGGAGGGTGTGGGTCCGCTGATCACGGGATTCCCCCTGCACGATAGGCGCGAACCATCGGCGTGCTTGAGCGTTCTTCTTGTGGAAGATAACGCGGTGAATCAGCGGTTGGTGGCGCGACTACTCGAGAAGAGAGGACATCGCGTGGTCGTTGCCGCAAACGGCCGGAAAGCGATAGCGGCGCTTGAGACCGACGCTTTTGATCTGGTCTTCATGGATATACAAATGCCGGAGATGGATGGGATCGAGGCGACAGCAGCGATTCGTAAGAAGGAACAACTTAGCGGCAAGCATCAGGCAGTAATCGCTCTGACAGCGCACGCCATGAAAGGTGATCAGGAACGATGCTTGGCGGCAGGTATGGATGGATATCTCAGCAAGCCCATCCGCCCTCAAGAGCTCGACGCTATCCTGGAAACCTACCTGGCGCGCCGAACGGGAACGCTACGCATAAACGAAACTCCGGTCTCTAGCGACTGATACCCAAGGTAAAGAGACTCGGGACGACTCGGTTAAACCCTCGACCTCTAACAAGACCGCACCAGCCGCGCCCTCGTTACCGTCGAGCGGTTCAGTCGACAACCAGACACCCGCTGCAGACCTCGAGAGCGCAGCAGACGCCTCGGCGCCGTCCGAGCACGAATCGCGTGAGAGGAATTCGGTTTGATTAAGCTATGACCTGCGGTCCGCAGGTCCGGTGGTGGCCCCTCCATGCCGAGGTTCAGGTCTGTAATTACCTCGGCCAAGTATGGCTCTCGACGAACTACTATCGGTATGAGAGTAGGAATGAAGGGACACGCCCTGCGCGAACAAAATCCGGTGCCGGGGCCCGGCTTGCACACAACAGCCGAGGCGTAACTCCCAAAATTCTCTTTGAAATCAAGATAGCTGCATGACCTCGCCGGCGCCGCGTCCGACATTCGGAGCTGAACGCCGAGTCGTGCAGACTAGTCCTCAAAGTTTGTACGGACCCTGACAGGAGCCGCGTTAGCGGGCCTGCCCCTTGACCGTGGCGAGAGTGAAGGGACCCTCGGCCCACACCGGAAAGGTCGACTCCGAGAAGGCTTTCGCTCACTTATGCCGGCCGAATCTAGTTTGCTCCACAGACTTCTCCGGGAGTGCCCAAGCGAATAAGGCTCCATCACTTGCGACGACCACGTACTGCCGGTCATCAAGCTCATAGGTGATTGGGGAGTTTCCCACATGCCCAATCGCCGAATGCCAGAGTGTTGCGCCGTCACTGGTTCGCAGTGCCATAACACTGCGGACGGAATCGCCAGTGAAGATTAAACCCGAATTCGTCGTAAGAACTCCCGCCGCTGCCCCGCCACCCCCAAGATCATGATTCCAGCGAATTTTTCCGGTTTGATAATCGATGGCTCGCAGCACCGCCTTTCCGAAGACTCCGTAATCTGCGCCGCCCCAGCCGACTGTACCGTGCTCCGGCTTGGAGAAATAAATGCCATAGGCGTCCCGCGAGCTAACGACTAGCAAACCGGTCTTTGCATCGAAGCTGGGCGAACGATAATTCGTCGCTCCGGCCTCATCGGGCGAAACCAAGCGTCCATCCTGGGCAGGATCCTTGGCTGCGTTGCGAATTGGACGGCCGTCCTTATCAACGCCGTTCGACCAATTAACTGCTGCGAAAGTACTGGTCAACAGACTCTTCCCGCTGATGCGATCGAGTACGAAGAAATAACCGTTGCGGGAAGCTTGCAGCAGCATCTTCTTAGGCGAACCGTTGAAGGTCCCGTCAACGAGAACTGGAACCTCAACGGCATCCCAGTCATGCGTATCATGAGGCGAGGCCTGAAATCCCCAAACGAGCTTCCCAGTGTCAGGGTTCAGCGCAACGATGCTGCACGTCCAAGGATTGTCGCCGGGGCGGAGCTGTGCTGCCAGTACCGGCGTAGGATTTCCTGTTCCCACGAACACCAGATTCTGCTCCGGATCGTACGTTCCCGTAATCCACATATTACCGCCGGTGGCGCCGCCACTTGGCGCGCCCAGAGTGCCTGGTGGAGAAGTGCTGTAAAACGTCCACTGTACCTGACCCGTTTCCGCGTCAAGCGATTTCAGCATTCCGGGGATGTTGTCAAAATCTCCGGAAAGTCCCACGAGCACGTGATCGCGCACAATAAGCGGCGCCACAGATGTCCAATAGCCCTCCTTTACGTCAGCTAATACCACATTCCATCTGACTTTCCCGTCTCGAGCATCCAGGCAGACGAGATGATTATCGGGGGTAGCGAAATATATAGAGTCTTTGTACAAAGCAACGCCCCGATTGCCGATATGAGAACCCTCGTTGGGCGGATAGTTGTAGTGCCAGACTGGGGAGCCCGTCCGGGCATCAACAGCCCAAACGTGATCAGGTATCGACACGTATAAAATGCCGCTGGCGACGATTGGAGAAGACTTGATTTGCGTTGTCTGGCCTGTTTGAAAGGCCCAGGCGAGTGTGAGCTCGCGAACGTTTGCTGGAGTAATCTGGCTCAAGAGGCTGTGACGCTGGCCGGAGTAATCGCCATGGTATAACGGCCAGCTGTCAGGTGTCGGCTTTAAGAGCGTAGCGGGATCGATTCCTTGAGCGGACGCACGGCCACAAAACGCGAACGGCAGAACCAGCACTACAACGAGAGAAAAAATCACCCTTACAAGCTCCATTCTTGCGCCACCTCATTAGAGAAGCGTCCAACAACAACGCTTCTCCAGTCTCATTACCATCTACGGTCTTGCATTGCCCTAGCGCAATGTTTGAAGGTACGCCAAAACATTGTGCATATCTTCGTCGGTATACTTCCCTAATTGCTCGATGTGCGCTTCGAGCGGATTCGTCACTGTGAATGTTACGCGAGTGACAGGCCAGGACCGATACCATCCGGACGGATCGGTAATTCCTATCGTGAATTCATCGTGGTATGCCAATTTTCCAGTTACGGTTTCGCCCGAGGGAAGTGTGACCGTAGCAGTTTGAATCGCCTTAGTGGACTCAGCAGGACTTCCGCCGTCCGGCGTGGACTCAGAAGTGCGTTCCCTCTCTCGGTAGAGCATGCGTTTCAGAAGGTCTAATCCCTGGAACTTGCCAGCGATACCAGCAAGGTCGCCGCTAGTAGAATGACATTTAGCACATCCGCCGGCGCCATTGAAATACCGCATCCCAGCTTCGGCGTTTCCGGTCTGGAGATCGGCGACGTCAACCGTGCGTCGTCGGCCCTCCTTTGCTTTTGCCTTCCGATCATGGATGAACGCAACTAGTGCCGCTAGTTGTTGCTCGTCAATATGGTCAAATGCGGGCATTCCTTTGCTCGGCCGCCCGTTTTGGATTACAGTGCCAATTTTTTCGCCGTGCACATCTTGCCCAACAAGTGCCGACGCCATTAGGTCCGGGCCGCTTTCGCCACCTCCAGCGTCGCGTCCGTGGCAGAAGCTACATTGCGCGACGAAGAGAGTTTTACCAGCTTGTACCTGTTCAGGCGGATAGAGCGATGAATTGGCACTTTGAGACGGCGCCTGCGCAGCTTGGCTTCGGTCTTGAGCCGCCTGTTTCTGTTCCAATGGGGTGGACCGTTTAGCAGCAGACGTAGAGGCCGCCAAGTCTTGGTCCTTAGAACTTTGTGCGTAGCAGTGAGCCGCGATGCAGACGAGTACGAGCCCGAGTCCGTGTCTCGCACATAAGCTATGGAAAAGCGAAGAAATCATGCAGCAAGTCCCAAATCGCTGAGTTGGATTGTTTTGTTCACTACCACATTAGATCTCGCGTCATTTCCTTGTACAGAACAATTTCGCGTCTGGGCGTTGGACTTGCTGGCAGGATGCTACGGCTGTTGGCATGGTGCCCGGGGCCCGGAACGAACGGATCGCGACATCCGCTTCATCATCAGGGTCGCGGCATAAACTCTTCCAGTGCCATGAGATGTGCTTGGAATCGCGTAGCTTGGCAAGCGCATAGTGGCTGCTTGGATGGTTGCGGGGGAGGGAAGTGGACCGAACGTCCGCCAATCACTTTGAATACTTGGCTGTCGCGCAACCGCCAAGTCGGAGGAGCGGAGGGATCTTTGTCTGCGGCCTTAGCTATGGTTTTCGCATGAAAACATCGGCAGGAAGTTTGAATCGTGAACTTAATCTGCGAACCTGCTCGAGCGTGAGCTTCCGTTGTCCAGCGAGAAACATCGAAATGGCACTTTCTGATCCGAATTCGGGCGTTAAATCACGTTGCGTAAGGCCTTGCTGTTCGATGAGGAACCGCACGACGAAAGCTGCATCCGCGGCGGGAATCACGTAGTGCGTTTGCTCGTAGCGTTCCACGAGTAAGGTCAGAAGTTCGATTGCTTCCACTTCTGCGGAAGACGGATCCTCCAGAGCTGTCAATTGAAAGAGGGCGTTTGCATACACTTCCAGTTCTTTGTCATTGTGTATGACGTGGGGAGCGCCCTTCGCAATCATTTTTGCCGGTCTGCGAGAACTGTATTCATTTTGCACCAAATCTCCGATCCCATTTCCGGGGATCGTCGTACTCCTTGTGTGTCAAGAAGGACCTAATGTGGGCGTGTCCTTCCGTCCGTTTCTCATCTGTCGTCTTTGCATAGTGAATGACCGTGATGAGCCTATAGCGATTTCGCCGGATGTTGAACACCACGTATCCGTTGATGTAGTCGGCGGCGCGAAACATGAGCCGAACTTCCGCAAAACTGTGCCATCGGACGCCTTCGACTATAGCGACCCATGCCTTGATCTCATTCGCAGCATCTGGATACTCCTGCATGGCCTCGCTCAGATGCTTGCGCGTCACAATGTGCACTGACCAATGCTACTTCACAATATGTGAAGTAGTCAGGCGCAATCGCGCCCCACGAATTGAAGCTGCTCGGAAAAGCGATAATCGTGGCGAAAGGAAAAACCAAATCTGGTGCCGGGGGACCGGATCGCACCACGCGTGTATATGCTTTCAACTTGTCCCTGGCGGCGTGATGAGTTCGCCGTGTGCGAATCTAACGGTTTAGATTCGGGAGTGGTTTAAGGAAGGCGAAATCGGGCTTCCAAGTTGCGGAAACCTACGCCTCTCATGCTAAGTTTTGCCGGAAGCGGTTGAATATGTTCTCGACAATTTTCAGGCCGAATTTCTAAAGGCAGTGGACAACTTGGGTGGGGAACTGGAGCAGATGCGGCGGCGCAAGGAAGAACTAGAGCGCGAGATCGTAAACCTCACCAATTTTATAGCTCAAGGAGACTGTTCCCCACGATTGAGAGCGGGACTTGTGGACCGTGAATGCCAAATCAGCGAGATCGCCGCGCGGCTCCTCGACTCCCACCCGGATTCTCTTCGGGCCAAACTTCGCAACATTCGGGGTTTTGTGACGGCGCGGATGCAGAGTCTTCGGACCATCATGAATTCCGATATTGCCCACGTGCGTGCGGAACTCGCAAAGCACATCGAGAAAATCACCCAACCCCCAGTGGGGAATGCTACATAGCGTCAGGCACTTGGAATTTTGTGGAGCGTGGCAGTATCGGTGGTGCCGGGGGCCCGGCATGGACCGAACGTCTGCCCGTCCGGTTCGGGTGGTTGGCTGCTGCGTGACAACCTCCCAGGAGCGGTTCCAAGATACTTGACTGGCTGACCCGGCTCCCTGAGAATGGCGCCACCTTCATGGATTCCGGCAAGGATAATCATAAGCGCCAGAAAACACCCGGCGATTGGCCCGCGCAATTCCATAGGAGCGAAGATTGAATGGATACTGCAGCTTTTTCCAAATGGCTGGGCACACTTTCTATTTCGTCAACGATTGCGGCACTTGCGCCGATGTATTCCAACCTAACGGTCGGTGCGCGACAAATGTTCGTACCCGAATGGACAGCAGAAAAAAACCAACGCGAGCGCGCCCTAGAAATCCTTCATCTTTGGCGCTCAGCAGGAATTAGCCAGTAGGGCTCCGGAGAAGTGACCACCACCAGGAACACGATTCAGAAACCAGTTTGAAATTGTGCTGCATGA
>Ga0210395_10002314_pt1 | contig 14816 bp, 13 predicted proteins | sample IncBWH4OmetaG_FD_150861 | JGI IMG/M metagenome (GOLD analysis project Ga0210395, IMG submission 150861) | Forest soil microbial communities from Barre Woods Harvard Forest LTER site, Petersham, Massachusetts, United States - Inc-BW-H-4-O ... | reverse complement strand
CGCGGCGAAATCGTTCGATAAGGCGCGAAACGAGTGGCTGGACAATAAGCCGGACCGCGCGAAGAAAGATCTCCAGAAGGCCGTTGAGATTTATCCGCAGTTCGCCGAGGCCTGGTATCAAATGGGGAAGATTCAAGAGGCGATGAAGTCGCCCAAGGCGTCGAACTCGTTCTCGAAGGCAGTGGCCGCGGATCCGAAATTCGCCCTCCCGAATCGGTTTGGACAAACTTATCGCACTAGCGACGCGTCCAAGACGCAGTCGATGCTTATCAGGAGCTAGCCAGGCAAAGCATGTTTGTTTTATTTGGTAGTACGACAGCAAATGAAACTGGCTAAGCTGGAGGAAACCAAGTCAACGATTCGCTTCCGTGCCAAGTTGCTTCGGCCTAAGGCAACCGAAAAGATTGGATCGTGGATCCGTCTAACCCTGCGCATGAACGCGAGTGCGATGCTTCCATCACGAGGTATGACGATGGTTGAGGGAACTATCAATGGCTTCCCCTTTCGAGCCTCTCTCGAACCAAACGGCAAAGGAAGTCACTGGCTCAGGGTTAGCAAAGTCATGCACGATGCTGCAGGCGCGGACGCCGGAGACACGGTAACGTGGAGATTGCGCGGGCCGGAGAGTGTTTCGGCGGTACAAAGTGGCTTGTGAAGGATCACGCGACATCAGGCGGAATATGGCTTCAGTTGCCGAATTCAAAAAATCGTTTTTCGCCGAGATCGACAAGTTTGGTTTGGCGACTGATCAGCAGTTGCGCCAAGTCTGCGGTAGTTGGCATATGATTGTATCGGGCGATCCTTCCAGGCGCAAAAATAGCTTTGAGGTGTAACCAATGAATATCTCTTCTGATCTGCGGATGACAAAAATCCCACTGAACCGCGGTGCTGGCCATATGCCCGCGCTCGGCTTTGGCACGCTAATTCCCGACGCAGCCGTGACAATAACTGCGACCAGAGACGCACTGGAAGCCGGATTTAGACACTTCGATTGCGCGGAACGATACGGGAACGAGCGCGAGGTTGGCGAGGCGTTGCAGGCGGGACTTGCCGCTGGACGGATTGCGCGCGAAGACATTTTTGTTACCACAAAGCTGTGGAATACCAATCACCGGCCCGAGCGCGTCGAACCGGCTTTCGAGGCGAGTCTGGACAGACTCGGGCTCAAGTATCTGGATCTCTATCTCATGCACACTCCATTTGCATTTCAACCCGGGGACGATCAGGATCCGCGGGATCAAAACGGAAAGGTCCTTTACGACCACGACGTAACTTTGCCCGAAACCTGGAAAGCCATGGAAAGTCTCGTGGATCATGGCAAGTGCCGGGCCATCGGACTTTCGGACATCGGTTTAAACGAACTGAAGCCCCTCTATGAATCAGCAAGAATCAAGCCAGCCGCGGTCCAAGTGGAAGCACATCCGTATCTGCCGGAAACGGAGCTATTGGAATTCTGCAGGGAGAATGGTGTTGTGTTTTTGGCTTTTGCGCCATTGGGTCACGGGATGAGGCCGGGGCCGCTCGAAGATCCAGTCATTTCGGCTATCGCAGCACGAGTTAGAAAGACGCCGGCACAGGTGTTGCTGGCTTGGGCGGTGCAGCGCGGCACAGCTTTCCTTACCACGCCCAGGACTGCGGCGCGCGCGAGAGAGAATTTCGACATCTCCAGCCTTCCGGAAGACGCGCTTGACGAAATCAATCGAATTCAGACCAGACAGAGGCTGAATCCAGTGGTGAAATCCGGCGTTCCAGGTTTCATTCCAAAAGGTAGACAAACATGAGGGCGAAACCGCCGCCAGAGTAGCTCCACGCACCAACAGTCCGCAGAAGTTATGATCTAGCGATGACACAGTTTCTTTTGACACTAATATGTACAACTCTGGCGCTTGTTTGTCAGGTCCAGCAAGTCAAACCGCAACATCCGAGTGACCGATCTGCGCTAGATGCGGTTCTGAGCTTTGAATCACCTCCTACAGGCGATGTGCCTGGAGGCTGGAGTGGAGGGCCGCCTGGAACAATCTTCGTGGACGACAAGGTTGTTCACGCTGGGAAACGTGCGGCTCGAATTGAACGCAACGCACAAAGTCCAAACAATTTTTCCACTGTCACGAAGTCGCTTGCAATGGACTTCTCCGGTACAACGATCGAGCTGTGGGGTTACCTGCGTACCGAAGATGTGAGTGATTAGGCGCAACCGGAGCAACGACTTGGATTGAATATCCGTCCACTTAGAAGGCAGGCGCCCTATCCAACTGAGCTACGGGCGCAACCGCGCTGATTCTAAGAAATTTGCGCTAAGAACGCTCACAGTTTTAGACGCGCTGACCCTCTGCCGATAGGGAAGACGGTCAATCTACGTTTCGATTCCAGTCGGCTTTTTGCGCCTTCTGCAACACGACCGCATGATTTGGATTCGCTAGTAGACGTCATTTCTGCAACCACTAGCGAAACTGCTCGCGCTACGGCACCAATAAAGTCCTACCTGGCTTCTGGCTCAATGAAGATCAATTCAGAACTGTTTTGTACGGGCAGCGTCACTTTGAGGCCCTTCCCCATCAGCTCTCGGGCCGTCACTCTCCGGTCAGCACTGCTATGATCATAAAATTTGACCAAATAGCGGCCCGATGCCTGCAGTCCCCTAAGCACGAAGTGGTGCGAATTCTCCCGTTCGATCGTTCCCCGGAACGCGTAGACGACGCCACGTTGCCGTTCAGGATCCCAATATTCGATGCCGTCCCAATGAACACCGTCGGGCCGTGCGGAGACATGGTACAAACTCGCATCGCGAATCAGCAGACGAAGTTCCTTCTTGTACAGATCGATTTCCCTCCTCGCTTCAGCGTGCTGTTCGGGAGACCATGCACTGGTGTCGATCATGATGGTGAGCCACCCCATCATGCCGCTGCGGAGCATGTAACGGAAATTCTCGATGCGCGGCGTAGGCCACTTCTCTACGTAGGTTTCGAGCATGGCAGAGGGCAGAACATGGCTTGTGTCGTAAAACGCTCGGCGGTTTGACAATGGATCGTAAGTATCGGTAATGGAAAAGTAGTCGCCGTGCGCGGCGCTGCCAAAGTCGACCATTCTCCCGCCGTCATTGCAGATTTCAAACAGCAGTCCCGGGTGATCACGGCGCATTTTGGAATAAATGTCATAGTAGGCGCGGACGGCGTGATAACTGACGTCGGTCGAATTTGAGCTATCAACCCAGTATGCACCCCACGATTTATAGACACACTTGTTCAATGGATCGGGAGCGGCGTGAGGGTGGTCCGCGCGATCACATCCGTGCGCGACAAGATAGCCGTCGTGCTCCAGCATGTCGAGATGGTAGTCCGTAACGATGCGCTCGACTTCCTTTTGAGCCCAGCGCCTGGCCTCCGGAACTCCGAGGTCGATGGTCTGTCCCTTGAAAGGCTCCGGCTGCCAGTCCTCCGGAAGGTCCGTGACCATCCAGTCGCGAACTGTTGGATCGCGAGCGTTAAGGGCTCCGGCCTCGGTCGATAGGCCCGCTTGGGTCCAGTCCACCCAGAGGCCGAACTTGAGCCCATGCTTGTGCGCATCGTCTGCGATCGGCGCGAGACCGTGGGGAAACTTCTGCGGATTGGGGTACCAGTCGCCTACCCCGCGAAACCATCCCGCATCCATGTGAAACATCTCAAGTCCGAGATCTGCAGCTTCGCGGATCATCCGCAGTGTAACCTGTTCGTCGACGGCCATGCCGCCACCCCAGCTGTTGTTCACCGTGAGCGGATAGTTTGGATTGCTCCATGTTCCGGGATTGCCGAGCACTGCGCGCACCCACCGGCGTAAGACGTTTCCCGCTCCGTCCGGTCCACCACGAAAGCCACCTAGAAACACGACCGGAGTCTCAAAAGATTCTCCATGCGCGAGGCGTGAACGGAATGGGCCAGGGTCGGGGTTAAAGCCGAGCGATCCGTGCAGCGAGTCCTTTTGTCGTTCCATGGAGATCCGTGTCCGACCGCTGAATTCGATGCCCGCATACCATCCTGACTCTTCAGGATAATGTCTTTGTACCAATGACCACGGAATGATTTCGCGGGGCTCGTCGTCTCGAAGATCTCCATAAGTACTGGAATTGCCGGTCCACCGATAGCCTTCCATAAGCGGAACATGATGCGTACCCGCGGGGGACGGTGTGTTTGCACCCTTTTCGATGTAGAGATGGTCAAGCCGCGACTGTGGATCGATTTGCCAATTGAAGGCGAAACTGTCCTGCATCGGAATCCATAGCTCCTGTGAGTCTAGGTTCTCGATGCGTATTTGGTGTTCAATCGGGCCGTAAGCCACCGGAACCCTCCACAACCAGGTGAGACGTAGGTGGGGGGTCGTTGATTCGTAAACGAAAGACGCATTCTTCCCGTCACTTCGACTCGCATTGCGATCAAGTTGCCAATGCACCGGCATCTTTTTGCCGGCAATCTCAACAAATTCCGGGAGCGCCTCAGAGGCGCTATTTTCCCATTTGCGTTGCCCTGGAGCGTCCAAGCTCAAAAAGCGCGGAGTGCTCTCTCCTGCCTCTACGACGATCTCTGTGTCGGCGGTTTGAAGCCGTGTGGTCAGTCCTGTAGTAGTCTGTGCCCAAACACTCGCGGGGAGCGTCGAGAGAAGAGCTAGGTACCGCATCCGTTGCCATGTTTCGTGAGTCACGATTCGCACCGTCTGGTCAAGATCGTCCAGCATACTCCATCTGGCCGGCCGTAGTGCCGTAGTGCGCCGTAGTGCTCGGAGAATTCTAATTGCTAAAGAAATATGAAATAGTCGATGCCTTTGGCGACGAGTGTTGACTACCCTCTCTGCCTGAAAATCCCATTATTGCTGTGCGTTAAAAGATTTCAATTCTACCGCGACGAGGCGCACTTCACTGGAGAAGGGTGCCGGTGTGGAACGCGAATAGCTTACATAGATCCTCTGTCCATTGTTGGAGTCATATTCGGCGTGCGCGTGCGCGTCGTAGATGTTGCCACTTGTGGGTTGCATGGCAACGAAGGCCACGATCTCGCTGGACCAGGGGCCTTCGGGGTTCGGAGATGCGCGTATTACGACGTTTTGCGAGAACGGCGGGCTGTAGACGGCGAGGTAGCGCTGGAGATATGCGTTCCACGAAATGCTGAGAATGCTGGCGTCGTTGAAGACGGAGATGGCGTCGCCAATTTGCGCGGACCAATTGCCGTTACCGGCGTAGAAGCTCCAAGCGCTGCGATCCTGCGCGCTGGATGGATCGACTTTGCCCAACTGGCATCCAGTGTTGTAGACGCAACCATAGGCATAAAGCGTTCCGTTGCTGATGAAGGAGGCGGAACCGAAACCGGGTTCATTCTGCGTGAAAAGCAAGTCCGGATGGCCGGCTACGATCGGCGGATTCAACGTGGGCCGCTGTGGCAGTTGTTGCATGTTCTGCCACGCAGCGACGGACGTGCCGATGCCTTGGAAGTTGTAGGCGCCCGGTTGCGCGCTGACCACCATGTAGAAGATCAAGGCGCTGTTGTCGGCCGGGTTGACGACGATCGACGACGGCCAGAGCGCCCAGCGCGCGCCGCAAGGCTGCGCCTGGCAGTTGTTGATGTTGTGAGCTTGGTTGAAAGCTTGTTCCGTGGGAGTCAGCGGCAAAATCATGGTCGGTGCTCCGGCAGAATCCAGTTGTTCCTGAAACCCAGTGATTCCGGTCTGCGCATTGAGGTCCGTTGTATACGACCAGGAATCGCTGAGCAACGTTTGGTCATCGGCGTTCGGCTTTGAGAGGAACGTGTCGCCGTAAACCCACACGGAGTAGCCTTGGAAGAGGGCACTGTAGCCGCCGTCTCTGCCCAGTATGTCGGGGTTTGTTGGGATGGCGCCGAGATCCTGCACGTTGGCGACGGACAAAGCGGGCGAAGGCCCCGAGGATGGTGAAGGATACCCGCCACAGCCGGACAGTCCAAGCGCAAAGCACAACATTGGCAGGATCCCAGACAGGATCCGCGCGGATCTGCTTCGTTGCAAGCGAGTGTCTTTCCCGGCAACGTATCGAAATCTTCGGAAAAAGACAGAAGGTCGCATCAAGACCCTCCGTTCTGCGCCACTATTCTATCTCGCGCGTCTCCGCTCCGATTATTCGTCTGACACATGATAGACAAGCTGATCCTGCGGAGAATGTAAGGAAGTGTCGGCAACTCCCTCTTAAGGGATCGATGCGACATTACGCACTCCAGGTTTCCTCTCACCATCGATGCTTGCAAAAGAAACGCTGATTATCTTTTCACGATGCGCAACACCAAGCCCACGCCGAAGCACACGGTGCTCGTCGTGCTGCCATTCGCGCGAAGGCCGAAGTATTCCACTTGCAGCCGCAGTGCGAATCTTCCGCCGCTGTCGAGCCCGATGTCACTGCCCCCGCCAGCGCCGAAAACAAACGCGTTGTTCGCGTAGCGCACACCGCCGAGGAGAAACTACGCGAACGGAGTAAATCTGCCCCAATGACGATAGCTAACGCGCGGGCCACGGGTGTAGGTCCCAGCACCCACCCCCGGTCCAAAGGAGGAAGCGTGATACAGGGCGAAGTCACCGACCGCTCCGAGCCAATTGTTGACATTGAGGGCGACCGAACCACGGCCGCCGTACGCCGTGGCGCTGACGCCTTTAACGACCTGGATAAGCGAATATCCCCCAGCGACGTCAGCTACAGGATTGTCCTGCGCGCGCGCAACCGTTGCCAAGATCGCCAGCGCAAGGGCCCCTCCTGGACAGTGCGGCGACTCTCACGACAGGAAGACTGGTGGTTTCCGGACTTCCGGCGCACGCCGGACCACACTTCTGTGAACTACAGGCTGCGCCCTTCGGCCTCGCCCATCTCAACGCGGAGGAGGCCTCTCTGAATGGTCAGTAACCCTGCGGCCCGGCGAAAGAAACCGCAGCTTCAGCATCCGCTCCCGTGTGCGTTCCTCATCGAGGTTGCGCCCCCGCGCCTTGAGCAAATCTTCCAGCGCAATGAGGCCCAAGAATTTCTCTGTACTGCGCTCCAACACAGGCATCCGCGTAAGGCCTTTCTCTGCCATGCGATAGACAACCACCCGCAAGGATTCGTCCGGATACGCTTCCACGGGATCAAGTCGCACGAGCTCACCGAGAGAGCGCCGCAGTACTGCGTCACCCTCAGCTTCTATTCGTTCGCGTATGTCTCGGCGCGTCAATACCCCCACAAATCGGCCCTCTTCGTTAACCACTGGCAGCAGCCGTTGGCTTTGTCGGTGATCGGCTCGAAGCGACTGCTGCATTTCTCCCAACGTGCTCGTCGCCGAAAGCACCACAACTTTCGTGCGCATCACTTCGCGCACAAAGAGAATCTCCAAGGGATCGACTGCATATTCACGGCTCAGGTGATAGCCGCGACGTGCCACTTTCTCCGTCAAAATTGACCGTTTCAACGTGAGTACAGTAAATGCATGCGCGATTACGCTGCCAACGAGCAGCGGCAGGAACACATTTCCGTCGTGCGTCAATTCAAAAGCAAATACGATGCTCGTGAACGGCGATCGCATGGTGCCACCCAAAACCGCGCCCATGCTGATGAGTGGCCAAAATCCCGCACCTTCGTTAGGGAGAAACATGGCTTCGAGGCCGCCGAGGGCGCCACCCATCATCAACAACGGCGCCAGAACCCCGCCCGACGTGCCTGAACCCAGAGATACCGCCCAGATAAACCATTTCACCAATAAAACGCCGAAAATCACGCGGGTGGTCACGCTGCCCTGAAGCAGTCCACCGATGGTGTCGTAACCGACGCCGAGTGCCTGAGGAAAAATCAGACCTCCCACGCCAATGGCCAGGCCGCCAATCGCGGGCCACCACATCCAATGTATGCGCAGATGCTGAAACGCGTCTTCTGCCGCGTACACTGACATAGTCAACAGGGCCGACAAGCCCCCGGCCAGCAGACCCACCACCACGCACCCGAGCAGTCCTTTCGGCCCAATGAAAAGCGGGTGTTCCGGTACTGGGAACAAAGGCCCGAATCCCAGAAGATAGCGCCTCAGGACCGCCGCTATCGCGCTGGCCAGTGCCACCGGAATCAAGCTTCGTGGTTTCCATTCGAATAGAAGCAGTTCAACCGCAAGAAGGACCGAGGCGACGGGAGCAGCGAACGTCGCCGACATCCCCGCGGCAGCGCCCGCCACCAATAATGTCTTGCGCTCGGCACTGGTCAGGTGGAAAAGTTGCGCGATCATGGAGCCAAAGGCACCGCCGGTCATGATGATCGGGCCTTCCGCGCCAAATGGTCCGCCAGAGCCAATCGAGATTGCCGAAGCGATTGGCTTGAGCAGTGCTACTTTCGGCTCTACGCGGCTGCCGTTAATCAGGATCGCCTCGATGGCCTCAGGAATTCCGTGCCCTCGGATTCGCTCCGATCCGTAGCGAGCCATCACGCCGATGATCAATGCCCCTCCGATGGGTACCAGCACGCTGAAAATTCCCAGATGGTTGCCCACCGGCGATACCATCGCCGTATTCCATCGGCCAAAATAAAATAGATTCGTAAATAGCCCAATCAGCCGAAGCAGCGCCAGCGCCACGAATGCGGCGACAACCCCAATCGCGAGCGCCAGCGCGGAGATCGGCAAAACTCGTGTCGTCGTCGTGAAGTCGCCAAGCACTTCCCAGGATTTGCTGCGTTCGCCACTCTCTGGCTTCCCGTTTTTGCCTCGTGAATCTTCTTCGGTATGGTTACCCACTCTTGTTTCGCCCTCTCCGCCCCGGTGAATTCTTTCGGCGATTGCCGTTTCGTGGCTGACGATTGTGTTTCAAAACTTGGTTAATCGCGTGAACTAGTTGATGTCCATTCGAGCGCAGTTCACTGATGCGATGACTTGCGACGCCTTCGAGCACTCGTTGCCCCCGAGGCAAAAGCGATACGATCACTAGACGTCGGTCACCGTGCCCTCGGTTCCGGCACACATAGCCGTGCTTCTCCAGACGATCGATGAGTTCGACGGTGCTGTGATGTTTCAGCGCTACGCGGTGAGCCAGCGTTCGGATCGTCGCCACGTCACCCCGCGGCAGCCCACGAATAGCAAGGAGCATCAGATATTGTTGTGGTTCAAGACCCGCCGCGTGCGCTACGGCGTCTCCGTCGCGCAGAAATCGCCGGATGCGGTAGCGCAGTTCAGCTAGTGCGCGATACTCATCCGCGGTCATGTTTTCCCCTGTGGATAGTATGTCGTAATACGATATATCTAGCCGTACTTTCTTGTATAGCAGTCTGAAGTGGTGATCAAAGTGCTAAGGATCGAGATGGTTAAAGTGTTCTAGGTCCTGCTGGTGGCCTTGGCGTTCGCAGAATCGGCTTCTCGATGTAACCCTTCTGTATAAGTTCGAACGTCGATAAAGGCGTTGTACAACCATGCGAGAATCAAACCGGTGATAGCACCGTCAATCAGTCCGTCCACGGTTCCGATTGCGACATTACCCGCGGTTCGCGAGGCATGAAACCACGGATGCACGGAACTTGTCATCTGGATAAAATTGATGCCATAACTGGGGATCACCAGATTGATGACGCCAACACACAGAATGGCCCCGCCCCACAGGAGCCCTGCGGCAATGGCCATGGCCTTCAGAGAAAGTCGCATCATTTGTGCCTCCTTAACGTACGGGATAGATCCGGGATTGATAATTCCATGTTCGTCCCGAGCAGCCGGCGTTCCTTCGACACTCCGGCTCTTGATGGCTGGTGTGCCGGTCCCGGCGAACGCCGCACTGCCCGGGAGGAAAGTTGCAGATCCCTGCTCAGTTCCCCGCGTTCCCGGCGCTGGCTTGCGGGACGCTCGTTGCCGGCATTCTTGACAGTATCTCGACTTTCTTCAACGGCGGCTCGCGCCGCTGCCAGACGATGCGCGCATCAGGAGCGTCTTTCGGATACATCATCGCCGATTGCTTACCGGTCGGCTCCAGAACAAGGTCGGCGCGGCGGTTGAAGGCCAGCCAGGTAATTTTCTTGTCTTTGACCATCCACTGGGTCGGCTTCGAATTGCCATTGGCTAGAAGCGTTTCGGCCATCTTTTGGTCGATTTGCTTATCTTTTCCGGCGGCCCGGATTGTGATCTCGTCGGCCGGGATACCCTTGGAGACCAGGTAGTCACGAATGAGGTCGGCGCGGCGCTCGCTAAGTGCCTTGTTGTATTTGCGCGAACCCCGCACGTCGGCGTATCCGACAACCACCAGTCTCGCGTTATGTTCATAAAGGCCGAAGTTCTTGAATTGCGTCGCGATATTGTCGAGGGTCATTTTTTCGTCGGCCAAGAGGCCAACTGTCGGATGATGCTTCGTTGGATAGGCGGTGGGGTAGAAAACGCTGAGCAAGGTTGCCGAGGGCGGCGGATCGATGGACCCGACGACATGCAGCGTTGCCGTTTTGGTAGTCTGCCCGCCGCACGCATTTGTGGCCGTAAATGTATAGGTTCGGTTTTCGTTGATCGGCCCGGTGCTCGTTTGCTTGGGTTCGGCGATCACCGTGCGGCTCCCGCTCATGGCGTTGCTGTCGAACGGCTCAACCCTGGTGGAGTTCGCGTTGGAAGCCGACCAATTCACGGTGGCAGTATCCTGCTCCACTACTTTGTCACCAATCTTGTGATAGCGGATTTCCGGTTGACTGAGAGCAAGCGTCGCCGTCGGCACGGTATCAACGTGCACCGTCACGCTCTGGGTGGCCTCGCCTCCCGGACCTTTTGCCGTGAATACGTAGGTCATGTCGTGTGTCGGTGTTACGTCGCGACTGCCGTGATCGGGCACTTGTCCGAGCCCGCTGAGCGAAGTGTCCACCGCGTCGGCGGACTTCCAGGCGAGATCCGTTGCCTGCCCGCAATTGAGAGAGGTGGATTGCGCCGCCAGTTCCGCTGTGATCGGAGCAACGGGTACGGTCGCGCTGGCAATTCCGGCATGGAAGCGAGGCTGCGGGGGCATGGTCAAGCCTGCCTTCCATTCCTTGACTTTCGTAGCACCATGGTGATTGAGATCCACAGTTATCTGTTGTCCCGCTTTCGCGGTGATCGGCCCGTCCCAGACGGTGTTTCCTTCGTGCGTCACCGTGACTTGATAGGTTCCCGGCCTGACCAGCAGGCGCTGGTGCCAGATCCAGTTCCAATCGAATTCATCTACGTGTCCGACGAAATACGCGGGGGTCTGGCCGTTCAAGAGAACCGCGGCGCGGGGATCGCCCTTGAATTCGATATCGGCGAAGGGCCCCGCAACCATATCGCCTGATGATTGGAGGTTAACGCGGAGATCCGTGGTTTCGCCTGCGCCCACATGGATGTCCTGCTCTTTGGGGATATACCCGTAGTTGTAGACGCCAACCTTGTGCTCGCCGGCGGCTAGTTCGATTGTCTGACTGCCTTCGCGGTTGGCCTTGCCGTCAACGAAGACGTAGGCTTGTTTAGGATCAACGTGAATTTTCAATTTGCCTGTTTCTTGCGACGATTGCGCGAAGGCGGGAACGGCACATAAATAACAGATGGCCGAGAACAAACCAGCGAGAACGAAGGACTTCGTTTGCATTTAGGGGAATCTCCTTCCTGGGAATGATTGCGGCGTGGGTGCAAATCATCAATGTGGCATTCCGTCGCCGGACCAGGGAGAGCAAGTGTTCTCTGACCCCGCTTCGGCTCACCCTCCTCATGGCCGTGGTCGGCCATCCAGCCGCGAGGCGCGTAAGCAGCCTCAATATATCGTGATGCGATATATTGGCCAAGAGTTGCTTTATGTTTGTATCGTATGACGATATTAGGCACAGCGCGGGCCAACCGTTGCGCGCCATCACGCGTCTGTTTGTTTGTAGAGGGCGGAGTTGCTGCCTGGAATCTAAACGATCTATTAAGATGGGTCTTCTTCTCAAGCGATTCGCCTCTATTGGAAGCCGCGCGACTTCGCCGCACCCTTGGAGGGCACTTCTCATAATTTTCAATGCGGCCAATGAAAAAGATGCGTTTGCCGCGAGCGTGCCCGAGACTCAAGATGTTGCCACTATTGACGCCGGGTCCTGGAGCTATCTTCAGCGACTTAGCGGGCGGAGGTGGTATCTGGACTACGTTCAGCCCACGGACCTTCTGAACGATGTTACAAAAACGGCAGCCAGGAAAGCGTCTCTCTCGGTTCGCGATCTCTTGATTCGAAGTTTTCTTGCAGGTGGACTGCTCGCCTATGCCACGTCGCTCGTATTCGTAGTGCTCTCACAAAACGTGGCTCCCATTGTGGGAGCAATTCTTTTTCCAGTGGGGTTTGTAATTTTGGTGTTGCTTGGGCTTGAGCTGGCTACCGGAAATTTTGCATTACTGCCCATGGGATGGGCGGCAGGCGAGGTTTCCTTCCTCGGAATGCTTCGTAACCTGGGCTGGGTCTATCTGGGGAACTTGGCGGGAAGCCTTTTTTACGGCCTACTGTTCTATTTGGCGGTGACGAACTGCCTCACGAGCGGCAGCGGCACCGTGGGTGAATTGATCAAAGCGGCGGCGCAGAAAAAAACTGTTGCGTACATGGTCATCGGGTTGCGTGGATGGGAAACGGCCTTTATCAAAGGAGTTCTATGCAACTGGATGGTGACGTTGGGAGCAGTGCTGGCCATGGCTTCGCGTTCCACGATTGGCAAAGTGGTAGCGATGTGGCTGCCGATCATGACGTTTTTTGCGCACGGCTATGAACATTCGGTCGTGAACATGTTCTTGATCCCAACGGGAATTCTGTTCGGCTCCCCTATTTCGCTTAAGCAGTGGTGGGTCTGGAACCAGATTCCAGTAACGCTGGGCAATTTGGTCTCCGGCGCATTGCTCACCGGACTCGCGCTCTATGTCACAAACATGCCCGAGAAAACCCCGGCCATAGTGATTGCTTTGCGTACGGACGAAACGGTCGGCGCGGCGGCAGGGCAAACGGCCGAAGCCGACTAGCAAGCTCTGAAACTGTTCTCGAAAGAGGGTCGGATGGAAGCTAGACGGATCACTCCTGCTCCCAATGCTGTCGAGGCTTATAAAGCCTCTATGGATGGCGACGGCCTGCGCATCCTCGAGCACTTGCCGCAGCTCATCCAGAGAGGTCCAGAATCCCTCACGCCGGCGGAAAAGGAATTGTTGAAGTGGGTTGGCGTTTTCTACCGAAGGCCGACGCCAGGCAAGTTCATGATGCGTGTCCGCATGCCCAATGGATTTGTGAGGAGCGCTCAACTGAGCACGATCGCAGAGCTCTCCCGGCGCCTCGGCAATGGCGTTCTGGACATTACGACGCGGCAGCAAATCGAGCTGCGTGGATTCACTCTCGACAGCATCCCCGCCATCTGGGAAAAGCTACAGGGAGTGGACCTTCGCTCCCTCCAAACCGGCATAGACAACGTTCGAAATATCAATGGGTGCGCCCTGGCCGGCCTGACACCGCATGAGTTGTTTGACGCTTCTCCTGTCGTGCACGACCTAGATCGCATTATCGTCGGCAGCAAGGGCAATCCAGAGTTCACGGACTTGCCGCGCAAGTTCAACATCACTGTCACCGGCTGTTTGGACAACTGCACGCACAGTGAGTCGCAGGACATCGCCTTAGTTCCCGCAAAGAAGGGTGAGCGGCTTGGCTTCAACGTGTTTGTAGGCGGGAAGATGGGTTCTGGAGGATTTACCATCGCTTCGCGCCTGAATGTTTTTGTCGAGATCTACCAGGCAGCAGCGGCTGTCGTGGAACTGGTCAAGATTTTCCGCGATCACGGTCCGCGCGAAGCCCGCTCCAAATGCCGGTTTGCTTTCCTGATCGAAAAATGGGGCATCCCCCGATTGCGGGCGGAACTTACCGCGCGCATGGGTTATGAGCTCGCATTTCAAGGAAGAGATATGCGGAGTTCTCATCACGTTGACCACATCGGCCTAACCTTGCAAAACCAGGCAGCGATGACGGCTGTGGGTCTCTGCGTGCCTACCGGCAGAGTGAACTCCGAGCAAATTGGCGAGCTCGCCCGTCTAGCCGACGCGTATGGTAACGGCGAGATTCGCCTGACTACGGGACAAAATGCTGTTATTCCCAATGTTCCTGCCGGTCGCATGAAGAAACTTTTGAATGAACCGCTGCTGAAGCAATTTTCACCCCGTCCCTCTCCCTTTGTGCGCGGCCTGGTTGCCTGTATCGGCACCGATTATTGCAACCTGGCCCTGATTGAAACGAAGAACCGCGCCTTCGCACTTTCCCAAGCTCTCCACGAGAAAATCGGTCCAGGCGCAAACCCCTTGACGATTCATTGGTCGGGGTGCCCGGCGGGCTGCGGCAATCACGAAGCCGCCGACGTAGGTCTCCGCGGATTCAAGACAAGAATTGACGGAAAGCTCATAGATGCAGTGGCGGTTTACGTGGGCGGCCGCACGGGGGCTCAGGCGATTGCAGGGAAGGAGATTTTGGCAGCCGTGCCGTGCGATGAGTCGTTTGCGGATGTGATAGCAGATGTAATCCAGTCGTCCCGCGCTGAAAACGAATACAAGCAGCAAACTTCCGCAAACGATCCTTTTTTCACCGCCGCGGCAACAGCGGGGCTCGCCTCGTGGCGGTCTTCAAGCTCCTTCGCGCCTTCGGCCAGCGCGAGCTGAAAGCAGCTTGTGGCCGGCTCATCCGTTGGGTGAATCGAACGCGTAACGCTCCCATTTCCGTCGGGGCAAGGGCATTGTACGGAAGGGTTCACCGTCCACGACGGCCTGCGCACCCGGATTAGTTCCGATTGGGCGACGATGTGCCCGGAATGTACTGGGCGGGAGCGGCACGTCTTGGTGTAGCGCTTCATTGCTCCACAGACCGGAAGCGTC
>Ga0210395_10002313_pt1 | contig 14817 bp, 16 predicted proteins | sample IncBWH4OmetaG_FD_150861 | JGI IMG/M metagenome (GOLD analysis project Ga0210395, IMG submission 150861) | Forest soil microbial communities from Barre Woods Harvard Forest LTER site, Petersham, Massachusetts, United States - Inc-BW-H-4-O ... | reverse complement strand
GCGGTAGGGATCATAATCCTCGTCAGGATACCATGTGCCGGCGAAAAGAGTTACCTGACGAGCCAGCGTAACCCTCTGGACGTGGTCCGCATCAATAAAGGTATGCTTCGCTGTTGGGTCTCCCCAATCGCCACCCCATATCAGGCCGTTCTTGTGCGCCAGCACGCCTAAGAAGTCAAAGCTGCCCTTCCAGCTTGGCTCGCCGTCAACATCCCTCACAATGTCACACGCTAGTCCGTAGTGGTGCACCCCGACGTCCCTCAGCTTGGAGGCGCCTTGGTTGAATAGTAGGATCTGCCTTGCCTGGCTGCGGAAGGTCTCAAAAACCAGCAACTTGGTGCCGGCTGTCGCCGAGGCCGCCAAGATCGATTGCACCAGCGCGCAGGTTTTGGGCTCAAGTAGCGCCAGGTCGGCTACGCGGTTCGTGCTCTGGAACCGGGCGTCCTTCGATATGACATCGGTGTAGAAGTTACCCATGAAGCCCTCCCATTGGTTTACTGCTTTCGAAATGGCACTCAGGCCCCCGCTGCGCGACCACCTCCGGGGTGAAAGTGCCGACAACCTCGTTGGTGACCTGCTGTTCGACGATCAGCTTGTGCTTGGCATCGACCGCGACTTGAACTTGTTCGAGCAGGCTGTCCAGCGCTTCCCGTGGCATCGCTGTCTACGTCATATTGGAACTCATCCTTGCGGAACTACGGCAAGCTGCGGAACGACCGGCGCCGGGAGCCGGCGACGCACGAACTTCAGAGGAGCGTACAGCGCGTCCAGGATCGGGGGCAGTCGCTCAGTCTATAGCCAATGTCCAGGCTGGCACGGCCGGCGGCTAGCGCACAGACCGCGTGGCGTCGCTAGAGCCGATGCTTCGGCGCCGTTCGTGCGGACGCCATTTATGCAGGCTGTAGGCCGCGCTGAGCGCGTAGCCGAGTCCTGACGGCGCGCACCTTCTCCGATGGGCGAACATCAGATCGGGCACGTGGTGCCCACGCGCGATCGGCGAAACACCAGTTCATCGCCCGAGGCTATCCCTGGCATCATCCCTCTACACGGCGGCATCGAAATGAACGCGGTCACTCAGAACCGACCCCGGCGGTTCCCGTGGTTCAAGCCTGAAAAGCAAAGCGAGGCGGAGCACCCGCATCGTTGACCGCTCATGCTGCGGCAGGAGATCCTGCAAATGCCGCCGGACGAGCAGCTGATACCAATGCCCGGGATGCGGCCGATCAGGGCGCGAAAGATCAGATGGTTTGAGGAGCCGGAGTTCGTGCGTCGTCGGCTCGCACCGCCCATCATTCCGCAGCTCGTGGTCGAGATCCCGATGGACGACGGCGCGACTGCGGTCGCACGGCCCAGGCGACAGGCTGTGCCGGCGCCGACCGTGCCGGCGATCGGGGAGTGCTCAGGATGCGCGACAACATCGTCGTGGCAATCGGCATTCTGTGCCTCTTGGTGCCAGCAGCAAGGGCTCAGAGCCACGCGGCCGACAAGGCGTTTACCGATTGCCTCGCAGCGGAGGCACCGAAAGGAGGCTACAGCTCGTCAGATGGCGGCAAGTCTGCCGTGGTTCTGATGGACCACTGTCAGTGGGCCGCTGACCGACTCACAGCGACAGCAACTGCCCTCGCCCCTGGCGCCGATCACTGTAGTAGGACCGACCTTGCGCGCTGTCTATTTCAAGCGCACCAGTCTGGAGTCCTAAGCACAAGGGCAAAAGCTAAAACCAGTGCGGGGGAGGATTAATAGAAATGACAAATAGAACGTGGATTGGCTGGCGGAAACGACAAGGCGTCCAATCCGAACGATTGGTCCCCTACCGGCGCACCGCAGCCGGGCGATATCCTGACCATGTCGTCAGGCACAATGTATGTGAGGGATGACAATCTGGCAGGCAACACTCTCGATCTATCGGTGAGGGGCGGCACCGCTGATATATACCTCAAGGGTGCCCTTACCGCGACCGGCAATGTTACTGAAGGGTTTCTGAATACGTTTGGCGGCACCATCCGCTTTGTCGGTTCCAACCGATTCAGCTCAGATGCCAATGCAGTGTTTAATTCTAATCTGACTGGGTCGGCCACTCTCGCTTTAAACGGGGGAGGTGGTATGGGTAGCTCGATCGAAGTCAACGGCCGCGTCGGCTCGGGTTTGGCTTTCAATTTCGAGTCAACGATGCCCGTAACCTCCATGCAGATTGACCATCCTGGACTTCGTTGCGTTCATGGGTTTGCATGTCACGAGTGCCGACTTACATAACGATCTGCTGTCGATGTATCGCGGTAACAGACTGGCGGATGCGGTGCGCATTGTCGGTGGCAGTCGGTGGCAGCAATCTGGAGCTACATCAGAACAGTCAGGGAGTCATACTGTCAGAGGGATACGCTTCCGAGGTGCCCGGTGGCTCTACTGGGACCATGATCCCGCTGCACATCTCGTAAACGCTGCACATCTGGGAAAGCCACGAGCGGCATCTATTTGGAGCGACAGCGACTGCCCTCGGGAGAGCGCACAGGAGAGTCCGGACGCGTCACCCGCGAAGCGGGTTCGTCCGTTGGATGAAGGAGCAGGCGGCCGGGATGCCGCAGGTCGCCACCTTGATGGAGCGGCATGGGCGATGTTACAGCGGATCCTAGCGCGGCTTCCTTCCCCGCCACAGTTGAACGCCCCGGTGCTGCAGAGGTGCTGCGCGAAGTGGTGACGATAGCACTGTCGGCATGCAGGCCGCGCTGATCGGACGTCGGGGGAGTGGAAATTGCTGGCCCAGTTTAAAGCGGTTGCTGGCGATTTGAACCGAACTCGGCCAGTGCGATGCTGCAGGCACCGCGAAGCGGCACGTCATTGACAGGAGCGAGCACGGTTGCAGCATTCGTTCTGTGCCGGGTTATCCTCGTAGAGGAGAGCTGCACAGGTCCGCTGTTCCGGCGGCAGGGGATCGTGCTCGATTGACGGGGGAGAGGAGACATTGCCGCAGCGCAAGCCCGTGCCGCCATGGCTGATATATATGTTGCAAGTCATCGGTCTGATCGCGGTGGGGTCCGCGGCGGTCCTCCTCGGGCCGCGTAAAGCGTTTTTGGATGATTTTGTCGCATCTATGCTGAACCCGGCGCCGACAGTGAAGGTCGACCCGTCTAAGAGGTGAGCAGGGTTCCGTATGGGTTCAGTCGGCCAACACCCTGGCTCTAGCTCATACGCGCTCACTGCCGGCCCCCAGGGGGAGGCTTTTTTGCCGCCAGCAAAAACCCAAGCACGCGAATGTGCGCTAGACACAAACTTGCGTGGTATCGAGCGAGTGTGCCTCAGTGAGTTGATAACCCGCTTGCGGGGAGCCCGGTATGATTAAAGAGGAGGACTTCGACAGCATCAGCGTCGAAGTCACCATTGAGCGGCTGGTGGTGTGGACCGCCGCCGGAATGTGGGAGGTGACCCTCCCGCACGCTACGAGAGTGGCAGAGGCGCTAGGTTCGCTGGTTGAAGGGCTGATTGCGCCCCGGAAGGAAACTGAGTGACCGGCCCGCCTGACCCTACGGCCGCACTCAATGAGCGGTTCACTCTTTACAATGCCGATGGCAAGCCGGTTGAGCGGATGTTGCACGAGATGACAGCGGACGAGGTGATGGCGGCCGTCGAATGGTCTGTCGCCGAGACCAAGCGACTGGACCGCGCGGCGGAGCCTGCCAGAGAGCTGGTCATCGCCGCCCGGAAAGAGGGTCGCGGAGAGATGTCACTGGGCAAGACGCGCGCCGATTTGGCGGCCGCGTCGGCGCCGATACTGGTGGCGATGGAAGCGACGAACCGACACGTTCGGTTGCTCTCACTGATCCAAGCCGCAATTCCGCAATGGCAAGAGCGCAATGACAGTGGATTGCGCAGCGCACTGGGGCGGCGCTTTCCCAATTATGGGCCGCTTCCGCAGAGATAGCCGAGGGGGCAAGTCGCTATGGCGCGCCTCTCGGTGAGAGGTCGGGTCTCAACGATGGTGGGTAGACTGTTCAATCACGCTAATCCGAACTCGCTGGTATCACGCCTGCGCCCGCGCCGCTCAGAGCTCCTTCGCGAGCTGATTGCGGACGTCACCGTCGGCACGTCGCAGGTGGTCCGCGCCAGCGGCGTTTCGCGGAGGAGTTACGGCGGGTCATCCGCTGTTCCGGCGAGCGGGCATGCGCTTGGAGGGGGCCATGGTGCCAGCACTTGCCCGACGATAAGTCGCGCCGTGGCATGGTAGCTGCAATGCGAGACCACGCCATGAGCCGACTCCTTACCATCCTGCTGCTCCTGTTCATTGCTGCGACGATCGCGCATGCGCAGCCCGGAACTTCACCGGAATGCGCGTCAGCAACGATGCCGGCGATCACAGAGGCAAGGTCCAAGTGCAACCGCATCGATTGGCCTTCACAACAAAGCGTGCGCCCTCTCTTCGATGACGAGTTCACATCGTTATCGCTACATGACATCTGGCGACGCGGGGATAACTGGCAACTGGTGGCACCGGATACACCCAGGGGACGGGGTGGTGCTAACTTTCAGGAAATGGGTGACCAGTGGTGGATCAACCCATTCAACCCAAGCACGCCGGTTTCGGGCGGACCTCGTCCGGCGCCGTTGTACCAGATTGACAGCAATGGGCTGAAATTGGCGCTCTTGCCCGCTCCCTCGAGGAGCCAATCGTATGTCCACTCACAATGTCGCTGCACCAACATGAAGTATGTCGGGGCGCTGCTGAATAGCTCCCAGACGTCTCGGCGCAGATTTGGCTACGTCGAGATGCAGGTGGCTGTTGATAGGTTACCGGGTTTTACCTTCCAGGCAGATGAAGAGGCGCAACCTTTCCCTATGGTGTGGCCGCCAGAAATCGACTTTCCGCTGATCTACACTGACGCGGGCGGCGTGCAGTGGATGAAGATCCAAGTCAACGAAAGAGGGGGTAAAACCCAGACCTACGCCACGTCTAGCCGTGATGGCTTCGACGCTTCCGTAATGCATACCTATGGCGTCGACTGGCAGGTCAATTTTATCACTTTTTATGTTGACGGCGTGCAGGTCTTTCGGGTCCCAACGCCTGACGGCAGCTATACGCACTACCGTATGTACTGGTATCTCCTGACAGGAGCAAATTACCAGCAAACCAGCCCTATCGACCCAAATCTTGCCAGTCTACCAGTATACGCCCACATGAGGTACTTCCGCGAATACGCTAGGCGCCCTTAGAGTCCCGTCGGGGAGGGTTGCGGATAATTTGATTGGTTTACGCGAGCTGCAAGGTTTGTTGGGCAAGAAGACGCTGGAGATGGAGATCCTGCGCGAGGCCCTGGATATGGCACAGCCGAAAAACGGTTGTTGCGCTCGCCGATGCGGCGTTGCTGGCCGAGATCGAGGCAATCATCACCGTGCATACGTCCTTCGAGAGGCTCGGCTAACGTTAGAAGCGCCAGCAGGAGAAGTCTATTGATGCGCCGAAATTATGTTGTCCGGCTCCCGCCGCTAAAAGCGCAGGGTCGGGGCACCGATCTTCCAGAAGCTGTCGGATCCCCGCTCCAGGCAATGCTAGTCTGCGCTCTTTTCCTTGCCGTCATGTGTCTCCGTCTGGCGATCCAGCAACGCCAAACTGGCGGGCTGCGTCTGGAAGATGACGCGTATTATTATACGGTGGTCGCCCAGCATATCGCGACGACCGGAATCAGCACTTTCGACGGACAGACACTCACTAACGGGTACCACCCACTCTGGTTGCTGCTTCTGGTGGCGCAGGATGTGCTTTTCGGGAGTAGTGCCGCCGTCACTATCACGATCGAGGTATTGCTGACGACGGTTGGATTGTGGTTCTTTCTGCAGTCCTTTCGAACCGTTTCCCTGCTGTTCTACGTGGCATTCGCCGCTGCCTATACGGTGCTGGCATGGCCCATGGTTGCCAGGGGGATGGAGGTCTCGCTTTTCCTCTTCTTCTTGGGCCTGTTCACGCGGGTTTCGGTCGAACACCTTGACGGCAAGGAGCGCACGCTTGCGCTTAGCGCTCTGGCCATCCTGGCCATTGGCGCACGTCTCGACGCTGCAGTCTTCATCCTGCCGACCCTGATCGTGGTCCTGGGCAGCGTCCGGCGGGTGCTGTTGTCCATGACGCTCGTCAGCATCGCGGGGGCGCTGTACGTTGGGATCAATCTCTGGCTCTTCGGGTTGCCTTTTCCGGTCTCTGGAGCTGTCAAATCGCTCGGCGGGTTGCAATTGAACCGAGCCCTGCTCCAACAGATGGGTGCCTACTGGCATGGGGCAGGCACTGTGAGGTCGACGCTTTCCTTCCTCAACTCATTCGTCGGTCGGCCGATACTGTTCTTTGTCCTGGTCGGCGCCTCAATGTTCGTCACCAGGCCTGGGTGGAAATCCCAGTTGTTTTGCCTGGGCTTCCTGGTTGGCTTCGCGCTCTTTGAGGTGAAGCTAGTGGCATTTTCGTCCTGGGTGGTATGGCCGTGGTACGCATTCCCCGCAGTCATCGGACTTGCCGCTCTGTTTCATCTTCTGGATGATGTCATGGCCACGACGATGATTCGTCTCCCACCGCGGTGGGATGCAGTCGTGGCGGGAATGCTTGCCCTTGGCTTGGTCGGGTTGGAGGTGAGAAAGGGTGTCACGGAACTGCCGCTATCCTTCGAGGCGATCAACCTTGAAGCGATCGCAAGGTTCGGTACGACTTTTGCCGGCGATCGTGTCGCGATGGGCGACCGGGCAGGCTCCTTCGCCGGCCATTATGCCGGGCCTCTCACTCAACTCGAAGGCCTCGTCAATGATCGCGCCTATTTCGAGGCGCTCCAGAATCACGCAGACATCCGGCGGCTGCTCTGCGCGCGAGGCGTACGCTACTTCCTTGCCTACCAACGTGATCTGGGGGCTTATGATAAGATTTCAGTGCCAGTGTTGCGACCCACGCTTACAGACTTTCCCGGGCCAGTCTTGACCTTTCAGCCATCAGACGAGATCGGCCGCGTCTTTGATCTCGCGAAATACGACAATAGGACGAACGGCGACGAAGGCGATAACTACCTATATGCTTGGCGCCTGACAGGATGCGCACAGGGGCACTAGCACTACTTTGGTGGATTCGGTTCATGTGACTCTGCCGGGCTGAGCCACATCCGAAATTGACATCGCCGAGACGTCGCTTCGCGGTTGCACGATGATGCTGGAGGAAGGCGTCAGGCAATCATTGACAAAGGGGCGGGACGGACTCGCCTTTATGGCACTCGTCAGCGCGCGCCGGAGCGGATGGAACCAATGGTCGTTGCGGCGAGCAGGGTACGGCTACTGCAAAGGCGCTATGGATTCGATACAGTGCACATTCTTCGCAGGACCGTTGTCCACATTGCATTGATCGGCCGGTTGCTGGTGGTCTGCATATGGGCGGCCATTGCGCCCAGGCCGATGACCAAGCGCAGCGACAGCCGCCGTTTTGCGGCCGTTCGCACTGTTGCGATTAGGCAATGCATTCGGACTACTCTGGGTCAGCATCGCTGTGCAGGCTGCGGCATTGATGCTCGCGGGGCCTTCACAGCGACATGCGCTTGAAGATGGGTTCCGGAATGTGTCGTATGATCACCATGATCCACCGCCAAAAGCCGGGAAGATACACAACATCACGCCGACCGTTCACCGCCCGTGCGATACCTCGGGCGATCGTCTGCGGCTGAGCCCAGAGTGGCCCCTTCTTTTCCAAGTGGGCCGTCATCGGCGTATCGACAAAGCCAGGCTTGATCGTCACCACTCGGACGCCCGACCGGCTAAGTCGATTGCGAACGCCCTCAAGGAAAAGCGAAACCGCGCCCTTGGCCGTCCCATACACGTAATTGCTCTGGCGACCCCGGTCTCCAGCAACCGAGCTGATCACCGCAATCGTGCCATGCCCAGCGGTTTGGAAAAGATTGGCCGCCAAGGTTACGAGTGAAATGATGCTGAGAGCATTGGTACGGAGTTCGTCCAGCGTCGCGTTGACCGATCGCTCGCAGGCCCTCTGATCTGGTAACGAACCGTGCGCCACCAACAGCACATCGAGCCCCCCGAGCGCCCTTCGCGCCTCGGCCAGAAGATCCTCGTGGCGTTCGAAGTCATTCAGATCGGCGCATGCCTGCGCTAGCACCTGCGCTGGTCCCTTTCGTACGCAGAGGTCATCAACCAGCACCTGGAGCTTGTCCGGGTTACGGGCGACGAGAAAGAGGCTGCTTCCCTCCGACAACCAGAGTCGCGCGCAGGAGGTAGCTATTGCCGACGTTGCGCCGAAGATCGCTATCCGCGCCATCTACTGCTCGGCAACTCGGCGCCAAAAACTCGACGAAAACCGCGGGTCGATAAATTCACTGAACTGCTCCCAGGCCGGGTAGCCGACGCGAAACATTTCGCCCGACATCCGTGCATCCTTGGCTGGGTATAGTGCTCCGCCAGCATTCCTAACAACCGCATCGAGTTCTGTGAACAGTTTCTCGGTTGTGTCGCCATGGTTGGGAAAGTCCAGCGCCAGTGTGGCTCCAGGGCGGGCGAAAGACAGCATTCCGATCGAGCGGCGTGCACCGAAGGCCTTCAGAACGGCGCAGGAACCGGCTCCCCTTCGGTGTATGATCGTTAGCATGTCGTCGATCCCCGCACGCGCGCATTCTGGCGGCAGCACGCACTGATACTGAAAAAATCCACGCCTTCCATAGAGTCGGTTCCAATTCAGCACGGCATCAAGCGGGTAGAAGTATGGAATGTGGTGGATCAGGGCAGGCCCGCGAGGCAACGGGCGATAGTAATAGGCAATATTGAACGGGCGCAGCGATATCTTTCTGATCAGAGAGAACGGCGGATCAAAGGCGACGTTGCGGCGACGCTCTCGCCAAACGGGCAGATCGTCTTTGACGGGAGCGTGGCGTCCCGCAAAAAGGATTCCCCTTCTATTACCACCGGCGCAATCAAGCCACGCCACCGTATATGGCCAATCGCGCTCGGCCATCTCACTTATCGACCAGAATTCGTCCAGGCCACGAAAGCGATGTGGCTGCACAACCATAAACGGGTTGCACATCGGCATGAGGGCCAGTTGTATCCATGTGATGAGGCCCGTCAGTCCCAGCCCACCGACTGTCGCAGCGAACCACTCCGACCTCAGGTCCGGACCACAGATGATGCGTTCGCCGTTCGAACGCAGCAGTTCAAGCTGCACCACATGATGGCCGAAAGTACCCTGGACATGATGGTTCTTGCCATGCACGTCATTAGCTACGGCACCCCCCACCGTGACAAATCTCGTGCCGGGCGTGACTGGCAGAAACCATCCCTGAGGAACGGCGAAGGACAGAATATCAACGAGTCGGACTCCGGCCTCACACGTCAATAGCCCGGTGCTTCGATCGAAGGCGATGAAATGATCCAGACGACGAGTGCGCAACAGCACGCCGCCCTCGTTGAGACAAACATCTCCGTAGCTACGGCCATTGCCGTAGGCAATACAACGCTCGCCCAGGCCAAGTTCAGGTAGATTGTCATGACGGGTGGCGAGGTCTTCCACCCGCGCCGGCTCAACCCTGGGAAAGCGGTTCCAGGATAGGATCTGCTGCATCATGCGGCCTCTGCGCCTGCTACCAGGAGCAGGTTGCGCCGGCCGATAATGATAGCGCCGATGCCGAGCGCTACGGAAAACCACAATGTCGCAAGCCGTATGATGATGGTGGCGGCGACCGCTTGCGGTTCGGGCGCGCCTTTCATGAGTAGGGCTGCGACCATGACAGCCTCGGCACTCCCAAGCCCTCCGGGCAGAAAACTGAGAGCGCCGGCCAGTGTGGCGATGGCATATATGAACATGCCGAAGGGCAGACCGACCCCGATCCCCACCCGGTCAAGCACAAGGCAGAAGGCAAAAGCCTCAGCTGCCCAGGCCAGCAAGGAGAGCGGTGTCGCGATGAGAAGGATCTCAGGCCGGTGACAGCGCCTCGCTTCCAGCAGCAATGGAACCAAGCGGCCACCGGCCCGAACCAATCTTGAACTGTGGCCTTCCAGCCAGCGTCCAAGAGCCACCAGCGCGCGCTTTTGGGATAAACCAATCGCCAATAGCGCGACCACGAATGCGCCGATGACGACAACAAATCGACCTGGAGGATAAGCCGAGAATCCCAACAAACAGATCAACACTATCGCAAGAAGGTCTGACAGACGCTCGCTGAGAAATGCAGCGGTGCTGTGGACAAAGGGCACACCTCGTGACCCAAGGAACACCCCGCGCAGCATTTCACCTGCCTTGCCTGGCGTCGTCGTGAAGGCGAAGCCGGCGAAGTAGATCATGCAACTGGAGAGGATCGGCACCGGATGCCCCAGGGTAGAAAGGTAGAGTTGCCAACGGACGAAGCGCACCACATAGTTGATAAGGGATAGGCCGAGGACGTAGGCCGTCGAGCTCCAGCCGACCGCAGCGAATGCACTCGCAACATCATGCCAACCGGCCCAGAAGGAAAAGCCAAGATAGGCTGCTGCGGCTATGCTGGCCGAAAATACGATGGCTCGGCCCATTCTCACGCGCATCGACGCATCAGACAACTCATGCAGCCCCCTCGCTATTCGCCACACTACATAGCTTGTCGCGGCATGTCTCTACATCGGCTTCGCCGCCGAAATTGTTGGTGACGTAACGACGGCGAAGATGAATACGACCATCATCCGGAGCGGCCCTTCGATCTGACAGCCGTCCTTAGGCCGCCGGTGCTCGGGCCCTATGCCGAATGTCAATCCAAGGATCAAGCTCATCCCCAGGCGCGATCACCGGCACTATGGACCATAAGGTGCAGCTGCTCGAAGCCGCTCGGCTCCGATTCGTGACAGGACGACGATGAGTTGCAACTCGCTCTCCACCAGCTTACGCGCGGCTGTCCTACGGCGACCGGAGGGTAGGGACCACCAAAAACGTGTCTTCCCCCATATGTGACAGGCCCATCACTTGACGAACGCGCAGTCTGTCCGGCAGTAAAAAGTTGCGTGATGGTGAAGGGCTCAGTTGTGGCGGCAGGCTGCATTGCACGTGTCTTGAGGCGCTTCGCAGGCCCTAGGGTTCCTCTCCATTTACCCTCAGAACAATGACTCAAGATTCAGCGAGACGCGATTCTGACGGATCGCTTACTGCGGATAGCGGCTGGGAACCAACTGATAGCGCCCCGTTGGTCGTCGACCTCGACGGCACTTTGCTGCGGTCCGATCTGCTGATCGAGGGTTTCCTCGCAATCGTTGCCGCAAATCCGCTTGCGGCGCTATTCTCGCTTGGTTCACTTCGGCATGGCATCGCAGCATTCAAGGCAGGGATAGCAGCGCACACGGTCGATCTCGAGACCCTGCCTTGGAATCTCCCTTTCGTCGCGTGGCTTGAAGCAGAGTATGCACGGGGAAGGAAAATCTATCTGGCTTCGGCATCTGATCGTCGCTGGGTGGAGGCAATCGCCGCATACTTCGGGTTCTTCGCAGGATGGTTTGCCTCCGATGGTCGGATCAATCTGAAAGGCCGTGCCAAGGCCGACGCGCTCCGCCGTGCCTTTGGGGAAAAAGGCTTCGACTATGCCGGCAACGAATCGGCGGATCTCACCGTATGGGCGGCTGCAGCCGGCGTTCTCGTTGTCAATGGATCCTCGAAGATACAGCGCATCGTGCGGAGCCGTTGGCCTTCGTCCACTAATTTCGAATCTCCCCAGCCCAGCCTGAAAGTTTACGGGCGGGCCATCCGAATGCATCAGTGGCTCAAGAACCTGCTGTTGTTGGTACCGGCATTGGCCGCGCACCAGTTCAATGTTCGGACCGGAGCCGTCTGCCTGATTGCATTTCTCAGCTTCAGTTTGTGCGCCTCAAGTGCCTACGTGCTCAATGACTTGATCGACCTTGGTCGTGATCGAGCGCACACCACTAAGCGATTCCGCCCACTGGCCGCTGGTGCCGTTCCAATACGGCATGGGCTGGCCCTGTTTCCTCTGCTGCTTGGGAGTTCGCTCTTCCTTGCGCTGCTGATCAGCCTACCGTTTGTTGCCATTCTCGCGACATATTACGTGCTGACGCTGGCCTACTCGCTATATCTGAAGCGACAGATTATGATCGACGTGGTGACGCTTGCTTGCCTGTATGGCATGCGTGTAGCAGCCGGTGGTATTGCAATCGACGTGCACCTCTCGACGTGGCTGATCGCCTTCTGCATCTTCCTGTTTTGCAGCCTCGCCCTCGCCAAGCGCTGTATCGAGATATCGAGCCGTCTCGCTAGCGGGGCCGGCGATCCCAAAGGACGGGCGTATCGGTCGAGCGATTTGCATGTCTTGGAATCGCTGTCTGCAGGTAGCGGCTTTACGGCAGTGCTGGTGTTCGCGTTGTATGTTAGCAGCCCGAGCGTAACGATTCTGTACCGATATCCGGAGTACCTCTGGCTCACGTCCGTAGTGCTGGTCTACTGGATCGGGCGCTTGCTGATCCTCGCCCATCGGGGTGATATGGACGACGACCCCGTTGCGTTCGCCGCAACCGATTGGCCAAGTTTGGTTTGCGTCGGCATAGCGGCAGCGACCTTTGTGCTAAGCCTTTAAAGTGCGGTGGGCGGCACTGGTCTAGCGCACTCGGGTCAGCACGGCAGGCGGCGGTGCAAAAAGTCGCCTGCGATGCCGCGATGCTTGGTCTTGCGCAGGATGCCGTGCCGCTTGCCCCAGCCAAAGATGCACTCGCCCGCCATCGCCATTCCGTGAGGGCTTTTCATGGTGACATGGCCCCTATAGGACAGCTTCGCCTCGGCGACCCGCCGCATTGCGATACAGCCAGCTGTCAGGATGGGCGCCTTGGAGCGTGTCATTTTTGCGGGATTTGCCCGTGGAAGTTCGGGATGTTCGAGCCGTCCTGGTCAACCCGCGTCAGCGACTCTGACGGCGACCGCTGAGATTATGGACAGACTGCAGCGGCCTTGGTCGATTAGCCAAACCGCTTCGAGTGTCCCAAGCTCTGAGCCGCCGGAACCTACCGGGAGCCGTTTGCGCTGATCGGCGACGGCCGGGGCGCAGACATCTGCGCATCCGAAAACCTGCGGTTAATATTACGTTACCATAACATGGACTGTTTCCGGCGTTTAACGGGTGGTTGTCGATGAAATTCGTTGACCTCACGCTAAAGTGAGTATCAAATCTCCGTGTAATAGGTGCGCGACTAGTCCATGGGAAATCGAGCTCGTCACCCCACCGCATGGAGGGCAACGCGTCCTTAATTATTGAATGGCACAGTTCGTCCAAGCACCTGAAGGAGGAACCCAGCGCCAGAGAATTGTTATGCGGAATGTCGCGCCGTATCGAAGTGACATCCGCGCTATTAGCAAGTTGTCAGCGGCATTTGGCGATAGGCTTGCTGGCTAGTGCAAAAAGCATGGCCAATGGCTTGGCCTTAGCAGAATAGAGAATCGCCAACACAATTGATGCCGACAAGTTAAGGTCCGCGGTCATCCGCGGTGCCGATGGATACAAAACAATATTAACAGATATGGAGCAAGTCACGTGAGCTTCAGTGTTTCAAATGGTAAGATCATTGGTCCCAATGGCCAGCCATTCATTGCCAAAGGGACCGCCGTCTATGACGACGTAGATCTGCCTTCGGCTGTTAATGCGTTCACCACCACGCTGCCGGGCATCAACTTCATCCGCATGACTAATTTCAATCTGTCAGAAGACACAGTGGCGTATCTTACGCCGTACATCAATCAGTTGACCAGCGAAGGTATCGCTGTCGAAATTCAGGATACCAACTACCCGAACGTGTTCACTGGCTCGGCGCTTACTTCGGCTGAACAGTGGTACGCAAGCTTTGCGACCGCCTTCGAGAACAACCCGTACGTCTGGTTCGACACCCAGAATGAGCCGACCGGCGGCGACGTAACCGACGATCAGAATGAGATCGTTGGCATCTACAATGCCATCCGCGCGACCGGGAACAACAACATCATCATGATGGACCCAGGCGGCAACACAATCCCCGGCATGAACCCGGCCGTCTTCGCGACCATGACGAATGTCGCCTGGGACGAGCACTATTACAATTGGGAGTCCGGCTACAGCACAAGCCTCGCGGCCAACGAAGCGAAACTGTCGAGTGACATCGCTACGATGCAGTCGATCACCAGTGCAAACGGCACGATCCCAGTCATCGTCGGTGAATACGGCAACTCGACTGATGGTTCGAATGTTGATCCGGGCGGGTCGCAGACTTTGCAGGCGGTGCAGGACAGCGTAACCAGCGGCCAGACTTCCGGCGCTATCAGCTGGGAATGGTACAATAGCGGCACCCAGGCCGACAACATGGTCAATTCCGTCACCGGAGGAACAGGCTCGCTTTCGAGCTATGGGCAGCAGGTCGCCCAGTGGATCTCCGGGAGCAGCGAAATCATAAAAGTCGTGACCACCGGCACCGGCCCCGACACCCTTGTGCTGAACATCAGCGAAGACGCCTACGCCAATGGGGACGCTATCAGTGACGCCGCCGGCGATGCGACTTTCGCCGTCGCGATTGACGGCCAGCAGCAGGGCGGCACGTTCACCGCCGTAGCGTCGCACGCTGCCCACGCCGATCAGACATTCACCTTCGACGGCTTTTTCGGCCCCGGCAGTCACACCGTTACAGTGACCTTCCTCAATGACGCGTGGGGCGGAACGGCATCAACCGATCGCAACCTATATGTAGACGGGGTGACCTACGAAGGGTCGAACACCAACCAGTCGGCGGCGCTCGATTCAGACGGCAGCCAGACCTTCGCCATCTCAGGCGGCACTATCAAACTCACGGTGAGCACGAGCGGCACCACGATCAACTCGTCAT
>Ga0210395_10002311_pt1 | contig 14825 bp, 12 predicted proteins | sample IncBWH4OmetaG_FD_150861 | JGI IMG/M metagenome (GOLD analysis project Ga0210395, IMG submission 150861) | Forest soil microbial communities from Barre Woods Harvard Forest LTER site, Petersham, Massachusetts, United States - Inc-BW-H-4-O ... | reverse complement strand
GCGCGCGGCCTGATCGTTGCCCCCGGATTCATCGACCTGCACGTTCACCTGCGCGAGCCCGGACAGGGATATAAAGAAACCATCGCCACTGGTACGGCCGCCGCTGCCGCCGGAGGTTTCACCGCGGTCTGCACCATGCCGAACACTGCGCCCGTTGTGGACACTGCCGAGTGGGTTGCCTGGTTGCGGCATCCGGAGCGCGGCGCCGTGGTCAACGTTTTCCCCATCGCGGCCGCGACGCACAACTCACGCGGAGCTACGCTCACCGACTTCGCTGCCCTGCAACGCGCCGGAGCGGTCGCGGTCACTGACGATGGCAAACCGATTCTCGACGACGAAATCATGCGCGCGGCCCTGCGGCTCGGCGCCGAACTGAATCTGCCGGTGGTGCAGCATGCCGAGGATACGCGACTCACCGAGCACTGCTCTATGCACGAAGGCCCCACCAGTTTCCGTCTTGGCCTGCGCGGCATGTCTGCCTCCGCCGAAGCGAGCGTTGTTGATCGTGACGTCACCCTCGCGCAGCAGATTCGCGAATCGCGCCTGCATGTCGCACATCTTTCCACTTCCGATGCGCTCAAGGCCGTCCGCCGCGGCAAGCGCGCCAAGGCTCGCGTCAGCTGTGAAGTGACGCCGCACCACTTCACGCTGCTCGATCAGGATGTGGGCGAGTACAACACGAATTTCAAGATGAATCCGCCGCTGCGTTCGGCCTCTGACCGTGAAGCGATTCTGGTCGCGCTGGCCGACGGCACCGTGGATGCCATTGCCACCGACCACGCCCCTCACGCCGCGCACGAAAAAGAAGTCGAGTTCGAGCGCGCCGCCTTCGGCATCACCGGACTCGAAACCGCGTTAGCATTGGCGATTACGAAGCTGCACCGCGAGCACAAGATTCCTTTGACCCGCATCGTCGAACTTTTCACCGCCGGCCCGGCGCGAGTTTTCGATTTGCGAGGCCGAGGGTCGCTTGCCCGGGGTTACTCCGCCGACGTAACCATCTTCGATCCCAAGAAGCGCTGGACGTTCGAAGCCGCAAAGTCGCGGTCGCTGTCACGCAACACTCCGTTTGATGGCTGGCAGTTCACGGGGAAAGTTGTGGCAACGATTGTGGGCGGGAAAATCGTGTACCGCGCCGACTGATCAATTTACAATCCCCATTTTCTTCCCCACCCTTCCTAGCACCTCCAGCGCCTGCTCCAATTCTTCCTTCGTATGCGTGGCCGTCATGATGGTGCGGATGCGGGCCTTGCCTTCAGGCACCGTGGGGAAGGCGATGCCTGTGCCGAGCACTCCTTCTTTAAACAGCTCGCGGGAGAAGTCCATGGTGAGCTTGCCGTCACCGATGATAATGGGCGTGATCGGGGTCTCGCTGGCCGGAGTGGCTCGGCCGCCGATGTCGAAACCGAGCAGGCCGAGCTCTTTTTTCCAGAAGCGCGTGTTCTCCCAGAGTTTTTCCATGCGCTCGGGTTCGTTTTCCAGAACATCGAAGGCAGCGATGCAGGTTGCCGCAACCGACGGCGGATGCGAGGTCGAAAATAAGAACGGCCGCGCCCGGTGATAAAGAAAATCGATTAGATCGCGTGTTCCGCAGACGTATCCGCCGAGCGCGCCGATGGCCTTTGACAAAGTTCCCACTTGAATATCCACCCGCCCGTGCACTTTGAAATGATCGATGGTGCCGCGGCCGTTGCGGCCGAGAACGCCGGAGGCGTGCGCGTCGTCGACCATCATGATGGCGCCGTATTTCTCGGCTACATCGCACAGCCCGGGCAGCGGGCCGATATCGCCATCCATCGAGAACACGCCGTCGGTTATCAGCAGCTTTTTGCCTGGTTCGTCCTTGATGCTGGCCAGTTGTTCTTCCGCGTGAGCGACGTCTTTGTGGCGGAAAACCAGAATCTTTGCCCGAGAGAGACGCGCGCCGTCGATGATCGATGCGTGGTTCAATGCGTCGGAGATGATGAAATCGTCTTTGCCCAGCACGGCTGAGACCGTGCCGGCATTGGCCGCGAAGCCTGATTGGAAAACTACACACGCCTCCACATTCTTGAAGCGCGCGATCTTCTCTTCGAGCTCAATGTGGATCTTCATCGTTCCAGCAATCGTACGCACCGCGCCCGATCCGACACCATATTTGCGCGTGGCCTCGAGCGCCGCCTCTCGCAGCTTGGGATGTGTGGTCAGTCCCAGGTAATTGTTCGAGGCCAGGTTGATGACCTTCTTACCGTCGAAAACGCAGACCGGCGCCTGCTCGTCATCGAGCACGCGCAGCTTGAAGTGCGTGCCCTTGGCCTTGAGTTCGTTAAGCTGGTCGGTGAGATAGGAGAGCGGATTGGTGCGGGTTGCGGTGATCATGTCGTGTCTCGGGACCTCTTTGTCACAGATTCCACGGATCGGAAGACAAGTCAGTGTAATACCAGGGAGAGAAACAAGGGAACGGAGGCTAGTCGGAAATAGGGGTCACTTCGAAAATCTGCGAACTGCGAGTCGGATGCCTGACGCAATCAGCGCCCATTCGACGCCACTGGTGAGGATCAGCCAGGAATTGAAAATCCAAACATCCTGCCAGACTGGGATTTCGCGCCCTATGCTCGGGATCATCATTGCCGTGCGAAAGCCAACGAAGTTCGTTAGGAAGATTGCCCGCGGGGCTACGTTATGGATGGCAATCACCATCCACAGAGCTCCGGCAAGCCCAGCCCAAAGCGGCAGCCTTTTCATTAACGTACCTTCGCCCAACTTAGACACCGCGTGGCCCGTTCCAGACCCAATCGAACTGCTGAGCGTAACCCGTGTTCATCCGCGCGAAATCCGTGGCGAAGAAGCTATTCAGAACATAATCGGGTTACCGGTCGCAATGCTGGCCTCACAGAGAAGCTTCATGTTGGTGAAGAATTCCTTCTCCGACTCGGCCAGAATATCGCTGGAGTGGAGCACGGTATTGACCTCTTTCAGCAGTGCCGGCGACTCCTTGACAGAGATCCAATCGCCAGTGTGCGTGCCGTCGTAAAGAACTTTCTCCAGCAGAACGGGAAATCTTGGCCCCGGCTTTCCCTGCAGGTGGCGCAGGAAGCTGCGCAGATTCCCGACCTTGGTAATGTTGCCGAGAAAAAACGAGAGGATAAATCCCTCATGTTCACACGACTCGGATAGCCACTGGTCGTGCGCTTCCCATTCGTCGTCGGTGGGGTCGCCGGTGAGAATCGGCTCGCCGCGTTCGTCGAAGGTGAGTCGATCGGGAAACGGGTGAGGCTTGCCTTTGCCATCGCGGATGCAGGTGCAGCGAACAAACGCATCAAGCGCCATAATTCACTTCCATCTACCGTTCTCGTTGCGTGGGCGCATTTGTGAGCCGAGAAAGCCGCGGGCGAGGGCGCCCGCGCCACAAGCTACCGCACGCCGTTCGGATAGACCAATATTTTACTAGCCTCGCCCGTCTTCAACCGCTCCATGGCCTTGGAGAAATCTTTCATTGCGATGCGGTCGGTGATTACGGGATGCAAGTCGAGTTTGCCAGCCTTGAGCAATGCGGTCATCTGGTACCAGGTCTGGTACATGCGCCGCCCGTTGATGCCCTGCACGGTGATGCCTTTGAAAATAATGTCTTCGGAAAAGTTAAGAGAGATGGGTTTCGAAGTCAGGCCGAGCAGAGAAATTCTTCCGCCCCGCCGCACAATATCGAAGGCGGTTCGAATCGAGTCGGGATGCCCTGCCATCTCGAGCACCACGTCAACGCCCAGGCCTCCGGTTTTCTCAATCACAATCGTGCGCACGTTTTCCTTCGACGGATCGAGCACGTAATCGGCCTTCATCTCGCGCGCGATCTTGCGCCGGTGCTCGTTGACTTCAATTGCGAACACGCTGGTCGCACCCACCGCGCGCGCCACCGCAATGGCAAAAAGTCCGATGGGCCCGCAGCCTGTAATAGCCACGGTTTTTGCAGCGATTTCGCCTGCAAGGACAGTGTGAACCGCGTTGCCCAGCGGGTCGAGAATCGATGCGTATTCCTGCGGAATGGCGGGATCCAGCTTCCAGATATTTGATTCTGGGATGACCACGTACTCGGCAAAGGCACCGTCGGCGTCGACACCGATGATCTTGACGTTCTGGCAGATGTGAGCTTCGCCGGTGCGGCACAGCAGGCACTTGCCGCAAGCCACGTGCATCTCGGCGGAAACGAAGTCGCCTTCCTTGACGCTCGTCACTTCATCCCCGAACGCCGCCACCTCGCCGCAGAACTCATGCCCCGGGATCAGCGGGGGATGGATCCGGTTCTGCGCCCAGCGATCCCAGTTGTAAATGTGCAGGTCGGTGCCGCAGATCGACGCCACCTTCACTTTGACGAGAACGTCGTTCCGGCCGAAGGTGGGAATCTTTACCTCGCGAACCTCGGCGCCGGGCGCGGCCTCCGGTTTGACGACCGCTAACATCGTGGATGGCATGACGGCTACCTTATGAATTCGGACTCGGACACAAAACGTATGATTTTAGCACTGCTGGAAGGGGGATGCGCCTTCGCAGCCGCAGACTGAGCGGCCTCAACGTTCTGGCGGCAATCCTTGGTTGGATTTCGGTGCGGCTGTTTTGTAGTTTTCCGACTTCCCGCGGGGAATGCTCAGCGTCTTCCACCCGCTCGATCGCAGATGCTTGGCTAGGAAAATAATCTGCCCCGTGTGCTGCGCGTAGTGCGCGATCTGGCGATTCACAGCCTGCAGCACGGTGTGAGGCTCTCCGCGGATGGTCACTGTTCGCATGACGTCCTCTGGTGTAAGCGAGTCGATTGCCGCAAACACCCGCACCCAACCGTCTTCCCAACACGTCATCAGATCTGCGCGCGTAGTCGTGGGGTTGAGTTCAAATTCCTGATCGCGGTAACGATCAGGTTTCTCTCCGTCGGTAGTGAGGAAGTCGGTGAAGCGCGAGCGCATGTTCCCTGCCATGTGCTTTACCAGGACGGCGACAGAATTCGATTCCGGGTCGAGTGTGATAAACAGTTCCTCGTCTTTGAGTTGTGCCATCGCACTCTCGGCCAGGCGCTTGTGTCCACGCATCTGGCGGCGGGCTTCTTCGATATAGTGAGCTGCAGCATCAGTCATAAGTTTGGCCTGTTACGAATTAGACGCCGGGCTCGCCGGCGGGATGATCGGGTATGGCGCCGTCAGAATCTGTTGTCGCACTTCGATCCCCAGTTCGAACCCTCCGACCCATTTGGCAAACAGGTTGTAGAGCAGCGCGCCAATCGCGCCCATGATGAATCCCATTGCCCCATAGAGCACCGGCGCGAGGACGGCAAGGGCAATGCCGAAGCCGACCCCAAAGGCTCCGGCTAATGGACTGTTCTGCTGCTGGCCGAGAGCAGATCCCGTCAGTCCCATCAGCAGGAACAATGGCGCGACGATCAAGCCCATGCACCCATAGATCAATCCCAGAATCTTGGCAACCGACAGCACTCCAACCGATTTAATGATGTGCACACGCCGCTCCTCAATTTCCAGATTGAGTTGATCGTCCCCAGCCGCCCCCACCCGGCGATTCGATCCTGATGCTTTCGCCTTTTTTAAGCCGTGTGCTGAACTTCCCCGGCATCTCTTCGACCGCCCCGCCAGCACGGATCACGCTGGCTTTCCCCGACGCACCGGTGGCGCCACCGGCAAGTCCCCACGGCCTGCGGGTGCGGCGGTCGGCAAGCAGCGTGACTTCGCATTCGGTCAAGACCTCAATCTCGCGAATAATTCCGTCGCCGCCGCGATGCGTTCCCGTTCCGCCGCTGCCGGATCGAAGCGAATAGCGGCGAACCCGCAAAGGGTACGCATACTCCAGCGCCTCTGCCGGAGTGTTCAACGAATTTGTCATGTGCGTATGCACGCCAGAGACGCCGGACTTGCCCGGACGCGCGCCCATGCCGCCCGCGATCGTTTCATAGTAAGCAAAGGGCTGGCCGGTGCGGGGATCGATTCCACCGATGGTGAGATTGTTCATGGTTCCCGAAGCCGCCGCGGGAATGCGGTCCGGAATGGCCTGTGCAAGCGAGCGCAGCAGAACGTCCACGATACGTTGCGAGGTTTCGACATTTCCTCCGGCGACCGCCGCCGGGGGCCGCGCGTTTACAACTGAGCCTGCTGGAGCAATCACGCGGATAGGCCGCATGAGTCCTGCCGTTGCCGGAACATCATCGGCCAGCAGGCAACGGAAAACGTAGAAGCACGCGGAATAAGTGATTGCCTCGACTGCGTTTACGCTTCCCTCGACCTGCGGATCGCTGCCTGTGAAATCGACGGTGACCACCGGGCCAGAGACCTGGCTCCACACGCTCACCGTCACCGCGATCTTTACTGGCGTATCGCTGATGCCGTCGTTGTCCAGAAAATCTTCTGCGCGATAGGTGCCTCGGGGCACGCGCAGCAGAAAGCTGCGCATCAGCTCTTCCGAATACCGCAGCAGTTCCTGCGTTGCACGCTGGGCGCGGTCGATTCCGTAGCGCGCGCAAACTTCCTGCAGCCGCTCATCCCCCGTGTGGCAAGCCGCGATCTGCGCGGCCAGATCGCCTTCGCGCTCCTCTGGAGTGCGCACATTATTCAGCAGCAGCGCGAGCACATCGTGCTCTATCACGCCTGCACGCATGATCCTCACCGGGGGAATGCGGAATCCCTCCTGGTAGATCTCCCGGCACAGGCCCATCGATCCCGCATACGCTCCGCCCACGTCCGCATGATGCGCCCGCGATGCAACGTAGAAGTCAGGTGAAGCAGGCCTCGCGCGACGGCGGGGCTTCACGTAGACAGGGGCCACCAACGTGATATCCGGCAGATGGGTTCCGCCTCGGAAGGGATCATTGAGCATGACCACATCTCCCGGCGCCATCTCGCACGCCGCGATCGCCTCGCGCACCGACATTGGCATTGAACCGAGATGCACCGGCATGTGGTCTCCCATGGCGATCACTTCGCCCGCGCGGTCGAACACGGCGCAGGAATAGTCACGCCGCTCCTTGATGTTGGGAGAAAACGCGGTACGGCGGAGCGCTGCGCCCATCTCCTCGGCAATCGAGTGGTAAAGGTTCTTGAAGATTTCCAGTTCGATGGGATCGCGCCTCATGAGGCGCAGTGTACCGGAATCGTGCGCCCGCATGGTCAAGCGTCGATAGTGGCGTTGTGACGTCCAGAGAAAATTCTTCCGCTCTCTGCACAATTCTGTTGACACGGTGTTTACACTGCCGCAATATCTTGTGTTAAGGACACTGCCCGTACAACAAGTTGGGCGGTGTTTCGCAAACGTGTCAGGTATCTGACATCCTTTGCAAGGGAAAATCGTTCACGGAGGAATCTTCATGGCAACGAAGAAAAAGGCCAAAAAAAAGAAGAAACACTAACCGTTCTGCGAAACGATACTTCGCACGGGCCAAGATTTAACCAGCCTCTCAGGAGAAGCACCTCTTGAGAGGCGTTTGTTTAGCAGTTCGCAATTGGCGTTTAGCCTTGAGATTTCGCAGCTAGGTCCGGCTCAGTCTCCAAAATTCTCCGTATAAGGATTCCTCCGGGTATGTCACAATTGGGAACCGCAGGCTCAAACGCGAGGGCGGCGGGCTTGGGCGCGAAAAACATGAATGCCAGGAAGAAGAGTTCGGGCAAAAAGACGGATGAAATCTTCATCCCGGACAAACTCTATTTCCGCATTGGCGAAGTGGCCACCCTGTGCCGTCTGCCCGCTTACGTGTTGCGATTCTGGGAAAGCGAATTCCCGCAACTCAAGCCCGTGAAAAGCAGCACTGGCCAGCGCATGTACCGCAGACGCGATGTGGAAAGCGTCCTTCGTATCAAGCAACTGCTTTACGAGCAGGGCTTCACCATCGTAGGCGCGCGCCAGCAACTGCGTTCCGAAGCGAAAACTGATAAAGGGCAGGCCGCTATTCCATTCCCCGCGCAATCTTCCGCCGAAATGCAGCGCATCCGCCAGGGGCTGCGCGAGATCCTGAATTTGCTCTCCACGCGGCGCACGGGATGATGCAGCTGGTGCAAGCCGTGCTCTCCCAGCCGGCAATCTAGACTCAACGAACTGTCTTTGTCTTCCTCGATTTCATCTCGAAGACTTGAACGTCCCTGAGGGCCTCGGTGTAGAATCCCACCTTCACGGGGGCCCAAATGGAGATCCAGCTGAGCGAAGTCGGCGTAGGTCTAAAGAATTTCGCGGATGTCCTAAAGAAAATTTCAAGCACGGCTTTGTTCTTGCTGGCTATGATCGCGATCCCGGCAGTGTCTTCGGCTCAGGACGCAACCGGAAGGATCTTCGGAACCGTCTACGACCAGCAGGCAGCGGTAATCGCGGCGGCGCAGATCACTGTGACCAACACAGCGACCCAAGTCGTCCGCACTGCCGTGACGGACGACCAGGGTCATTTTCAGGTGTTAGCTCTACCCATTGGAAACTACAAGGTGAAAGCCGAGCACGCCGGGTTTAGCACCGTGGTCAGCGCCGAGCAGAAGCTCTTAATCAACCAGGCGCTGCGCATCGACATCAAGATGGGAATCGGAGCCGCCAGCCAGACGGTGAACGTTGGCGCCGAAGCTGCGCCGGTCGAAACCGTCAACCCGACGCTGGGACAATCGATCTCAGGGCGAACCCTCACGAACATGCCGCTGAACGGCCGGGACGCGCTCGACCTCGCCCTGCTTCAGCCCGGTGTGACGGAGAGCAATGACGACAACGGCGGCGCCGGCAACTACAGTATCGCCGGTGGACGCACCGATTCGGTCACGTTTCTGCTGGATGGCGGACTGAACAACGATCTGCTGGATAATAGCAACCTTCTCGATCCCAACCCTGATTCCATTGCCGAATTCCGGCTGCTTACCAGCAACTACACAGCCGAATATGGACGCAACGGTGGAGGCATTATCAGCGAGGTGATCAAATCAGGTACCGATCAGATTCACGGCAGCGCATTCGACTTTTTCCGCAACCGGGTGCTCGACGCCAACGACTTCTTCAACATTCCGCTGGGTATTCCGCGGCTAGACTTGAAGCGCAACCAGTTCGGAGCCACGCTGGGCGGCCCAATCCGCAAGGATAAGATCTTTTTCTTTCTCGCCTATCAGGGACAGAGGCAGATTCAAGCCGTACCTGACGTCGATATTCCGGTATACACGCCGCAGGAACTGCAGGGAAATTTCTCTCAGGTGATACCAGAAGACGGTGTGACCTGCACGACGGCTGGCGGATGCCCAGACCCGAATGTCGCCGCGTTCCTTGAGAACAATCCTTATTTTGCGTCGCCGAATGGCAACGCGACACTGGCGATCATCGATCCCACCAAGATCGACCCTGTTACCCAGAATTACATCAACGCTGGCTTGGTCGCGACTTCACCGACGAACCAAACGGTTTGCAACGCGAATGAAATATGCAGCGGGCTCCTGTCTACCTCGTTGGAACAGACGAACAACGCGGATGAGCTGACCACCAAGTTCGACTTCAATCTGAGCGCCAAAGACAAGATATCTGCTACGATCGGCGCGAATCGCACATTCTCTCTGAACCCGTTTCCCTACGCCACCGTGCCGGGATTTCCCAGCCGCACCACCGCCGATTATTACTTTACGAACATTGGCTATACCCGCATCTTCTCTCCCACTCTCCTGAACGAGTTTCACTTTGTGACGCATCGCAGCAATTATCTGCAGGATAGTGTGACCAAGCAGTTGCCCACCGGATCCAGCCTCGGGGTCGAAATTACGCCGGACCTTGCAACCGGCCCCACCAACATATTCTTCGACACGGGCTATCAATTTGGCCCCAGTGAAAATGGTCCTACCCGCTTCGTGGAGAATACCTTTTCGTGGACCGATGCAGTTTCATGGACTCGGGGAAAACACAACTGGAAGTTCGGCGCCGGATTCTCGCCCTACCAGGAGAACCTGGTCTACGACTATTACACGAATGGAGAATTCGACTTCTACTCCCTTGGCAGTTCCACCGCTTCCGGGAATCCCTACGCCGACTTTCTGCTTGGAGCCGCGTCTGCCTATTTTCAGGGACCGCTTGCCGCTTCCAACATACGCAGCAAGAGCACTTATCTATTCGGCCAGGACGAGTGGCACGTGCGTAAGAACGTGGTGCTAACAATCGGCCTGCGGTACGAGTACAACACGCCCAAGTCCGACACCCAGGGCCGCAGCTTTTCGGTGATTCCAGGATTGCAGTCGCAACGATTTCCCAACGCGCCGTTGGGGCTGGTGTTCCCCGGCGATCCTGGGGCTCCAACCGGTGTGAACTTCCCCGATAAGAAGAACTTCGCTCCCCGCTTCGGCTTTGCCTGGGATCCAACCGGAAGTGGCAAGACCAGCATCCGCGGCGGCTTCGGAGTTTTCTATGACATCCTGAAGGGCGAAGATAACCTGCAATTCAACGGCGAGGTTCCGTTTTATGCCGAGCCAGGTCTCTTCTTCGACAGCGTAGGTCCGTCGCAGACCGGGGCGGTCGGTTATCTCGAGCAGCCGTATCAGTCGGCCGGAGCTACAAACCCATTTCCTTCAAAACCTCCCGCTGCCGATGTCAGCTTCGCGCAATTTCTTCCCATCAACAGTAGTGGCGCTGTCTTTGTGGTCGACCCACACCTGCGAACGCCCTACGTCTACCAGTACAACCTGAGCATGCAACGCAATCTTTTCGCCAATACCGTGCTGGAAACAAATTATGTGGGCAGTTCCGGACATGGATTGACCTCACTGAGAGACATCAATCCCATGGTACTCGGAACCACCAATCGACAGCTGAACAGTATCTTCGGCAACTGTGGAACTCTCTGGAACGTGATCTGCTACGGCCAGCTTCCAGAATTCCAGAACGTATCGAATGCCAACTACAACGCTCTCGAGGCCAGCCTGACCCGGCAGCCGAAGAGTTCAAAGCTGGGCACGGCTTATTTCACTCTCGCTTACACGTATGGCCACAATCTGGACAACGCCTCCGGTTTCGCCCAGCGCAACTCGCAAGTGCCGGCTTACAGCCCCCATCTTTTCTATGCTTCCGGGGACAGCGATGTCCGCCAGCGCATCAGCATCAGCGGTGGTTGGGACCTGCCCTTCGACCGGATGTGGGCTACCGGCCCAAAGCGGCTGACCCAGGGATGGAGCGTCTATCCCATCGTGACTTGGCGTACCGGCTTCCCCATCGACATTCCGGCGGGGCTGGGAGATACCACAGACCCCGCAAACCCCGGAACCTCTGGCGCCGGTGATCCTGTTCTTTCGCACGCCGCCGTCGTCGCACCGATACACATGCTCGACCCCAGGCGCGTGACCACAATCATCCCGACCATTTATGGCAGCGACGCAAGCGGTAACTGCCAGATTTCAAACGGGCAACCGATCAGCGGCCACTTTATTTTCGATCCCAACAGTTTTTCCAACATTCCTTTGCAGAACAACGCCTATTACGAGGGTGACAACCCATGCTTCCCTGAGCTTGATCCGGTGAATAATCCAGCGGACCGTACCTACGGTCTCGCGCGCAACGTGCTGCGCGGACCGCATCTGACGAATCTTGACGTGGCTCTGGCAAAGACAACCGCCATTACCGAGAGCGTCGGTGTGGAATTTCGTGTGGAGTTTTTCAACGCCCTGAATCATCCCGAGTTCGCGCAGCCCACAGTGCTCGACGGGGCTACGAACATCAACGGCGCCACCTTTGGCCAGATCACGACGACGGGAAGCTTTCGTGGTCCAGCGCCACGCATCGGGCAGTTGGCAGTGAGGATTACGTTCTAGAGTTCTGAATGTTCAGAACTAGAAGACTGTGACGCGCAGACGCAAACGACTTTGGCGCAGGGGCCTGCCTTCGCTAGCCGCGTGCGCCGGTCTTCTTCAAGCCGCGCGCTCTGGAGTCGGCTTCTTTCCTGCATTCGCGGCGTCCAGGCGGATGCGGCTGACGCGTGTGGTCTCTTGTACCAGATCGTCGGTGGCGCGAGCGTCATCGCCCGCCATTACCGAGCCCGCGGCCAAAGCAAAACGAAGCGCGTCGGCCTGATCGTCGAAATACAGAATCACTTGCCCAGACATAAGAATTCTCCCGGTGTGAACCTCTCTCAACGGCATCTTAAAAGAACTCGATGAGAGCGGCGCTGCGGCCCTCGTGACCCAAGGCACAGCTTTCTACAATTGTGGGGGAAGGGCACTTGGGATCAAAGTATTGTTCTTGGTTCGCGAAGATTCAGTAGGACATGCTGCTCGAGTCGACCGTTCCAAGGCGAGAAAAACATGGTCGGGACGGGCAGATTTGAACTGCCGACCCCTCGCCCGGCCTAGTCTCCCGTTGGTTTTTCAGTTGCGGGACAAGAGGAGCCGCGTACCTGCGCAACGTCGTTCGTCACTACCACTTTCACCCCGCGTGCTTCCAACTTTTCCAAGTCTTTTTTGAGATAGTAGGTTTTGACTTCTTTCAGCGGGAAATTCGCAGATTCGAGATACGAGAAACAACCAGGGGTTACTCGCCCTGCGTGGATTCCCCAGTTCGCCACACACGGGTCACCGCCGGGATAAACTGCCAGACAGGCATTAGGTGGGATGGGGTCATTCTTGTCCTTCGCCGTCGCGTTTGTGCACAACAGCAATGAGAGAACCACAAGAAAATCGTGTTTCATGTTTCCACACCGCCGTGGATTATAGACCGACGCCGAGAGTACGACTGTTTATTAGGGCGCTACCTCAATTTTGACCCCGGGATGGCCCGCAGGATGGCCGCGTGAGCGCGTGAGCCTGCTATCACCGCGCTTATGGAAGCACCTAAACGCGTTATAATTCCGCTCGCCAATCCGGGGATGCCGGAGCGTGAGGGGCGCGTGCGGTTCCCGGTCCGGCGTTCCCGATTGGCGTTAGCCCCACACCATGTCCAAGTATCGGATGGCTCAGTTGTCCGCGGTCCTGAATCTTGTTGGCGCAGTTCTGATTTTCTACTCATTCCAAGCCGCATCTACTAATCTGCTGCTCGTAACTGCCGCTGACAAGTCCGGCGCATCTTTCTGCATCGGTGACGTTGCGGTGTTTTCAGTGCGGAATCACAACGTCACGATGGGGACCACTTGCCCACCGAATACTGGGAAAAAGCCCACTGCCATCGTCAATACGGATGCTCCGTGGGCCAGCTTCACCGGCTGGATAGTCCTCGGGCTGGGATTCCTGCTCCAACTGTTTTCGATTGAACCTTCTGGTCTCACCAATGAGGACATGAGAATGCTGCGTAAGGCGAGGAAAATACTAGGGGAGAAAAATCCTTGGGCTGATTGACCCCACGCCTTACAATTCCCGCGCGGAGTGGAAAGCGCGTAAGAGCTTGATTTGAGTAATGGTCGGGACGGGCAGATTTGAACTGCCGACCCCTCGCACCCCAAGCGAGTGCTCTACCAGGCTGAGCCACGTCCCGACTAGGAAGGAACCCGCTGCTTCGCATCCACAGCGGATGGGGTTACCACAGAAGTTTATCATCAGCGGCGCAGTTTTCGCCTGAATTGATTGTCATCTCCGCTTGCGTTTCGCTTTGCGGGCCGAGATTCTGGGCGCGGGCAGGCGCGGCGCTTCTTCCAGAACAGCAAACTGGATTTTCTTTTCTACCGGGTCGATACGGTCGACCAGAACACGAATCCTTTGCCCCAGGCCGTAAGTTTTGCGTGAACGCTGTCCGATGATCTGCCGCGTGTTCTCGTGGTAGGTGTAAAAGTCATCGGTAAGCGTGTTCAGCGGAACCAATCCTTCGACAAATAAATCGGTAAGTTCAACGAAGAAGCCAAACTTGGTCACACTGGTGATCAGGCCGTCGAAATCCTCGCCGATGCGATCCTGCATGAACTTGACCTTCTTCCACTCCATCAGTTCGCGCTCAGCATCGTCGGCGCGGCGCTCAGACTGGCTCGACTCTTCGGCAATCTCGTGCAACTCCTCGACTTTGATTGGCCCGCCGATTGGCCCGGGAGTTTCGTGATGCGTGGCATGATCTCGTCGCTTCGACCAAGGCGTAGCGCTGGCGTCCCGCCGGCCCGAGGACGTCGTCGAATCAGATTGATCCTCGTCCCGTAAATGAGCCGGCGGGACGCCGGTGCTACTGTCGGGCGCAGATGAGACTCCGATTGGTATATCCCCGTCCCGCTTCTCGGGCGATTCGCGCAGCACATTTTTCAAGATGCGATGCACGATCAGGTCAGGGTAGCGGCGGATCGGCGACGTGAAGTGCGTGTAACTGGTTGCCGCCAGCGCGAAGTGGCCCAGGTTTTCTTCCGAATATCGCGCCTGCTTGAGCGACCGCAGCATCAGGTAGCTCAGGATGCGCTCCTCCGGTTTGCCGGCGATCTTGGCAGCCAGCTTCTGGTACATGCGGGGAGTGATGTGCACATCTTTTGGTATTTCAATGTGACTTGTTTGCTTGCCGGTGCCCCGCGCGGCCCGGCGGTCGGTCTTAAGCTGTACGCGGTGAATGGGCAGCGCGCCCACGCCCAGCGAATATCCGAATGTCGCAGCAATCACTTCGAAGTCATAGACGCGCTTGGCGTCTGGCTTCTCATGAACTCGATACAAAGACGCGACGTGCTTCGATTCAAGATAGTGCGCAACGCACTCGTTGGCGGAAAGCATGAACTCTTCGATCAGACGGTGAGCAATGTTGCGCTCCGAGCGCGTAATGCTTTTCATCAACCCGAGTTCGTCGAATTCAATGACCGGCTCGGGCAGATCGAAGTCAATTGATCCGCGGCGCTGTCGCTTTCGGTTGAGAATCATCGCCAGATCGCGCATGAGTTCGAAGGTAGGGACGAGCGGCGCATAACGCTCGCGCGCCGCAGC
>Ga0210395_10002309_pt1 | contig 14830 bp, 10 predicted proteins | sample IncBWH4OmetaG_FD_150861 | JGI IMG/M metagenome (GOLD analysis project Ga0210395, IMG submission 150861) | Forest soil microbial communities from Barre Woods Harvard Forest LTER site, Petersham, Massachusetts, United States - Inc-BW-H-4-O ... | reverse complement strand
CTCGGCTACCGTCATGTGCGGGTACAGCGCATAGTTCTGGAAGACCATCGCGACGTCGCGCTCGCGCGGCGAGAGGTCGTTGACGACCCGCTCGCCGATCCTGATCGTGCCGTCGGTGATGTCCTCCAAGCCGGCGATCATCCGCAGCGCCGTCGTCTTGCCGCAACCGGACGGGCCGACGAGGATCAGGAACTCGCCGTCGGCGATGTGCAGGTCCAACTCGCTGACCGCCTCGGTGTCGCCCGCGTAGACCTTGGAGACGCCTTCGATGTCGATCGTCGCCATCTCAGTCGCTCCGCTCGAAAGCTTGACGATCGCCCGCGCGGGCGCCCGGGATGAGTCCGCGCCATCCATCCGCGCGCACGCTCACCGGAACGACCCCGCTGTCAGTCCGGCGACGATCCGCCGCTGGGCGAGGAGCACGAGCAGCGCAATCGGGATCGTGATGATCACAACCGCCGCGTCGATCCGGTTGTAGAAGACCTGGAACTGGCTCTGGCCGAGATTCACGATCGCCAGCGGCGCGGTGAAGTTGCCGGGGGTCTCCAGGAAGGAGACGGCGAAGGTGAAGTCGTTCCAGGCCAGGATGAAGGCGAGGATCGCCGCGGTGAACACGCCCGGCAGCGCGACCGGCACGACGACCTTGCGCAGCGCCTGAAGCCGGGTGGCGCCGTCGACCAACGCGGCCTCCTCAAGCTCTCTGGGTATCTGCGCGAAGAAGTTGCGCAGCAGCCAGGTGGCGATCGGCAGCGTGTAAACCAGGTAGGCAAGGATCAGCGGGTAGATGCTGTCGAGGAAGCCGAGGTCGCGGAACAGCAGGAACAGCGGGCCGACCATCGCCAGCACGGGGAAGAACCCGGCGAGCAGGATGAAGCCGAGGATCGCGCTGGAGCCGCGGATCGGCAGCCGGGCAAGCGCATACCCGGCCATCGTCGCCACCACCACGGTGATCACCGTCGCGGCGAGCGCGACGATCGCGCTGTTGATCAGCGGCGTCAGGAAGTGCTGCTGGTTGAAGTCCTGCGAGTAGGCGCCCGTGCTGAGATGCGAGGGGAACAGGCCCGTCGCTTCGGTGCCTCGGGCGATGTCGGCGTTGGTCGACAGCGAGGTGCGCAGAATCCAGTAGAAGGGAAACAGCGCCACCAGGATCACGATCAACACGAGCAGATAGAAGCCGATCGACCAGACCCGCTTGCGCACGCGGCGCCAGCTCATCGGTGCGCGGGAGCGCGGCTTTGCCGCCCGCGACACGGCGGTGTTCGGTGCGCGCAGGGCCTCGCTGCTCATCAGCTCGTCTCCGGTCGCAGCACGCGGACGTAGACGGCCGCGATCGCCAGCGCCATCACCACCAGCATTACCGAGATCGCGCCGCCGTAGCCGAAGTCGGTGCCGACCAGGAACGTCTGCCAGTTCAGGAACGACAGCGTCTCGGTGCTGACGCCGGGGCCGCCGCCGGTCATGATGTAGATCACGTCGAAGACCAGGAACGCCTGCAGCGTGCGGAAGATCAACGCGACCGCGAGCGCGGGCTTGAGCAGCGGCAGGGTCATCCGCCGAAACGACTGCCACGAGCTGGCGCCGTCGATCCGCGCCGCCTCGTAGACCTCGTCAGGGATCACCTGCAGGCCGGCGAGCAGGATGATCGCCATGAACGGGACGTTCTTCCAGGCGTCGGCCACGAAGATCGCCGCCCACGAGGTCCAGATTCCCGCCAGCCAGGTGGTGTGGGCGCCGGGCAGGCCGGCGTTGCCGAGCAGGTAGTCGACGAAGCCCGTACGCGAATCGAACATCGTCTTCCACAGCGTTGCCGAGACGACCGTCGGCACCGCCCACGGGATCAGGACCGCGGCGCGCAGCAGGCCGCGTCCGCGAAAGCGACGGTGCAGCATCAGCGCCAACGCCAGCGCGATCACGGTCTCGATCGCCACCGAGGCGGCGCTGAAGGCGAGCGTCCGCTCGAGCGAGCTGAGCCACACCGAGGAGCCGAACATCTTTGTGTAGTTGTCCAGGCCGACGAAGGACCTGGCGCTGCCGGCTTCGCTGAGGTTGACCGAATGGAACGAGTTCCACAGGTTGTAGGCGAGCGGGTAGGCGGTGACGGCTAGCAGCAGCAGCACCACCGGCGCCACCAGCGCATAGCCGAGCCGCCGGTCGGCGGCGAGTCGGCTGCCGTCGCTGCCACCGCGGTGCACCCGCCGATGGGAGGTGGGCGGGTCGGTCGCGGTCGCTGCGTGTGCGCTCATCGCTTGCTCACCGCCTCCTCCCCAGAATCCCGCTCGCCCCGCCGCGGCCCCCGGCTCAGCCGCCGAGGGCTTCGATCTGCGAGGCCGCCGAGCTGAGCGCGCTGCTCGGGGAGGTCGAGTTCGCGTACACCGACGAGAGCGCGTCCTGCAGGATTTCTGAGATCTTCAGGTATTCGGGGCTGACCGGGCGCGATTGCGCAAACCCGTTGAGCACCTTGACCTGCTTGAAGATCGGCGCCTTCGCATACAGGGTCGACGTGTAGGCGGACGGCAACGACGGCGGGTCGCCGGTGGCCACGGCGCGTTCTGTCTGCACGGCTGGCGAGGTCAGATACTTGATCAGTTCGTAGGCCGCCGCGGAGTGGGTGCTGGCCGCGTTGATCGCGAGCATCTCGCCGCCGAGCGCCGCGCCTGGCTTGCCGTCGGGTTCCGCCGGGAACGGTATGTAGCCGACATGGCCCTTGGCCGGACCGCCTTCTTCGGCTACCGCGGCCACGAACGGGTAGTCGATGGCGAACGGAGTGCGCCCGGAGGTGAACTCTTCCTGGACCTGTCCCTCTTCCCAGCCGGTCACCGCCTGCGGTGCGATCATCTCGGTGTAGATCGCCGCGTGCAGCCATTCCAGCGCCTTCACGTTGCCATGCGAGTCGATGCTCGTGGTCGTGAGTCTGCCGCCGAACGCCGGCAGGACCGTCAGGAAGGAGGTGATGGCGCCCTCGTACTTGTGCCCCTCGAAGGCGAGGCCCTCCTTCAGCGAGGAGTCCTTGCGCATCGCTTCCTTGGCGTCGGAGACCACCTGTTCTGGGTTGGTGGGCGGTCTGGGGATCAGGTCGGTGCGGTAGAAGAGGCCCTCGGGGTTGGAGAACCAGGGGATTGCATACGGCTTGCCTTCGTACTCGCCGGCTGCGACGGCGTTGGCGAAGAAGCTGGTCAGCGGCGGGCTAAAGGAGCTCAGCGACTTGATCCAGCCCGCCTTGGCGAACTTCGCCGGGTAGGTGACGTCGGACTCGAGCACATCGGGGGTGGGGGAGCCCGCGATGAAGCGCTGCTGCAACTGCTGCAGGTAGGTGGTTGAGTTGGGGGAGAGGACGTCGATGCTGACTTTGATGTTCGGGTGCGCTCGTTCAAACTGGACGATCGCCTTCTTGGTCTGTTCGCCCTCGGTGCCGAGGCCCGACTCGGCGAACACGATCGTCTGCTGAGCCGACGCAGGCACCGTCGTTGTGGCCGCGCCTTTGCTCGAGCCGCAGCCGGCGAGCACCGCCATCGCCGCGGCCATGGCGAGCACCGCTCCTATGCCGCTGCGAAACCACCGCTTGCGGTCGAACCCTCGCCGCGGCGCGGCACAGCCGGACCGGGGAAACCGAATCGCCCAGCTCTCGAACATCTCACACCTCGCATTCATCGCCGCGATCTCACCTATAGCCGGTGACATCGCCTCCATCCCCTGTATTTACCCGGCATCGGGACTCTCAATCCACCGTGTCGCGGGCTGCGCCAGGCGATGGCGCGAACGTGGCGATCAACCGGCGCGGCCGCGTCCGCTAAGCTCCACACGTTCGGATACAAGGATAAAAAGAAAACGGCTCCGCCGACCGACGGGCGGAGAGGGAAGGTAGTTCAAATATGAGTAGCAACGCCGTTACACGGGTCTCCGTGGAGGTTGCAGGTAGTGAGATCTCGTTTGAGACCGGCAGGATGGCCAAGCAGGCCTCCGGCGCAGTGGTCGTCCGCCAGGGCGACACGATGGTCCTTTCAACCGCCACAGCAGGTGGCCAGCGCGATGTGGATTTCTTGCCGCTGACAGTTGATGTGGAGGAGAGGATGTACTCCGCCGGGAAGATCCCCGGCTCGTTCTTCAAGCGCGAGGGTCGCTCGGGAGAGAAGGCGACGCTTACCGCGCGCATGATCGACCGACCACTGCGGCCACTCTTCACCAAGGGCTGGAACTACGAGACCCATCTCGTCGCGATCCCGATCTCGGTGGACCACGTCAATCCGTATGACATCCTCGCGATGAACGGCGCCTCAGCGGCGCTGATGATCTCAAACGTCCCCTTCGCCGGCCCGGTCGGCGCGGTAAGGATCGGCAAGATCGACGGCAACTTCGTCGTCAACCCCAACGAGGAGGACTTGCTCGAGAGCTCCGACCTCGACCTCGTCGTCGCAGGCTCCGAGGACGCGATCCTGATGGTCGAGGCCGGCGCGAACGAGATCTCAGAGGCCGAGATCCTCGACGCGCTCGACATCGCCCACTCGGCGATCAAGAAGATCTGCGCGCTCCAGCACGAGCTGGCCGAGAAGGTCGGCAAGGAGAAGACCCCGATCACCGCGCCCAGCGTCGATCCGGAGCTGCTTGCAAAAGTGAAGGCTTCGCACGGCGCTGCTTTGGACGAGGCCACGCAGGTCGAGGACAAGCTCGAGCGCCAGGATGCCTGCAAGGCGGTCGAGGGCGCGATCCTCGAGCAGTACGGTCCCGCCGCGCCTGAGGGCGCCGGCGAGGAGGCGGCCAAGGAAGCCAAGGCGAGGAGGGCGGAAGCGCAGCTCGCTTTCGACAAGCTCGAGAAGGCGATCATCCGCGAGCGCATCGCGATCCACAAGAAGCGCCCCGACGGTCGCGCGGAGGATGAGATCCGCGACATCACGATCGAAGTTGGCGTCACCCCGCGCACGCACGGCTCGGCGCTGTTCACGCGTGGGCAGACCCAGGCCCTGAGCGCAGCCGCGCTCGGCACGCTCAAGGAGGAGATGCGCCTTGACACGCTCGGCCTGCAAACCAAGAAGTACTACTTCCACCACTACAACTTCCCGCCGTTCTCGGTCGGGGAGGCAGGGCGTCTCGGCCCCAAGCGCCGCGACATCGGTCACGGCGCCCTTGCTGAGCGCGCGCTCGTGCCGGTGATCCCCTCGATCGAGGAGTTCCCGTACACGATTCGCGTGGTCTCAGACATCTTCGAGTCCAATGGGTCCTCCTCGATGGCCTCGGTGTGCGGCTCCTCGCTGTCGTTGATGGACGCGGGCGTGCCGATCAAGCGTCCGGTCGCCGGTATCGCGATGGGCTTGATCAAGGAGGGCGACGACTACATCGTGCTCACCGACATCGCGGGCGTGGAGGATCACCTTGGAGACATGGACTTCAAGGTGGCCGGCACCGATCAGGGCATCACCGCGCTGCAGATGGACATCAAGATCTCGGGCGTCACGTTCGACATTCTCAGGGACGCGCTCACACAGGCACATAAGGCGCGTACGTTCATCCTCGCCAAGATGGCCGAGGTGATCGAGGGCCCGCGCGAGCAGCTCTCCGAGCACGCTCCGCGCATCCAGACGATCCAGATCGACCCATCGCAGATCGGCATGCTGATCGGCAAGGGCGGCGAAACGATCCGCGGGCTCTCCGAGGAGTTCGAGTCGCAGATCGACGTCAACGACGAGGGCCAGGTCTTGGTCTACTCGGCCAACGGCACGCTCGGCGACGCGCTCGTGGAGCGCATCCGCACGATGATGAAGGAGGTCGAGGTCGGTGACGAGTTCGCCGGCAAGGTCGTCAAGACCACGACCTTCGGCGCGTTCGTGGAGCTCTCCAAGGGCACCGACGGGCTCCTGCACATCTCAAACGTCTCGCCCGGGCAGCGTGTCGACACCGTCGAGGACGTGCTCAACAAGGGCGATGAGATCAACGTGCGCGTGGTCGAGGTCGACCGTGAGCGCGGGCGCATCGGTCTGCGCCTCGCCGACGATCCCGAGATCGCGGGCAAGAGCGTCGAGGAGCTCGCGACCGTCGGTGGTGGCGGCGGCGGTCGTCCACCGCGCAGCGGCGACCGCAACGGCCGTGAGGGTCGTCCGCCGCGCGGCGGCGACCGCGGTTCCGGGCGCCCTCGCCATGGCGGCCGCGACCGCGACTGAGCTCGTGACGGGCCGGTTGGGGCAAACGTCCATCCTGCCCGGCGGGCGCACGAATTGAGCGAACATCGAATAACCACGCTGGAGAACGGCGTGCGGGTGATCACCGAGCGCATGGAGAACGTGCGCTCGGTGGCGCTTGGCTTCTGGATCGGGACGGGCTCGGCGATGGAGACCGACGACCAAGCGGGGCTCTCACACCTGCTCGAGCACATGCTGTTTCGCGGCACCGACAGCTATCGCTCGCAGGAGATCGACCAGATCTTCGACGAAATGGGCGCTGAGATAAACGCCGGCACCGACCGCGAAAGCACATCGCTTTTCACGCGCGTGCTCGACGTTCACCTGGAGCGTGCTTTGCACGTGATGGGGGAGATGATCTGGCATCCTCGCTTCGAGGACCTCAAGGCCGAGCAGAAGGTCGTGCTCGAGGAGATCGCCATGTACGAAGACGACCCCCAGGACCGCGTCTTCGACCTGCTCGGCGAAGCCGTCTTCGGCTCGCACCCACTCGGTCGCGCAGTCATCGGCCGGGCGGAGGTGGTGGGCGCGGTCCAGCTGGATGGTTTGCGCGCGTTTCACGACGAGCGCTATCTGCCGGATGACATTGTGGTGTCGGCGGCGGGCTCAGTTGACCACGACAAGCTGGTGGGGATGATCGAAAGCAGCGTGTCCGCCCCGGCGAGTGAGACCTCGGCCGTCTCCCTGAGCAGCGAGAACGGAGTGCCGGGAGCCCACGGGGACGCGCATGCAAGCGAGCCCTCCTTCGAGCGGCGCGTGCGCTTCCTGCGCAAGGACACCGAGCAGTACCACGTGTGCCTCGGCGGCCGGGGAATCGCCCGCCACGACGAGCGCCGCTTCGCGCTGCGCGTGCTCGAAGGCGTGCTCGGCGGCACCTCCTCCTCGCGTCTGTTCCAGGAGGTGCGCGAGAAGCGCGGCCTTGCCTACTCTGTCTTCTCCTTCTCCAATCTGCACGCCCACACCGGCGAGGTCGGCCTGTACGTCGGCACGCGTCCGGACAATCTCGGCGAGGCGATCGCCACAATCGCCTCGGAGCTCGACCGCTTTGTGGCCGAGCCTGTAAGCGAACAGGAGCTGACGCGCTCGCGCGAGAACGTCAAGGGGCGCATAGTGCTCGCGCTGGAGTCGACTGCCGCGCGCATGAACCGGCTTGGCTCCTCGGTGCTCAGCGACCTGCCGATCCTCTCCATAGACGAGATAATCGAGCGGATCGACGCCGTGCAGGCGAGCGACCTGCACGAGTTGGCGATCGAACTGTTCGCCGGCGAGCGGCTTTCGGTGGCAGGAGTCGGGGCCGAGGAGAGCGTCTTTGAAGAGGCGCTGGCGCCGCTCGGGGCGCTCGCGGCGTGATCGGTCTCCAATCGGAATCTGCTCGCAGGCAGGTTGGCGGTTTCGCGAACTGCATGGGGGCGAGGTCGTGATCCGCGTCGGCGTCGCCGGCGCGGCGGGGCGAATGGGCGCGACTGTTTGCGCCGCCGTCGAGGGAGCCGAGGGCATGGAGCTGGTCGGGCGCGCCGATCCGCTCTTGGGCGTCACACTCGCTCAGATGCTGGAGCAGTGCGCCCCGGAGGTGGTTGTCGATTTCACACAGCCTGACACGGCCCTGGAGAACGCGCTGCAGTGTGTGCGGGCCGGCGCGCACGTCGTGATCGGCACCACCGGTTTCGATCTGGACGCCCTCGGCGACGGCCTGCTGGCGTTGCAGGAGAACCCGACTGCCCGCGCGCGCGCGGGGGGGCAGTCAAATCGAGCGCCGGCGGGACAGCCGGCGAACGTGCTCGTGGCGCCCAACTTCGCGATCGGCGCGGTCCTGATGATGCGTTTCGCCGCCGAGGCCGCCAGGCACATGGCCAAGGCCGAGATCGTCGAGTTGCACCACGACCGAAAGCTCGACGCGCCGAGCGGCACGGCGGCGCGTACCGCCCAGCTGATGGCGCAGGCCTCGGGCGGGCCGGCGCCGCCGATCCATTCCGTGCGCCTGCCGGGCATTGTGGCCAACCAGGAGGTCATCCTCGGCGATCAGGCGCAAACGCTGACGATCCGCCACGACACGACGGGACGCGAGTCCTTCATGCCCGGCGTGCTGCTGGCTATTCGGGGCGTCCGAACGCTGACGAGCACGCCCGTGGTGGGCCTCGAGCATCTGTTGTTCGCGGGCGAGTGAAGAATGCTGGCACGCCACCATCTACACCCGATACACGTGGAATACTGCACACGATGAGCCCGCTTGGCACGATTTTGACTGCGATTGTCACGCCGTTCGACGATGATCTGCGCGTCGAGCAGGACGCGTTCGTCGCGCTGATGCACCATCTCGCCGAGCACGGCTCAGACGGCTTCGTCGTGTGCGGGACCACTGGCGAGGCGGCGACTCTCACCGACGAGGAACACCTCGGCCTGATCGGTCTCGCTGTGCGCGAGCGCCCGACGCTTGCGGACGGCCGACCCGCGGCGATCGTGGGGGGCACAGGCTCCAACGACACCAAACACGCCGTGCACCTGACCGAGGTGGCCAGCGAACTCGGCGTGGACGCGACCCTGAGCGTCACGCCCTACTACAACAAGCCGAGCCCGCGCGGGATTGTGCGCCACTACGAAGAGGTCGCCAAGGCCACCGACAAGCCGATCCTGCTCTACAACATTCCCGGCCGCACGGCGGTCAACATGGGGCCGGAGCTGCTGGCGCGCCTGGCGCAGATCGAGCACATCGAGGGCGTCAAGCAGTCAAACCAAGCCGAGCTGCAATTGATCGATGGACTCGAGCTGTACACCGGCGACGACGCCACCTTCGCGCACACGCTCGACATCGGCGGCGCCGGCGGCATCTGCGTCGCCAGCCACATCGTCGGCGATGAGATGCGCCGCATGGTCGATGAGCCCGAGCACCGCGCCGAGATCGATGCGAGCCTGCAAGACGTGTATGAGACGCTGTTCATGACGGCCAGTCCGACGTGCACGAAGGCGGCTTTGAACATGCTCGGCCACAGAGTCGGCGGTCTGCGCCTGCCGATGATCGAGGCCGACGAGCACGAGCTCGCCGCCGTGCGTGCGATGCTCGTCCGCCATGACCTGCTTGCGAGCGCTCCCGCGTGAGCGCACTACGGGTCCTTCCCCTCGGCGGGCTGGGGGAGATAGGCAAGAACATGACCGTCCTGGAGTACGACGGGCGGATCGTCGTCGTCGACGTCGGGCTGCGCTTTCCCACACCCGAGATGGTGGGGATCGACCTGGTGCTGCCCGATTTCTCCTACCTGCGCGAGCGGGCACGCGAGATCGAGGCGATCGTCGTCACCCACGGCCACGAGGACCATCTCGGCGCGCTGCCATGGGTCGTGCGCGAGCTTGGCCAGGAGAACGTACCGCCCGTCTACGGCGGGCCGCTGACGATCGCGATGGCGCGCTCCAAGCTCGACGAGCACAAGCTGCGCGACGTCGAGTTGTGCGACGTCGCGCCCGGGGAGATGCTCGACCTGGGGCCGTTCTCGCTCGAGATGATCCATATGACCCACTCGATCCCCGATTCGAGCGCTGTTGCGTTGGGGACCGACCTCGGCACGGTGCTGATAACCGGCGACTACAAGTTCGACCAAACACCCGTCGACGGCGCGCCCGCTGACGTCTCGCGTCTGGCGGAACTGGGGCGCGAGGGCGTGCTGCTGTTGTGCGGGGACTCCACCAACGTGGACCGCGAGGGCTTTTCCCCGTCGGAGTCGCTGGTCGGACCGCACCTGGAGGAGGCCTTTGCGCGCTGTGAGGGGCGCATCATCGTCACGAGCTTCGCCTCGAACATTCACCGTGTGCAACAGGTGATCGACGCCGCCGCGGCGCTCAACCGCAAGGTCTCGCTGGTGGGGCGCTCGATGCGCAAGAACGTCGGCATCGGGCGCACGCTCGGACACGTCGATGTGCCCGAGGGGATGCTCGTGGGCACGCGCGAGATCGAAGACTTCCCCGACGAGCGCATCGTCATCATCTCCACCGGTTCTCAGGGAGAGCCGCTCTCGGCGCTCAGGCGCATGGCCTATCGCGACCATCCCCAGGTGAAGTTGCGCCACGGCGATACCGTCGTGTTCTCGGCGACGCCCGTGCCCGGCAACGAGCGCGCCGTCAACGAGACGATCGACCGGCTTTACCACATCGGCTGCGACGTCGTTACCGCGCGCGACGCCCCGGTACACGCCTCCGGCCACGGCTACGCCGAGGAGGTCAAGCTGATGCTCAACCTGACAAAACCGCGCTATGTGATGCCCTTCCACGGCGACTTCAAGCGCCTGCGCCTGCACACGCAACTGGCCGAAGCGGTCGGCATCGAGCCCGATGACATCTTCCAGGGAGAGAATGGGCTGCCGCTCGACATCGACGAGCGCGGGGCGCGCTTCAAAGAGCACGAGCAGTCGGGCATGGTGTTCGTCGACGGGGTGGAGATCGGCGACATGGCCGACGTGGCGCTGCGCGACCGGCGCATGCTCTCCGCGGACGGCATCTTCATCGTTGTCGTCACGATCGCCGAGCAGGATGGACGCTCGGTGGCCGACCCGGAGGTGATCTTCCGCGGCGTGCCGTTCCTGGATGAGGCGGGCGAGCTGATCGAGGAGATCCGCTCCACGGTCGACGCGACGCTCGCGCGCGCCGCCAAGGAGGAGATTCGCGAGGTGGACCTGCTGCAGCAGGTGCTGCACGACGATTTGGCGGGGCTAGTCTATGACCGCCTTAAGCGCAGGCCGATGGTCTTGCCCGTCGTCGTCGAGGTGTAGGACCGGCAATACCAAGACGAAGCGCGCGCCCGGACGCTCTGACGCCGGGTGAGTCTGCTCCAGGACGACAGAGCCGCCGTGAGACTCCGCGACGGCGCGCACGATCGCAAGGCCCAGACCGAATGAGCCGCCGCGGTCGCCGGCGCCGCGCACGAAGCGCTCGAACAGCGTCGCCGACAGGGCCTCGGGGACGCCCGGCCCGTCGTCCTCGACGATCAGGCGCGCTTGCTCGCCACCGCCCACCGGCGCGATCGTCGTCGAGACGCGGATCTCGGTACCTGGGGGGGTGTGGCGCAACGCGTTCTCGATCAGGTTGAGCGCGAGACGATGCAACTCGTCGCGGGAGGCCTCGACGAGCGCCGGCTGCACGTCGAGCGAGATCTCGTGCTCGGCGCTGACCGGTCCCAGCTCGGCTGCGACCTCAACGACGATCTGGGCAAGGTCGCACGGCTCGCGGCGCACGACACGGCCAACGTCTGTGCGCGCCAACAGCAGCAGGTCGGCTACCAGCCGGCGCATTCGCTGGGAGGAGCGCAGCGCCGAGCGGGCGGCCTCGGCCTCTTCGCCGTGCAGCGACTCGGCCAACAGCTCCAGGTTCGCGAGCACGCTGGTCAGCGGCGTGCGCAACTCGTGCGAGGCGTCTGCGACGAACTGACGCTGGCGCGCGAGCGTCGCTTCTGTCTCGGCGTGCGCGGCGTCGAGCTCGCGCAGCATGCCGCCCAGGGTACGCGCGAGTTCGGCTACCTCGTCGTCGGCCAGCGGCTCGGGCACGCTGCGGCTCGGGTCGCGGGTGCGCGCGATCTGCTCGGCTGTCCTTGTCAGCTCGGCGATCGGCGCCATCGCGCGCCGCGCGATCATCATGCCGGCCAACAGCGCAAGGCCCGTTCCGGCGAGCACGCCGAGCACCAGCAGCAGCTCCACGCGCGCGATCGTGTCCTGGACGTCGGAGAGACGGCGCCCGTACTGGACGACGATGTCCCCGCCGACTGAGGCGTCGAGCGGGACCAGCTGCGTGTCGACGCGGTAGCCGTCGGCGTCGGTTTCGTTGGCTCCCCCGAATTCCGGCGCGCCGGCGCTCGAGGCAAGCACGCCGCCGCTGATGCTGAGGATGCGGATCGCCGCGTGTTCGGCGTTCGCGAAACGGTTGAGATTCGGCGGGTTTGTGACGCGCAGTGTGAAGCCTTCGGCTGGGTTGCCGGTGACTCTCACCTGCAGGAAGCTGGCGAAGTTGGTCGTGGCTGCCGCCACTTCGCGATTGAAGTTGGAGCGGATGCGATGCACGGTCAACGAGCCGACGACGAGCGCGAACGCGCATAGGATCGTGAACGTCAACAGCGCCGAGACACCCGCCAGGCGCGTGCGGATCGGCAGGCGGTCAAACGCGACCGACACGCGCTCGACCCAGCGCCGTGTCAGGGGGCGGTCAGAGTCAGGCTCGGAGGACGTAGCCGGCTCCGCGGATCGTGTGCAGCAGCCGTGGCTCGCCCTCGGCCTCCAGCTTGCGGCGCAGGTTGGAGACGAACACCTCGATCGTGTTGGTCGTGGAGAAGGGGTCATAGCCCCATACCTCGTCGAGCAGGCGCTGGCGGGAGATGACGATGCGCTCGTTGCGCATCAGGTACTCGAGCAACTCGAACTCGCGCTGTGTCAGCTCGATCGTGCGCTCGCCACGGATCACCTCGTGTGTGTCGACGTTGAGCGTCAGGTCGCCGACCTTCAGCGGCGCCGAGCCGCGAGGGGGGCGGCGGCGCAGCAGCGCGCGCATGCGCGCGAGCAACTCCTGGCGCTCGAACGGCTTGACGAGGTAGTCGTCGGCGCCGGCGTCGAGGCCCTCCACGCGCGACTCGAGCGCATCGCGCGCTGTCAGGATCAGGATCGGCACGTCGTCGCCGTCGCGCAAGCTCTTGGCGACCTCGATCCCGTCGATCTCCGGCAGGCCGAGGTCCAGGATCACCAGGTCAGGGGCGAATGTGCGACCGTGCTCCAGCGCCGTCTTGCCGTCGCCGGCGGAGCGCACCTCGTATCCCTCCATGCGCAGGGAGCGCTGCAGGGCCTGGGCGATGTCCTCGTCGTCCTCGACCACGAGCACGCGTGGGGCACGGGTGAATTCGCTCATCTCAGCCATGGTGTATCGCTGTCCACTTAAGCGATGGTAAGGGGCGCGGCTCAGAAATTGACGCTTCTGGGGCTCCTGACGGCAGGTTTTCATCGCGCGACGTCGAAGCTGGGCTCGATGCCGACCTCTCGCAAGAGCGTCAAGCGCCAGCCCGCACGCAAGCGTGGGGCTCGGCGCGGCCGTGCTCTGAGCGGCCGCTCGCGCTCGGGCAAAGGGCGTGGACGCGGTTCCGCTGGCCTGCTCGATGGGGTCTCTCTGCGCTGGCCGGTTCTGAGCCAGAATCAGCGCGACGTGCTGGGGCTTGCCCTTGTCGCGGTCGGGGTGTTCATGGGCTTCGTCCTATACGGACATTGGAACGGCGGACAGATCGGACAGGGGCTTTCCACGGCGCTTGGCTGGGTTGTCGGCGAAGCCAGGTCGCTGGCGCCGGTCGCGCTCGTCGTTGGCGGCGGTGGGATGCTGTTTGCCCAGTTCATGCCCACACGCCGCCCGTTGCGCACCGGCGGGCTGTGCCTGTTCGCGGCGGTGACGCTTGCGCTTGCTGCGGGAACGCTTGGCGTGAGCGGCGGCACACCCGCCACCGCGCCTGCCTCGGCGCAGTGGCGTTCGGGCTTCCTGCAGAGCCACGGGGGCATGGTGGGGCAGGGGCTGTATTGGGCCGCACACAGGCTCGTTCAAAGCGTGGGCGTGGACATTCTCGTCGTCTTCTTGCTCCTCGTCGGCGTCATATTGCTGACGGGAGCTTCGCTTGCGGTCATCCTACGAGCGACGGGTAACGGACTGGTGGACACCAGTCGCGTGTTGCGCGCGCGCGCCGGCGCTTTGGAGCGGGGGGCCAGGACCGAGCGCGAGGAGCAGGCTCGGCGTGCAAAGGAACCTGCTGTTCGCGACGGGCAAGCCGAGCCGCTGCTACCGCCTGAGCCTGCGCCGGATGAGCTGATTGTGCGGGCTACGCATGTTGAGGCGCCTTCGGTCGACGGCGCCGCGCCGACGGTCGGGCCGCTTGACGCTTGGGAGCTCGGCGTCGAGGACGCAATGGAATCCGAGGCCTCAGTCGCGCAGAGCGACGTGGACGCGAAGGAGGAAGGGGAGGATGGTTCGTTTGCCGCAGTCGATCTGCGCGACTCGCGTGACGAGGGGCTCAGCGTTGCGCCGGAGGAGTCCCCGGAGCCGGTCGACGAGTCGCTGCTGACTCCGCAAGGGCGGTTGCGCGACGTCGTCACCGACGATCCCGATTTCGTGTGGGAGCTACCGGGCGCCGAGCGCATCCTCACGCGCTCGACCGCCGAGCAGGCGCGTCCGGACACGGCCGGGCAGGAGCGCACCGCGACCAGCCTGGTCGAGGCCCTCGGCCACTTCGGCGTGCAGGCGAAGGTGATCGGCACCGTCGCGGGACCGCACATCACGCGTTATGAGCTGCGCCTGGCGCCGGGCACGAAGGTCGCCAAGGTGGCCCAGCTCAAGGACGACCTCGCCTACGCGCTGGCGGCCACCGACATCCGCATCCTCGCGCCGATACCGGGCAAGCAGGCGGTCGGCGTGGAGGTGCCCAACGCCAAGCGGCGGATCGTCAAGCTTGGCGACGTCTTCCAGGACCCGCCCAAGGACTGGTCGCCGCTGACGGTGTGGCTGGGCAAGGACGTAGCCGGCAAGGCGATCGGCGCGGACCTCGCCAAGATGCCCCACATCCTCGTTGCGGGCACGACCGGCGCGGGCAAGTCGGGCGCGATCAACGCGATGCTCTCAAGCGTGCTGCTGCGCGCGACGCCCCACGAGGTGCGCCTGGTGCTGGT
>Ga0210395_10002305_pt1 | contig 14854 bp, 11 predicted proteins | sample IncBWH4OmetaG_FD_150861 | JGI IMG/M metagenome (GOLD analysis project Ga0210395, IMG submission 150861) | Forest soil microbial communities from Barre Woods Harvard Forest LTER site, Petersham, Massachusetts, United States - Inc-BW-H-4-O ... | reverse complement strand
CAGCGCCAAAGATCACCAAGGTCGCCAACGCCGGCACGATGAGGATGCCGAATCCCGCGGCGTAGCCGCCGCGCGCCACGGCAAACGCGACGATGAGGGGGCCGGCGGTCGCGCCGATTTGATCGAGGGCCTCGTTGATTCCGAAAGCGCGACCGCTTCCCACATGGCGACCCGCCTCCGAGAGCGCCGCCGCTATGACCGGTTTTCGAATGCCGCGCCCGACGCGTTCGCCAATCAGAAGACCCGCCGCGGCCGGCCAGCTTCCAGCGAGAGCGAGCGCGGGAACGCAGAGCATGTTGATGGCATAGCCGACCCACGCGTTGATCCAATATCGTCCGGTACGATCGGCAATCGCTCCACTCACCGAACGAATGAGGTAACCGGCCAACTCGCCACCGCCGGCGATGATCCCCACGGCCGCACCATTTGCGCCGAGATGGCCGAGAAAGGCGCCCGCCACGCCGCGCGCACCTTCATACGTCATATCCGCGAAGAGATTGACCACTCCCATGATGATGACGAAGCGAAGGGCTATTTTTGACATCGGGCTGCGTTCCATGCTTGTGCGATTCGTTCGTTCACATCAAAGGCCCCATCCTTGCAAAATTCGAATACCGCTCCGCCAATATGCAACGTCTCGACGGATACTTCGTTTACTCCGCCAGCGATCTCAACGACTACCTCGAGTGTAAACGGCTCACCGAGCTCGAGGCGTTGGTGGCGCGAAAGCGGCTCCTCCGGCCCGACCCGCAAGACGAACGCGCCGAGCTGATCCGCCGCAAGGGCGAAGAGCACGAGCAACGGCACCTCGAAGCCTTGATCGAGCGCTACCCCGATGAAGTCGTGAAGTTCGATCGCGCCCAGCCGGGTGTGGAGCAGTATCGTGAAGCCGAGGTACGGACGCTCGAGGCGATGCAGCGCGGGGTACGCGTCATTTACCAAGCGACGTTCTTCGACGGCGAGTTTATCGGGCACGCGGATTTCCTGCGGCGAGTCGAGGCGCCGTCGCGCTTGGGAGACTACGGTTACGAGGTCGTCGACACGAAGCTCGCGCTAGCACCCAAGGCATATTATTTAGTGCAGCTCTGCAACTACAGCGAACATTTAGAGCGCCTCCAAGGGCGGCTCCCGGAGTTTGGGCACGTCGTTTTCGGCAACGGCGAAGAGCAGCGCTTCCGCATGAACGATTACATGGCGTACTACCGCCATCTAAAAAGAGCGTTCTTGGAATACGTTACCAATCCGGAGTTCGACCGAGCTGGTGACGCTGCGACCTACCCGTTTCGATGCGGCCACTGCGAAATCTGCCCGTGGGACGATGCATGCGCGAAGCAACGCGTCGACGACGATCACCTGAGCTTAGTCGCGTGGTTGCGGCGCGACCAGATCGCGAAGCTCGAGGCGGCCGGCATCAGGCGCGTCACGCATCTCGCAGGTGCCGCGGACGGGCAGCGGCCTAACGCCATGAACCCCGAGACGTTTATCAAGCTTCGCCGTCAAGCGTCGCTGCAAGTCCGGGGACGTGACAGCGCCGAGACGATCTACGAGCTGCTGGCGCACGAACCGCCGCTCGGTTTCGCATTGCTTCCGAAGCCTTCGCCCGGCGACGTCTTCTTCGATATGGAGGGCGACCCGCTCTACGAGCCCGGCCGCAGCCTCGAGTATCTCCTCGGCTGCTGGATGCCCGACGACGACCCGTCGTTTCGCGCCTTTTGGGGGCTCGATCGCGCGGGGGAGAAGCGAGCGTTCGAGGAGTTCGTCGATTTCATAATGGAGCGGCGCAAGCGCTATCCGGCATTGCACGTCTATCACTATGCAAACTATGAGAAGACCGCGTTGCGACGACTTGCGCAAGCACATTGCACGCGCGAAGCGGAGATCGACGTGCTGTTGCGCGGGGAAGTGCTCGTCGATCTCTTTGCGGTCGTCCGCCAGGCGCTCGCGATCTCCGAAGACGGCTACGGACTCAAGAAGGTCGAGCGCCTCTACAAGCTCGAGCGCGAGACCGACGTCCGGAAAGGCGACGAATCCATTGTCATGTTCGAGCTCTGGCTGCTCGGACGGGATCAGCGCATTCTGGCCGACATCGAGAACTACAATCGGGACGACTGCCGCTCGACGCACCGGCTGCGCGACTGGCTGCTCGACCGGCGACTCGAAGCGATCGAGAAGTACGGCGTCGATCTGCCGCTTCGCCCGGCGAAAGCTCCGGACGAGCCTTGCCACGCCGAGTTTACGGCGGCGTGCAAGAAATGCGTGACGCGCCAAAAAGAGGAGCGCGAGGAAGCGCGGCGCAGCGACTTGGAGCGAATGCTGCTCGGCAGCATTCCGCCACCGCAGTCGGAAGACGAGTATCGCTCGATGAACCCGCAGGCGAGGATGCGGTATCTCCTGGCGGCGCTTTTAGCCTATCACCGCCGCGAAGAGAAACCAGAGTGGTGGGCGTTTTTCGACCGGTGCGAAAACGTGGACGGCCTCCGCGAGTTCGATACGGAGTCCATCGGCGGCCTCACCTTGCGCGAAGATATTCCGCCGCAAGAGGTCCAGCGAAGCAGCATCTACACGTACGAGTTTCCGGAGCAGCAGCACAAGTTGGCGGCGGGTGGCGACGTCTATAATCCGCGAACCCGGAAGCCGGCCGGAACGATCCTTTCGCTCGACCACGAGACGAGATTGCTCGGGCTCAAGACTACTGCCTCGATAGAGGACGCTCGCGCCGTCACCGAGTTAATACCGTGCCCTCCGTGGCCCGCGAACGTGCAACGCGACGCACTGGCACGAATCGCACGCTCGTTCCTGGACGGAAACCTGTTCAGCGAATACCCCGCAACCTACGATTTGCTGGCGAACCGCGATCCTCGGGTCGTTAGTGCCCGCTCCTTGCAACCCCAAGTCGTCGACGCCGAAAGTGTCTCCGAGACGGTGGCAGCGCTCGATAACAGCTACCTCTTCATCCAGGGCCCGCCCGGCAGCGGGAAGAGCACGTACGGATCGCAAGTGATCTGCGATCTTCTCGAGCGCGGGCAGCGGGTTGCAGTCACCAGCAACAGTCATAAAGCGATTCACAACTTGCTGCGTAAGATCGAGGAATGCAGCGCTGCGCGCGGCGGTAGCTTCCACGGTCGTTACAAGCACACGAAACAAAACCCGGACTCGCAGTACCGCGATTCGGCATTTATCCAGTCGTATGACTCCAACGATGAGTTCTATGGCGACGATTATGTGCTCGCCGGCGGTACCGGATGGCTCTTCGCACGCGAAGAGCTCGCTGGAAAGTTCGACTACCTCTTCATCGACGAAGCCGGACAAATGGCGCTCGCCGACGCACTCGCTCTCTCTACGTGCGCCAGGAACGTCGTGCTGCTAGGCGACCCGGCGCAGCTCGCTCAGGTGGGCCAGGGACAACAGCCGCTCCACGCCGGCGATTCAGTTCTGGAGCACCTGCTTGGCGAGGAGCACACCGTTTCGGCGCGTCGCGGGATCTTTCTGGACGTTTCGTATCGCATGGAGCCCGACATTTGCGCCTTCATCTCCGAGGCGATGTACGAGCGGCGGCTACGCGCCGCAGACTCGACGCGAGAGCATCGCGTTATCGCGGGCGGCAAAACACTTGCGGGCCCGTACTATGTCGAGGTCGAGCACGCCGGCAACAACTCGCGCTCCGAGGAAGAGGCCGACGAGATCGTCGCACAAATCGCGCGCTTGCGCGAGCTGGGCACGTTGGTCGATTCAAAACCGCCCGGCCGGCCCGGCGTCGCGCGCCGCTTGACCGATCGCGATATCATCGTGGTCACGCCGTACAACGCGCAGCGCCGCTTGATTCAGCACAAACTTCACTGCGCCGGCTTCGATATTGAAGCGAGCACGGGCATCGAAGTCGGTACGGTCGACAAGTTTCAAGGCCAAGAGGCCGCCGTCGTCTTCTATTCGATGGCAACGTCGAGCGGCGGGGACATGCCGCGCAACATGGAGTTCCTCTTCGAGCGCAATCGCTTCAACGTCGCGATCTCGCGGGCGCGAGCCGTTAGCGTGCTCGTCTGCAGCCCGCGCCTGCTCGACATCTCGTGCCGCTCGCCCGAAGAGATGGCGTTGGCCAACCTTCTCTGCGCGTTCGTGGAGCGCGCGAAGTGCGGGCTTTTATACGGCGAAGGCGACGATCGTTCCGTGGCCCGACCGGTTGAGCTCGAGGCGCCGCGTGGTCGCGCGTAGGATCGCCAGGCCGCGGCCGCGCTCGGGCGACGGCCGTCCCTCGCGCCACGTGCCGAGGTCTTGCACTTCTCCGAGAATTCTGCCGTCGCTCGTGGAGAGACGAAGAACGAAATCGCCCGCCGCACCGCGGTAGGCGTGTTCGACGGCGTTGGCGACGGCTTCGCCGACGGCCAGGACGAGATCGAAGGTACGCTCGGGCCCCAGCTGTGCCACGCGCGCGTATCGTGAAACGAAGCGCCGCGCGATCGTCGCCGACGACGGCGCTGCCGGTAGTTTGAGCTCGACGGTTTCGGGCCGCGCGGGGAGAATCGTCGCGGAGAGCACGGCGATGTCGTCGAGTTGGCGGTTATTGAGCACGTGGCGCAGCAATCTACCCGCGCCGTCCGAGCTAGTATCGTGGACGCGGTCGCTCAGCGCCTCGAGAAGGCGGGCGGATTCGCGTTCGATGTTACGATCGAACTCGAGCAAGCCGTCGGTATAGAGCAGCAGCGTCGCGTATGGCTCGAGTTTAACTTCACGTGTCGGAAACGTCGTATCCAGCTCGACGCCCATCGGAATGCCGCCGCCTTCGATATAACGCGCGACGCCGGAGAGCGGAGCAACTGCCGGTGGCGGATGGCCCGCGCAGGAGTAACGAAAGGTCGAGCGCTCGATGTCGAGGATCCCATGGATTGCCGTGATCAAGGGATGCTCTTCATTGATCATCAGCGCGGTGTTGGCGCGGCGCAGCGTTCGCGCCGGCGATAGACCTTCCAACGCGCTGAGTCGCAGGGCTTGGCGCGCGGCGTTCATCGCCACCGACGCTTCGAGCCCATGTCCGCCGACATCCCCGATGGAGATGGCCATTCTGCCATCGGATACCGCAAATGCGTCGTACCAGTCGCCGCCGACGCGCGACTCGCGTTCGGCTGGGCGATACGCGAAACTCAGCTCGATTCGCGGGTGCGAAGGCAGATGAGCCGGCAGCAAGGCGCGCTGCAGGGTCGAGGCGACGCGGTGCTCTTGCTCGTACAGCCGTGAGTTGTCGATGGCGAGCGCGGCGCGGTGTGCCAGTTCTTCGGCAACCTCGATCGTGAGCCCGGAGCGGCACGAGTCGGGATCGATATTAACGAGATGCAACGTGCCCCGAGTGCGGTCGTGCGCGACCATCGGCACGATCAACGCCGTGCCCAAGCCGGCCTCTTCGTAAATCGCTCGATCCTCCGGATCGGGAACGTTCTCGCGCACGGCGCGCAGCGTCGCGTCGTGATCGAGCGCTCGGCTCTGCGCCTGGCGCAGCACCTGCGGCGACCCGAAGAACGAGTTCCGAACAATAACGCTGCGCCCGACCAAGTGCTCCAGACGTTTGTTCAACTCGGGATCGCTATGGCGCACCGCTTCCACAACCAGTTCGTCCTCAGCGGAGATCGATTGCACCTGACACCAATCCGCAAACTCCGGCACGCAGAGCTCGGTAATCTTTTGCAGCACCTCCCGACCATCGAGTGTCGAGGCGAGAACCTCGCTCACATGCGAGAGAAACCTCTCGCGCTCTTCCAGGCGCTTTCGGTCATTGATGTCGGTCGCCGTCGCGAAGAAGCGAACGACGGAACCGTCTTTCGCGTGCACGGCCACGGCGCGCTCGAGAAACCAATAGTACCCTCCGCTTTGCGAGCCGACTCGGGCCTCAACCGAGAAATCGCTGCCGTCTCGAGCGGCGGTCTCCCATCCGGCTTCGACGGCGGCGCGGTCGTCGGGATGAAATGCCTGCAGCCAGCCGTCGTTCTCAAACGTCTGGGCCTCACCCAAACCGGTGAACTCGAACCAACGGCGATTGAAATAGTCGATCTTGCCGTCGGGACCGGCCGTGCAGATGATTTGCGGCACGGAGTCGGCAAGCATACGAAGCATGCGCTCGTGGTCCATAGCGGAGCCCCGGGACTTCTGGGGCATTAGCGTCGCTTACTCGCCGGCGCGTCGACTGAAGGCGTAATTGAACGCGGCGAGCCGGAGAAACGAGTCACCGGTTCGCCTCTGCAAGGCAACAAGGACCGTAGCGCACAGACGAAAAGGACCCCCCGCCTCGACTTTCCCAAAGCGGGCAAGCTCTAAACCGAAATCAGCGCGCCTTCATAACGACGAAGGCGTTTCGGCGAGTGAACCGTTTCCAGGACTCATCTGCGTAGCGGGCACGAAAGCGGCGCCGGCATGCGATGAGGATGTGCGCGCTGACCAGTGCGTCGCTAAGGGCGCGATGCGCCTCAAATTCTTCGTCGGCAGCCCGATCGATTTCGAGGAAGCGCCGCAGCGTCTGATTCTTATGGTTTGGCGCTTCGGGAAACAACGCTCGCGCGAGCAGCATCGTACAGAGACCTTTCCGTCCGAATGATGGCCCCACGAAAGACAGGTCGAATCGCGCGTAATGCGCCGCCACGACGCGGCCTTTGCACCGGCGCCGCAAATGCTTGAGAGCCCGTCCGAGGCGCGGTGCGCCACTCACCATGTCGTCGGTAATGCCATGGACCGCAGTCGCATACGATGGAATGGCGATTCCCGGATCTACGAGCGTCGCCCAGCGTTCCACGATCTGCTCGCCGTCGATCAGCGCGCAGGCAACCTCGACGATCCGATCGCGAGTGGCGCTAAATCCGGTCGTCTCTACATCAATGACTGCGTAGTGCTCCCGCTCCATGATGGCAATCATCGCCGGCCTGAGTGCCAGGTGTATGGCAGTTTGCGCTAGCGCGGCGAAACTAGGGCAATTCACGCTTTCTTCATGCCTTGAGGGTAGCATCGGTTGATACGGTTCGGGGTGCCGCGCTGTCGCAAGGTTGCACGTGTGTCTGGGGGAAACCGAGCGCCGCGGCACCTCGACCGTTATGTTACTCCCCCGGTGGGTGGAACTTGACGGGCCTCGTGATCGCCTCGTCGACCTCTTCAGGCGTTATGAGAACGGTCGACCTCGTCCGCATCGAACCCGAAGCACTGACGGCCAAACCGATGGCCGTGGCGGCGACGTGATCGGGAAGATCGATAATAAGCATCGCATCCTCGTCACCAAACGTGAAGTAAAAGGCTTCGAGCTTGCCGCCTAGCGGCGCCAGCAGCTCTTCAACGGCTCTGCGGCGCGCGGTCCCGCCGCTTTTTAGTAGGCCTCGTGCCCCTTCGGCCGTGTAGCACGCGTGAATCAAATACTTCGGCACTGATACCCTCCTTCAGGTTAGGTAGACGACCTCCGCCATCATACCGCCGACCATGTGGATTTCGTTGTGACAGTGCAGTAGCCAGCGCCCGGGCGATGAATTAGCCGTAAACTGCCACGTCGCAGTGCCGCCGTCTGCGGAAACGAGCGACCCGTCTTTGGCGAGCGGGCGCAATAACGGCACCCCGTTGACTTCCGTCAATGCAAAGGTGTGGCCGTGCAGGTGCATTGGATGGTCCATATCGCTGGTGTTGCGAAAACGCACCGTCACGAGTTCGCCACGACGGACGCGCAGCTTTGGCGTGTTCGGCCAGACGTTGCCGGCGATCGTCCATCGCGGATTTTCCCAGCCCCCTCCGCCGAGTGCGAGGTCGTACGTCGGCAGCATACCCGCAGGCGACTTCATTTGCCCGTCAACCCCGCCGGCTGCCTCGTAGCTAAAGACGCGCAACCCATCGAGCGTCTTCGGCTCGGCGCGCGTCGGGGCATTCTCCATGCCTTCGGTATACAGGAGAACGGCCTGCTGCGACTCGAGTGGATCGCCAGAAATGCCCTGCAGCAGGAACGCGCCCGGCTTGCGCACTTCGAAGTACGCGTCGTATCGTTCCCCGGCACCGATTCGCAGCACGTCGACGGTCGTTGGCTGGGCGAGAGGGTTGCCGTCGGCGTGCGTCACGACGAGCTCGTGTTCCGCGAGCCGCACGTAGCGAGTCTGCGTCGGACTCGCGTTGAGTATGCGCAGGCGAACGCGATCGCCGCTGCGGATCGCAAGCGTCTTCCCGTGCGGGTAACTCGCGCCATTGATGCAATGGGCGACATAGGCGACCTCATCGCCCATGCTACGACGCATCATTTGCATGCCATCGCCCGATACGACCGGATCGGTCATCGGCGCGTTGCTGACGCCGCGCTGCGCCGCGACCAGCGAGCTCCACTTCGGCACATCGTGAAAGATGAGCGCAAACTCGCGGTCGGCCGGCTCGTCGTTCGGATCGTCGACGACGAACATCCCGAAGAGCCCTCGCGCGGAGGCCAAGCTAAACGCGTGGTCGTGATACCAGCGCGTGCCGGGCGGTCCCGGCACGAAATCGTACAGATACTCGCCCCCAAACGGCACCGCGGGTTGCGTGATCCCGGCCGCGCCATCCATCGCATTGGGCAGAAGCATCCCATGCCAGTGGATGCTGGTCGCTACTCCGACGCCGCTCGTGTAGCGGACGCGAATGCGTTGTCCGTACGCGACGCGCAGGAGCGGTCCGGGAATCGTACCGTTGTACGCTAGCCCCGAAAAGTGCAAGCCAGGCGCGGGCGAAAACCGAAGAGGTGCCGCGCGCAGCGTGACATCGACGACGTCGCTGGCTAGCGCGCGAAGCGTCGCCCCAGGTACTGAAACTACCGCGAGCGTGCCGGCGGCCGCCCGCACAAAATCTTGCCGTCTCATCGGTGGAATGCGTACCTCGGTGTTTGGGACCGGGCGAATGGCCGGCCGCTTTCGAGCGGGCGAGTCACTCGACGCGCAGCGGAGCCTCTTCGACCGCTTCGTCGCCCGGCGTATTTCGTGCGATGATATAGAGCTCGTACGAATGCCGGCGCGAGAGCGGCGGCAGTTCGAGCACGCGCATATGAAAATGGTAGATGCCGGGCGCCATCTGCCTGCTGTTGATCGAAAAGGCGGCCGTGCGGACTTCGACCGACGCCACGTTGCTGCTTCCCACAATTGTCCCATCGAACCACGTACCGGGGCGAAGCGTCAGCGTGGAAAACCAAATGCGCACGATCCGGGGCGGGGCGTTCGGCGTTGCGACCGGAGCGGTAGGCAGCGCCTGCGGCGCCTTGCTTGAAACGACGAGATTTGGCGGAACGGCAACCGGCTTGGACGAACACGCATTAACACAACAAAGCGCCCCGATCACCAATCCGCGAAGAGCGCTATGAAAAGGGTTTCGAGGCGAGTCGAAGGATGACTCCCGATACATGAAGCTGATGGATTTGCTTTCCCCTCGAGCAGAAGCCGGGCCTTCCCTACCCCGCCTCGACGTCGTCGTCGAGCCGTTGGGTTCGCCCAGCCGGCTCGATTGGTTGGCGACCTTCGCGGGCCTCTGGATACTGACGGGGCTCTTCATCGATGCGCATCAGCATCTTTTTCTCGCCGTCGAATCGTTTCTCAATCCGTGGCATATGACGATGTACAGCGGCGCCGTCTTTGCAGCCGTGGTCTTAAGTGCGAGTATTTGGAGTAACTATCGCCGCGCCGGTTCCTTTTGGAAGGCGATTCCCACCGGCTATTCACAGAGCGTGATCGGCGTCGCAGCGCTGCTGGTGGGCGGCGCACTCGACTTCGTCTGGCATTCGATCTTTGGGTTCGAGCACCAGCTCGATCTGCTGCTCAGCCCTCCGCATCTCTTTTTGCTCACCGGCCTCTTCTTCTTAATCACCGGCCCCGTACGCAGCGCGCTCGCGCGTCCGCAAGGCACGCGCCTGGTCCAACAGCTTCCGATGCTGATTTCGCTCGGGCTCGCGTTTGAAATCATTCAATTCGTTACGCAATACGGCTTCTATCCCGAAGCGTTGATGCGCGATCATCCGCTGCCGCAGGTCGCATTCCAGCGCGAGCAGTTCGTCCTTTCGGTCTTCCTCTTCTACAAGCAGGCACTCGAAATCGCGATCGTGATTTGGCAGAGCCTCCTGCTCGCCGCGGTGGTTCTCTACGTCTGCGCCGGCCGGCGGCCGGCCTTCGGCGCCCTCATCGTTTTGTGCGTCGTCGAAAAATTGTGGATCGGCGGCGAGCTCAGCAGCGATCTCAAAGAGTTGCTGCTCGTCGTGCTGGCCTCAATCGCCGCGGGGCTCGTCGGAGATTTTCTCGTCGCCAAGCTGCGCCCAACGGTACGTAATCCCAACGCCTTTCGAGCGCTGGGCTTCGCGGTTCCCTCGGCGTATTTGGCGGCGTACTTTGCGTTCGCCGTTCCGATGTTCGGCGGAACGTGGTGGGACGCCAGCTTCGTCTTTGGGTCGATCGTGGAAGCTGGGATCGTCGGCCTCTGCATCAGCCAACTCTTTCTCGCAGGATCGCAAACCGCTACGAATACGGTATGAAGCTCCGGCTTCATACGAGCGCGTACGTGTTGGCACTTGCCACCACCGCGCTGCATCTCGCCGTCTGTCACCGCTTCGGATATTATCGCGACGAGCTCTACTTCATCGATTGCGCGAAGCATCTGGCCTGGGGATACGTGGACCAGCCGCCGCTCGCGCCGTTCGTCACATGGCTGACGGCGCCGCTGGGATATCCGGTGTGGGGGCTACGCTTTCTGCCCGCGATTCTATCGGGCGTCACCGTGCTCTATGGTTGCGCGATTGCGCGCGAGTTACGCGGGGGCGCGTTTGCGCAAGCGTTGACGGGCCTGACGATCGTCCTGGCCCCAGGATTGATCGGCATTGCTTACGGCCTGTCCACGGAGCTGCTTTCGCCGGCGGCGTGGACCGTTCTGATCTATTTAACGATTCGGCTGGTCAAGACGCGAGACACTCGCCTTTACGTTCCGATCGCTCTGGTCGTGACGCTCGCGATGTACGCGAAGTATTCGATCGCTGCGTGCGCCTTTGCATTGGTGCTCGGATTGCTGTTGACCGGCCACGCCAGCCTGCTGCGGTCGCGCTGGCTAGTGTTGGGCGTACTGTTGACCGCACTGCTCGTAATGCCCAACGCGCTCTGGCAAGTCCGTCACGGCTTCCCCATGCTCGAAGTGCTGCACAACGATCAACTCAACCGCCACGCGCTTCGTAACGGCATGGCCGATGAATCCCCAAACCGCTGGATCAACGCGCTTTACATGTTCGCACTCCAGTTCATGTATCAAAATCCGCTCTTCGCACCAGTATGGGTTTGGGGGCTGATCTGGCTGTGGCGTGAAAAGGCGTACCGGTATCTAACGGTTGCCTATCTTTTGCTGTTGGGGCTGCTCGTTGCGAGCATCGGCCGCGGCTACTATATCCAAGGGTTCTACCCGGCGCTCTTCGCGGCGGGCGCGGTGGCAATCGAAGGCGCGTTGCGCACGAGGCCTTGGCGCTTAAAAGTCGCACTCCTTGCGGCGACCTTCGTCGCCGGTCTACCGATGTTTCCGCTTTCGCTTCCCATTCTGCCGCTTCCCCAGTACATGGCCTACGAGCGCGCAATCGGCTTGAGCCGCCCCGCGCCGCCCGACGGCGAGCGTCACTTGATCAACCCGATGTTCGCCGACCAGCTCGGCTGGAAGACGATGACACAAACCGTCGCGGGCGCGTATTGGTCGCTGCCTGCATCGCAACGCAAGATCACGGCGGTCTTTGCCGATCGCTACGCTTATGCCGGCGCCATCGATTACTACGGGCCGCGTTACGGCTTGCCAACGGTCATCAGCCCGAACAACTCCTACTACCTCTGGGGCACGCGTGGCTATAGCGGCCGTTCGGTCTTAGCCGTCGGCGCGACCGATTATTGGCTGCTGCTGCGCTGGTTCGGCAACGTTCGCCAGATCGCAGTCTACCGCAACGATTACCGCTGGATGCTCGAGGGTCCCCTGCCGATTTATCTCTGCACGCACCCTCGCGTTTCGCTGGCCGCGATGTGGCCGGCGTTCAAGTATTACGGCCTCTAGAAGCACCGCGGCGGAAAGGAAGGAATTCCTTCATTTATGGCGTGACGTAGGCGCCTATGGAAAACGTGCACGCAGAGCGCTCTGCCGGTTGGTCCGTCCTTTGTTACGTCGCCGTTCTGGTCATCGCGACAATCCTCAACGGCGGCATGCCGGGGATGGACCAAAAGCCTTCCGATGCCGCGTTGGCATTCGATCAACACCGGTTTGCGCTACTGTGCGCAGCGTGGCTCACCTTTCCCGCAGTGGCTTTCTTTCTCTGGTTCTTGGTCGGATTGCGCAGCTATTTGATAGCCGCGCCGGGGCGTCAAGAGGGGCTTCCCACTTTCGCGCTGATCGCGGGCGTCGTGATGGCGGCGAGCTCCTTGTGGGCGGCGTGCTTGGAGATTGCGACAGTCTATCTTCCACCCGACGCATTTACGGCCAACGGACTCGCCAGCATCTTCGTTGCCTTCGTCTTTGTGCAAGGCGGTCTCGGCTACGCTCCCGTCGCGATCTTCCTGTTTGCCGCGGCGCATAGCATACGACGTCACGCGTCCGCGCCGCAGTGGCTCGCGACGCTGGGATATGTCGCGTCGTTCGGGGCGACGCTCGCGACCTTCTCGATCTTTTTCTCGTACGGTGCAATGGCGCCCGGCGGCGCCGGCCCCGGAATCGTCGGCGCGCTGCCGGCGGCGGCTTGGCTGATAGCGACCGGCGTCGTGCTCATTCAAAACAAACGCGGCTCGGCCGCCGCGAGAACGTCGGCCGCGTCGTAGTTCGCGTTATTGACTCGCCTCGATACTTCGCGCACGGTCATGAGCGCCGGGTCGAGCGGGCGCAATATCGCGCCGGCCGCGTCGGGCGGTAGCGGTTCGGGGTCGAGCCAAAGCGCGACGCCGTCTCCCGAAAGGATGACGGGCATGCGATCGTGCACCGCAGCGACGAGCGAGTTCGGGCGGCAAGTCACGACGTCGCACGCCGCGAGACCATTGCTTGGCTCCCAGAGACCGGCGAAGGCGAACGGCTCGCCCGAGCGCAGCGTGTAGTAAAACGGTCGGCGCTCGCGCCATTCGTAGAAGCCATCCGCAAACTCGATGCAGCGTCGCGGCACGGCGCTGCGTCGCGCCGAAATCGATTCGGCGCGAATGTTGACGCGGCCGCGAACACCCCAGCGCATCATCTCAACGGTGTCGAGCCCATCGTTTCGGACGCCGAGCACGTCCTGTGTCGGTGCGATGTTATAACGCGGAAGCCGCGTCTCGCTGAACTCCGGGTAGCGAAACTGCGGAAACGCAGCGGGAAGCGCCTGCGGTTTGGTGAGGGTAAATCTGCCGCACATACGTACTTCCCTTTCGCCATATCCGAACGAGCCGCCGTTGTGGCATAATGGGGTCGTGCTTAAACATCTGCCGCCCTTTTTTATTGCCGCCGCCTTGGCGTACGCTCCGGTCTGGGGATTGGCTCAGCAAGCGGGAGCGGGTCCGCGACCCTCCATCGCGGTCCTGGACTTCTCGATGCACGGCCTCAGTTCGGATCAGTACGGTTCCTTCGAGCCAGGCGTGGCGCTGAGCGACCTCCTCACCGACCGGATGGTCAACGACGGACGCTTCAACGTGGTCGATCGCTCGCACCTCAGCTCGACCCTGGGCGAGCAGCAGCTCGGCGCCAGCGGCGAAGTCGATCCCGAGACCGCCATTAAGGCTGGGCGCCTCGTCGGCTCGCGCTACTTGATAACGGGGAACATCCTCCAGCTGGATCAGACCGGTGGGAGCGGAGCGAATGCGGGAAGTCTACTCCCCGGCGTCTTCGGAGCGGCTGCCGGGGGAGTCTCGACCCATCGCGTGACGATCAAAGTCGCGGTGCGCGTGATCGACGCGAAGACCGGACAGATCGTTCAGAGCTTCTCCGACGAGGAGTCGCGGTCGGGCACATCCTGGAACGCCGGCGGATTCACGGGCTCCGTGGCGGGCTCCTATAGCAACGAGCAGTTCGTCAACAGCGACATGGGCCATCTCATCGACGACGAGGCTGCGAAGATCGCCTCGACAATCGATGCCAGCCGCTTCAACTCCGGCCCGGTGGCCGCGACGCTGCGCGGACAGATTGCCGCCGTTGACGGAAGAAGCATCATCATCAACATCGGCTCCAATGCCGGCGTACAGGTGGGCCAGACGTTCGATATCGTGAAGGTGAAGTCGCTCATCGATCCCACGACGCATGCATCGCTGCACGTCGACGAAAATGTCGGCCGGCTGCAGATCGACACGGTAAGTCCGAGTGCATCGGTCGGGCACGTCGTATCCGGGACCGCTGCGGTCCGACTGACGGTTACGTCGGAACCGTAGCCCCTGGTACCTGCTCGGTGGACCGCGCGATGACGCGCTCGACCTTTACGACGCGCGTCTTCGTCAACCGATCGTGCAGCAGAACCCGGCGCCAGAAGAAACTCAGCGCCACGATGAGCCACCAAACCAAGAATACGATAATATAGCGCCAAATCGTACGGCCGACGCTGGGTTTGCGAAAGTCGATCGTCACCACGCGCAAACCGGTAATCATCATTCCAAAGGTCTGTCCCGCGAAAACGACGAGCAGCGTTAGATAGACGGGGTACCAGAAGAAGAAGCCGAGATGGCTGATTGCCTGCCCCACAATTGTAACTATCGCGCTGATGGAACGGTTGAGGCTGTCTCCGCCGAGAACCGCTTCTGCCGGATTTTCCCAATGCCATTTCGTACTCGGCGAGGGAGATGGAGATCCGCCGGTCGCGACGGCGTGCGGTTTACCGCGGATCGTAATGGCGCCCAGCCCGGGAGCCGAGGCGGTCACGTTGCCGGGGGTGACGGATATA